>Ga0209591_10007036_pt1 | contig 12406 bp, 16 predicted proteins | sample MAT01_FD_187207 | JGI IMG/M metagenome (GOLD analysis project Ga0209591, IMG submission 187207) | Freshwater microbial communities from Lake Fryxell liftoff mats and glacier meltwater in Antarctica - MAT-01 (SPAdes) (version 2) | ecosystem: Environmental > Aquatic > Freshwater > Ice > Liftoff...
CGCATCGCTTCAACTTCCATCGCCTCGCGGGCGATTCGGATGGCGACGGCGATGTCGACACCGCGGACTTCCAGCGTTTCCGCGCTGCGATGTTCACGACGACGCCGACGAATCTGGCCGCCTTCGATTTCGATGGCGACGGCGATATCGACATGGCGGATTACAACCGCGTCCGCGCCAACCTGGGTCGACGGATCTGACCCGCGTGCGCTGCCGGGGCCGTCGAACGCGACGGCCCCGGCAGCGCACCGACTTCCCAGGAACTCACACGACACACTGCCGGAGTAACCCCTACGATGCGCACACCGTTTCGCTTTCTCCCTGCGATGATGGCAGGGCTGCTCGGCCTGCTACTGGCGCCGAGCGTTCGAGCACAGACCTACACCTGGGACGGCGGCGCCGGCTCCTGGGCCTGGAACGCCGCGGGCAACTGGGTCAGCGACACGCTGCCCTTGAGTGCGTCGAGCACAACGATCGTGCTCACAGGTTCGACACAGACCGTTACAAACCAGAACCTCGCCGATCCGTTCCTGCTCAATCGCACTCGCTTCGACAGCGGTGCTTCGACCTTTTCGATTTTCGGGCAGCCGCTGCATTTCGTGGCGGACGGAATGACGCTGCCGACGATCACGCTCGACTCGGCGAATTACTCCCATCTCGATGGGCCCGTGCTTCTTGGTGCGGACCTCACGATCAACGGCACCACGCTCGGCACGGGCGGAGCGGGCTACGACCTGCTGCTCAACGGCCGAGTCTCGGGCTCGGGCGGCTTGACGGTGAACTTCGCGAACCCCTCGGCCGGTGCGGTGCTCAACGGCCGACGCAACACTTATACCGGCTCCACCACCGTGACGAGCGGCACCCTCTGGCTGACGGCCGTGAACGCCGTCAGCCGATCCTCCGCGGTCACGATCGATGACCTGCTCTTCCTCGACCCCGCGACAACGGAACGCGGCGTTACCGCGGGCAGCTACGACCAGCGAATCGGCTCGCTCGCCGGAGCGTCCGCGGGGTACATCTCCCTCGGCGCCGCCCGGCTCACGGTTGGATTCGATGGCACAAGCACCGGCTACTCGGGTGTGATCGATAGCTCCACCGGCGGCCTCAGCAAGGTCGGGCTCGGCGGGCTTACGCTCCTGGGTTCAAACCTCTACTCCGGCTCCACGAACATCGAGGGCGGCACGCTGACACTCGCCGGCGCGATCGCCAACAGCAGCACGATCTCGATCGCTCAGCCGGCCTCGCTTGCCATCGATAACCAGGCCGCGGTGAACAGTGATCGCCTCGCCGACAGCGCCACCCTCGAGCTTCGCGGCGGCTTCCTCACCTTCATCGGTCATGACAGCCTTGCCACGAGCGAGACGACCGGAACCCTGTCGCTGGCACGCGGGCAGTCGGTCCTCGACATGATCCCCGGCGTGACGGCGGGAGCCTCGCTGACGTTCTCGAATCTCAGCGTCGGAACGGGCACGGTGCTCTTCATCGGCGGCGTGAACAACCTCGGCAACGCCCCCGGCGCCGGCGTCGCCAACGTCGCGTTCACGACAGCCCCGACGCTCGTCAACAGCGTCCTGCCTGCCGCGCTCGCCACCGGGTCGGACACGCTCGACTCACTCGCCTTCGCGACCCACGGCACCCACGGCATTCGCCCCTTCCAGTCCGCGGATTACGTGACGAGCCTGCTGACAGCCGCGAGCACCGAAACCGTCCGCCAGACCGCGAACGTTACTGTCGCGAGCAGCATCACCCGCAACGCGCTCGCCCTCTCGGGAGATGGACTCACACTCACCGTGAACGCCAGCCAGTCGCTGACGCTTACCAGCGGCGGGCTCATCCTGCTTCCAGGCGGAACGGGATCCTCGATCACCGGCCCAGGTTCGCTCACCTTCGGGAGCGGCGGCGCGAGCCCGGCGTACATCGCCGTCGAGGGCGGCATCGCCACCGTCTCCACGACGATCAACTCCGCCAGCCTCGTGAAGTCCGGCTTCGGCACGCTGACGCTGACGAACTCGGCCACGCTCGGCGCGGTCGATGTGAACGTCAACGCGGGCACCCTCGCCGTCACCGGCTCCGCACCGCTCGGCAGCGCTCCGAATATCCGCCTCAGCGGAGCCACGCTCGATGTCGTTGCGGTCACCGGCTTCACCCTCAACGCGGGGCAGACGCTCGTCGGCACCGGTAGCATTCTGGGCAACATGACCCTCGGCGGCGTACTGGCTCCTTCCGCTCAGCCCGGCCCGGGTACACTCGTGGTCGGTGGCATGACCTGGCTCGGCGGTGGACGTTACGATTGGCGGATCAACAGCGTCGACGATGGCGAATTCACGCAGAGCCTTCTCAACGGCACCGGCACGCTTGACCTCATGTCGCCCACGCTCACGAGCAGCAATCGTTTCGAGGTGAAACTCCTCTCGCTCGCGGCGGACAACACGCCGGGAGCGACTTCCGACTTCAACCGAGAAGACTACCACGAGTGGAAGATTGCTACCTTCGCTGGCGGCATCGTCGGCTTTGATGTCAACGATTTCACGATTGACGCGAGCCAGTTCTCCGCGGTCAACGACACGACCAACGGTGTGTTCGCCCTCACGACGATTGGTAACGATCTCGTGGTGACCTTCACGCCGGTCCCCGAGCCCGCGAGCCTCCTCGCCCTCAGTGCGTTCGTTCTCGCAGCGAACCGCTATCGACGGCGGATGCGGAGCCAGGCTCCACGGGCTGTCACACGCGGCTGTGTCGCCCTCGCATTTCTTGGGCCGTACGTATAAGCGGTCCTCCACCCATCCCTCGAGTATTTGGTCCAAGAATCTGAATCGGTCTGGCAGCATGTAGCCGAAGGTATAACATAGAAATACCGTGTAATACATAGAAGATCAGTGCGGCGGGGCTGCGAGATTGGCCTGGAGGTCTGGGATGAGAAGAGGCTTCTGTCGGATGGGAATGCTGCTGGCAACCACGGCCTGGTGCCTGCTGCCTGGCGGTTGTACCGAGTCGGCGCGAAGGCCCGGCAAGCTTCGGGTGATCGCCACGTACAGCATCCTGGGAGATCTTGTCCAGAGTGTTGCCGGCGAGAACGCCGAGGTCGTGACTCTCGTGGGGCCGGATGGGGACGCTCACACGTTCGAGCCGACGCCGAATGACGGCATCGCGATCGCGGGGGCCGATGTCGTCTTCCTGAACGGCATCGGCTTCGAGACGTGGCTCGACAAGCTTCATTCATCATCGAGATCGAAAGCCAGGCGGGTTGTTGTCACGGCGGGACTCAAGCTGCGACATGGAGGGGAAGACCGGCACGATCTCCATTCGCCCGGGCCGCATCATCATGTTCACGACCCTCATGTTTGGCACGATGTCCAGAATGCCGCCCACATGGTCGGCCTCATTTGCGACAAACTGACCGAGGCCGACCCGGCCCACGCCGAGACGTACCGGGTGAACGCTGCGGCGACGCTGGGTCGCCTGCAGTTGTTGGACGTCTGGGTCGTGGCGAGGATCGACATGTTACCCCGTCAGAATCGCAAGCTAGTCACCGGACACGACACGTTCGGGTACTTCGCCGAGCGCTACGGTTTCGACGTCGTCGGCACCGCTCTGGAATCGGTCTCTACGGAGGCATCGGACCCTTCGCCCGCCACGTTCGCCAAGCTTGTTGAAGAGGTGAAGCGAGCTAAGGTACCGGCGATCTTCGCCGAAAATGTCCACAATCCGAAGCTCATGCAGAGGCTGGCGACCGAGGCCGGCGTGAGGCTCGCTCCGCCGCTCTACACAGATGCGTTGGGGAAGCCCGGCAGCAACGGCGACACTTACGAGAAGATGATCCGCCACAACGTCACCGCCATTGTGGAAGCCCTGAAACCATGAGCGAGCCCCGGTTTCCTTACTCGTGCGGTCGGCATGCCGACCCGGTGGCGGGTGCTCCGGCTCTCATCACCGAGTCTCTCGAGGTGGCCTATCCTGGCGCTCGCCGGTCAGCGCTTCGTGGCGTGGGTGTGCGGATACTCAGCGGAAGTTGCACCGCCCTGGTCGGTCCGAACGGGTCGGGCAAAAGCACGCTGCTCAAGGCCGTGGCCGGGTTGCTCCGGGTGTCCTCGGGAGTGATTCGAGTTCACGGGAACCCAGTTGGCGCGTGCCATCACCGCGTTGCCTACCTGCCGCAGCGGGGCGAGATTGACTGGAGCTTTCCCATCTCCGTCGAGCGATTGGTGTTGACGGGCCGTTACGTTCACCTTGGCTGGATGCGCTGGCCCGGTCGTCGCGACCGAGAGATTTCGGCAGCGGCCATCGACCGCCTGGGCCTGGCTTCGCTTGCGGATCGACAGATCGGCAAGCTTTCCGGCGGGCAGCAGCAGCGGGCCCTTTTGGCCCGCGCCCTGGCCCAGGAAGCGGACCTCCTTCTGTTGGACGAACCGTTCAACGCGGTGGACGAATCGACGCAGGACACGATCTACGAGGCGATGAGTGACCTGCGTGAGCAAGCGAAGACTTTTCTCGTCGCCACGCACGATTTGAGCCGGTTGAACGGAGCCTTCGATTCCGTGGTCCGCCTGCACTCTGGCAAAGTCGTGCCGCAAGACGCCGTGGCGACCAGTTGTACCATTCGACAGAAGGAGCGGTCATGGACTGGTTGATTGGGCCATACCGCTACGCGTTCATGCAGCACGCCCTGCTGGCGGCAGTGCTGGTTGGAGTGACCTGCGCGTTGCTCGGCGTCCACGTCGTGCAGCGGCGAATGGCTTTCATAGGGGACGCCCTGGCCCATACCACGCTGCCGGGGCTCGTGATCGCTCATCTGTGTGGTTGGAGCCTGTCTTTCGGCGGGCTCGGGGCGGCGCTGGTCGCAGCCCTGCTTATCGGCTGGGCCTCGCGGAGGCAAGCGGTGAAAGAGGACACGGCCATCGGAGTCGTCTTCACGGGGATGTTTGCCCTCGGCGTGACACTGATGAGCCGCACGCGGTCGTACCGCGACCTGACTCACATGTTGTTCGGCAACGTCCTCGGCGTGACGACGGCCGACCTTGGGTTCATCGCGGTCGTAGCGATTGTCGTGCTGCTAATGCTGGCCCTGTTCCACAAAGAGTTGGAATTAACCGCGTTCGATTCGACCCACGCCGAGGTGATCGGACTGCGTGCCGATCGAATGCGGTTCCTGCTCCTGGGTTTGCTTGCCCTGGCCGTGGTGACAGGTATCCAGACGGTCGGCGTGATCCTGACGAGCTCTCTACTCATCACTCCGGCAGCGACGGCGGCCCTCCTCAGCGATCGAATGCCAAGACGCATGCTCCTCGGCGCGGCCCTGGCGGCGGCCTGCTCCGGCACCGGGCTGACGCTCTCCTATCTCGCCAGTACCTCCTCGGGTGCGACCATCGTTCTGGCCTGCACCGCGGCATTCGTCGTGACCTTCGCAACGTGCTCGGCGTGGCGGCATCTGCGACCCACGGCCGAAGAACCCGTGACGAACTCTGAAGACCTTGGGACGCTTTCAGCCGAGGAGGTGTCTCGGTGCAACTGACAACGAAACGACGGCCCCTGGTGCAACTGGTGTTTTGCCAGGGATGCTGTTGCGGACGAACCGATCGCGGCCGACCGGAACTTCCTGTTGAGCAATTGAAAGAGATCTGGCGACGCGAGAAGCTCAACTGCACAGTTCAGTTGACAATCTCGGGATGTCTGGGGCCGTGCGATCTGGCGAACGTCTGCCTGATCATGCGCCCAGAAGGGAATGTCTGGCTCGGCGGAATGGCCGGGGAATCTGTGTACGAGTCGCTGGTTACTTGGGCCCGGGCCTGCCATGCCAAGGGTCTCGTACAGCCCTTGCCAGAGGAATTGGACTCCCTGCAGTTCGAGCGATTTCTGACAGAGGAGATGGCATTGTGACTGGAACTCCACTCGCAAGCCAGCGACGCCTTTCCAGCGACGTTCGTCGCTGGGCGGCCGGACTGTTGGAGCAGCAATTCTGGTGCTGGGGTCGCGACATCACCCGGCCTGAAGGGAATGTGCTGTTAGACCTCGGGATGTGCCGACATCGTGCCCCCAATTTGAAGCAGGGATGCAGTCAGTACACAGGCGGCGGGGCCGACAATGCGACAGTGATTCTCTGGGGTTTCGGTCTGATTTACTCCGTGCCAGAGGTCGGGAATCTGTTCCTTCGCCGTTACAAGTTCAGTCCTCTCTTGATTGAGCGTTTGCCTCCTTCGCCAATCCACGACGTTTCGGACCTGATTGGATGCATTCGTCCTTGGAGTCGTGATTGTTGGCGGGTGGTGCGACTGCTCGTTCGGGGCGCGGCGAGTTGGATCGCTCATCACGAACACTGGGTCGCAGAAAATCTCGGCGTGGCTTACCGCGAATCGGCACTGAAGGTCCGTGGAAAACCCGCCGTTGTGTCTGCGAAAGAAATGGCTTCGTCGTGGGAGTGGTTGGCGAAGCGAGCTAATCGGCTACACGCAGACGGCGGTCGTCACACGGGGCCATGGGCGGGCTTGCTGTCCGAGTTGCGGATGAGTCGCGCCGCGTCCTCTGTCTCCGAGCAAGCCAACGAGACCAAACCGTACCCACGTGTGCCTCGTTCCAGCCTCAAGATTTCTCGGAAGGTGTGAGGTGATTGTGAAACGTCAAAAATCTCCCATGCGAACCAAACTCCCCGTCACCGTTCTGTCCGGTTTCCTTGGGGCGGGCAAGACCACGCTTCTGAATCATGTCCTTCATAACCGCGAGGGACTGAAAGTTGCCGTCATCGTCAACGATATGTCCGAGGTGAACATTGACGGGTCGCTTGTCAAAAGTGGTCAGGCCGCGTTGTCACGCACGGATGAAAAGCTGGTCGAGATGCAGAATGGCTGCATCTGCTGCACTCTTCGCGAAGACTTGCTCAAGGAAGTCACGAGGTTAGCCGAGGAGGGGCGTTTCGACTATTTGCTCATCGAATCCACAGGAATATCGGAACCGTTGCCAGTGGCCGAGACGTTCACATTTGAGGACGAGAATGGGCAGTCGCTGTCTCAGGTCGCCCGGCTCGACACGATGGTCACGGTGGTGGACGCTGCGAATTTCCTGGATGATTATCAATCCTCCGATTCGCTTGCTGATCGCAATCAGTCACTGGGCGAAAACGATGAACGCGATCTGGTGAGCCTGTTGGTCGATCAGGTCGAGTTCGCGGATGTCATTGTCGTGAACAAGACGGACAAAGTCTCGCGTCCACAACTTGAACAGTTGGGTGCGATCCTTCGCGGCTTGAACTCCTCGGCGAACATCATTTCGACGACTCGCGGCCAGATCGATCTTCGCGACATCCTCTCCACCGGTCGGTTCGACTTCGAGCGTGCCTCGCAAGCCCCCGGGTGGTTGGCCGTGTTGCGCGGCGAAGAACAAACCGAGACCGCCGAGTTCGGCATCAGCAGCTTCGTCTATCGGGCTCGTCTTTCATTTCATCCTGAGCGGCTGTACTGCTTCATGCTCAACAAGGAACTGACGGCGGGCCTTCTCAGGTCCAAGGGATTCTGTTGGATCGTGACCCGACCAAAGTGGACCGCGTTGTGGTCGCAAGCCGGCCGTGTAATCGAACTGTCCCCGCAAGGAATCTGGTGGGCGGACGCATCACAAGAGGAGTGGCCAACGGACCCCGGAGAGCGAGCGGACATTCTGGCGAATTTCGAGGGTGCGTTCGGCGATCGCCGGCAAGAACTGGTCTTCATCGGGCGCAAGCTGGACGAGACAGCGATCAGGGCTGCGCTCGACGCGGCCTTGATGACAGAGGCTGAGATGCACGCCGGGCCGGACGTATGGGAACGCATCCATGACCCATTCCCCGCCTGGCCGACATTCGAGCAGGCACAAACAGATCATCGTCATTCGTGATCGAATCCCCCGGGAGGACTGCAACGATGAGCAAGAAGTGTCGCTTCACCGGTAAAACCGTGGCGTTTGGCAATCAGAAGACCTATCGAGGAAAAGCCAAGTACCTCGGTGGTGTTGGCAAGAAGATCACTGGCATCAGCCGTCGGAAGTTCAAGCCGAACCTCCAGCGGGTGAGGTGCGTGATCGACGGCGAAATCCGCCGCGTTTGGGTTTCCACCACGGCCATCCGGAGCGGTCTTGTCGTCAAGCCAGTCAAGATTACGCCGTTCTCGAACATCAACGTGTAAAAGCGACCCCAGCCACGAGGAAAACAACCATGATGCTATTCGGTCAGAAACCCGCCCATGACCCGAATCTCAACGCACGGATCAACGGGTGGGTTCGCGAGGCGCTAGGACTTGAAGAGGAGGTGGTCGTGATGGTCACGGAACTCCGATGTGCCGAGAGCGACTGCCCGGACGTCGAGACGGTCATCGCCGTTCTCGGCGAACCGGGCAAGGCGCGAAAGCACAAACTCCTGAAGCCGCTGAGCGAGGTCACGAGGTTCGACGTCCTGAGCCTCGCCGCTCGCGGGACACACGGTTAATGACCTGTCTCAAGATAGTTGAACCGGCCCGTGGTTGTCGCAATGGTCGCCGTGGGGGTGGTGCAGGTGTCCGTTCACCAGGTAATCGGTGTGGTCGCCGTGCGGCACGGCTTCATGGCCGCATCCCGGGCCGTGGCGGTGAGCTGCATCGTGCGATCCGCACTTGTGATCGGGGGTGCAAGCCGATGGGTTGGCAGCACTCACCGGCAGGGCATGCTCTTCAACGGTGCCAGCACTCATGTGGTGCAAGTGGCCTTCGTGCAGATAGTCCGTGTGGCCATCGTGCCTGACCGCTGTGTGTCCGCAATTCGGCCCGTGCTGGTGGTCGTGGTTTTCATGGGTGTGAGCCATGTGAGTCGTCTCCCTGGGAAGGTGCCGCCGGCGTCGCGATCAGTTCGTTCGCGTGAGCCAGCGCGTTTAGTATCAAATCGGCGACGTGCCGATCCGAAAGGGCATAGTACAAATGATTCCCATCTCGCCGACGGACAATGAGGCCTTCCTGGCGAAGGATTCGAATCCGCTGGGAGACGGTGGAAAACTTCTCCCCCACGGCCGCCACGATCTCCGTGACACACAGTTCGCGGTTCTTCAGGAGATCAAGAATTCTCAGCCGCGGGGCGTCGCCCATGGCGCGGAACAGTTGAGCCGCACGCTCGAGAGAGGCCGGAGGAAGAGCCACACCCCCATGCACATGATCCGTCGGCTGACAGGCGGGGATTGGATTCTTCACGACAAGGTTCTCTTACGCTATTCGATGATTCTATGAAATAGCACAGTAGCACGTCGCTGTCAAGTGGCGGTCACAAGCTGGCAAGGAAAAGCAGGTTTACATCCCGGGGGCTTCCATGGTTCGCAACGCTTGGCTTGTGGCCCTACTGCTTGGAGATGCCAGCGCCTTTGCGGACTTGGCGGCGAATCTGAACGGGCAGACCCCCGATGTGATTGAGGTCGGCCGCGCGACGCTTGAGGGGTATCAGGCGGAGGTCGAAGTGTCCTGGCGAGGCCTGACGCAGCAGGGGCGGATCATCGTGACACGCGATGGCAGCATCCACCTGGAACATCTCGATGCAAACGCATGCCGCTGGGCCCGCGACATGCTTCATCACGAATGCTCTTCTTCCAAAGGATGGAATAACAGCCCCCAGCGTTCCGGCCCCGTTTGTCGATTTTGGCGACCTTTCGGGCAAGTCGTATTGCCATCGGAAATTGGCACGCCTGAGGGCTCGATCAAGTTCTCGCGACACAGGCCAATTTCCTCTCGTTGAGCCAGTTTCAAACCTTGAACTTCTGGAGATCTATCACTCATGAAAGCAACGACTGACCGAGTCCCCGTGACGGTGCTCACCGGCTTCCTCGGATCCGGAAAGACGACCCTACTCAATCACATCCTGACAGCGAATCACGGCAAACGGATCGCCGTCATCGAGAACGAGTTTGGCGAGGTCGGGGTCGATCAAGATCTGGTGATCAACGCCGAGGAGGAGATCTTCGAGATGAACAACGGCTGCATCTGTTGCACCGTTCGCGGCGACCTGATCCGCATCCTCGGCAACCTCATGAAACGCCGTGAGCGTTTTGACTACATTCTGGTCGAAACGACGGGCATGGCGGACCCGGGCCCCGTTGCCCAGACGTTCTTCGTGGACGACGAGATCAATCGAAAGACGAGGCTCGATGGACTCGTCACGCTGGTCGATGCGAAGCATGTCCACCAACACTGGGGCACGAACGAAGTGCAGGAGCAAATCGCTTTCGCCGATGTCATCCTGCTCAACAAAACCGACCTTGTCGAACCCGGCGAACTCGACGCCCTGGAGGCCCGCATCAAGGCGATGAATGCGGCGGCCAAGGTCTACCGCACGCAGAACAGCGTCATCGCGATGGACCGCATCCTGAACGTTGGCGGCTTCGACCTTGACCGGGCGATGGTCACGGACCCTCAGTTCCTCGAACCCGAGTACCCTTTCGAGTGGGGCGGTGTGTACTCCCTGAAGGCAGGCGATTACACGCTGGTGATGCAAGAGGGTCCGGATCCGGCCATGAAGTTGGCTTTGGTCCAGGCACCAAAGGGACTGGCAGCCTCGGTCGAAGAGGCCGTGTGGTCTTTTAGTGAGCGAGATCCGGTTGCGGCAGTGAGCCCCATCGGGCCGGGCAAACGATTGTTGGAGGTGGCGTTGCCAGGCGGCGAAGTCCGTCTCTCGATCCGCATTCGTCAGGCGGGCGACTATGCCTTGTTTACAGAGCATCATCCGGACGAGTTCCAGGCCGTGCTACATGGCCCGGTTGGAGTGTTGGCGGCAATCGAGTCGCACGCCTACAAGCCGGACCACGAACATGACGATGCGGTCTCTTCGGTTGGCATCACCATTGCCGGTGATCTCGACAGCAAGAAGCTTAACGAGTGGCTCGGGGAAGTACTCCAGACACAGGGCCAGGACATCTTCCGCATGAAGGGCGTGCTGGCGATCAAGGGAGACGCCAACCGTTTCGTGTTCCAGGGTGTCCACATGCTATTCGATGGTCGCCCGGATCGCCCGTGGGGCAAGTCGCCGCGGGCCAACAAGCTCATCTTCATCGGTCGCAATCTCGACCGGGACGCTTTGACGGAGGGCTTCCGATCATGCTTGGCGTAAGCCCCAAATCTCATTTGTTTAACGTCTGCGGCGACGTGAACGAAGTCGGCAAGCAGCGGACATCCATGTGGCGGGAGATGGTTTACGATGACCTGACGTCGCAGGACCAGAAGATCACGGAGATGACGCTCGGGCTCAACGGTCGGCGTCCTATGAGCAACCTGGAGATCGCTCGCAAGCTCAACCGGTCGCCAGGGCTCGTCAGTCAGCGCAAGGGCTACATCCAGTCGCTGCTCGACCAAGAAGAGGAGATGAGGCTGTGAGCACAACCGTCAACACACCCGTGTCGAAGTCGGACGTCGATCCGAACTTCGAGCGGCAGCCTCGCGCCCTCAAAAACCACGCCAAGGAAACGGGTGATGCTCTTTAGGTGAACGGGCAGACGGGCTGGTTCACCCCGGTCGGGTGGAACGGCGACGTGTTCGACTACGACGGTATGCACACCCCGTTCAACCGGGACAAAGCCAATCAGGAATTCACCGACGCGATCGCAAACCCGAATGCCCCCGGTGTCGTCGGCGATATGATCGTGACCACAACACAGATCGAGTACCTCGCCTGCCTGGAGCGGGCGTTCCGTATGCGGCACGCCATGCCGTTGCCGCGGCTCTTGCTGCACGCAGCCGGCGCGGCCAGGGGTAACGGGGACGACAAGGGTGTCTACTCGCTGTGCGGACTGGAATACGTCCGACGGCTGGTGAAGGAAACCAAGCAAGGAGGCTGAAGTGGCCACGACAACCGACTACGTCGGCCGCAGTTACGATCTCGTCGCGTGGCAGGGAGCGGACGACAAGATCCCGGCGGGAGCGATCGTCCCTATGCGCCCCACGCTCGCCGACGACGGCGAAGGTGGCACAATCGTTACCGGGGTGCAGAAGATGTCGCAACGTGCGACTCTGCTGCTCCTGACGGAACGCTTCAGCCTGAAGTACGCCAGCGGCGTCGGTAGTCGGTACGCTGTTCATGATCGAAGCCCGGCAAGGCCGGTGGCGCACGCCGCTCGACGTCCAGCAGGCGTTCTACGCCGCGCTTGTGGATGTCAAACGGCAGATGAAAAAGATCGAGCAGCCCGCGGACCCGGCTGACGAGCGGCTCGACACGGGCAGACTGCTCGACGTAACTTTGGCCGGCGATCGGGTCTCTCTCGGAATCGAGTGGGTCAGTCTCGCGGGAACCAGTCGAAAGCTAATCGCCCCGATTGCAACGATCGTGAAGTAGGGAGCACGCATGCCGTAGCTGTAGTCGATGTCGAGGAACGACCGCACTCCGCGGCCGGAGAGCCGCACGCGCCGGCGATACTGTTCCAGGCGCCGCTGAGCCTTCGCGTGGA
>Ga0209591_10007037_pt1 | contig 12406 bp, 5 predicted proteins | sample MAT01_FD_187207 | JGI IMG/M metagenome (GOLD analysis project Ga0209591, IMG submission 187207) | Freshwater microbial communities from Lake Fryxell liftoff mats and glacier meltwater in Antarctica - MAT-01 (SPAdes) (version 2) | ecosystem: Environmental > Aquatic > Freshwater > Ice > Liftoff...
CGTACATTTAATTAAAAATTTATAATCAAAATTGATGATGCAAAAACAGATTCTAATTGCAGATAAAAGACTAGGTAATACTGTTCCCCCCTTTATCATTGCCGAAATGTCCGGCAACCACAATCAATCTTTAGAAAGAGCCTTAGAAATCGTAGAAGCAGCAGCCAAAACAGGAGCACAGGCCCTCAAACTCCAAACCTACACTGCTGATACCATGACCTTAGACATCAAGGAAGGGGAGTTTTTCATCAATGACCCCAACAGCTTATGGTATGGTAGTTCCCTCTATGAACTTTACCAACAAGCCCATACCCCTTGGGAATGGCACGAACCCATCCTCAAACGCTGCCAAGAACTGGGCATCATTGGCTTTAGCACCCCCTTTGATGCCACGGCTGTTGATTTTCTCGAATCCTTAGATGTCCCCTGCTACAAAATAGCCTCCTTTGAAAATACCGATTTGCCTCTGATTCGCAAAGTTGCCAGTACGGGCAAGCCGATGATCATTTCAACGGGTATGGCAACGGTTGCTGAGTTAGATGAAACCGTCCGAGCCGCCAGAGATGCGGGATGTCATGATATAATTTTGCTCAAATGTACCAGCACCTACCCTGCTACTCCAGAAAACAGCAATCTTCTGACCATTCCCCATCTGCGGGAACTGTTTAACGTGGAAGTCGGTCTGTCTGACCACACAATGGGGATTGGTGTTGCTGTGGGTAGTGTTGCCTTGGGTGCTACCGTAATTGAAAAGCACTTTACCCTGCGTCGTGCAGATGGTGGCGTTGATGCCACTTTTTCTATGGAACCGGCAGAAATGAAACAATTAGTTATCGAAACAGAACGGACTTGGCAATCTTTAGGGAAAATTACTTATGGTGCCATAGCCGCCGAAACTGCTTCTAAAGTGTTTCGCCGTAGTTTATACATTGTTGAGGATATGGAAATAGGTGAACAATTTACACCCCATAATTTACGCGCCATTCGCCCCAGTCATGGTTTACCGCCTAAGTATTATGAGATGCTGCTGGGTCGTCGGGCGACTCAACCTGTCAAAAAAGGAACTCCTGTCAGTTGGGATTTACTGCTTTAGAGTCAGTCAAAAAACAGGCGTTGCACAATGATAATAGGATCGCGCAGGTAAGGGGTAAGGAGCTGGCTAATAATAAAAGTTTGACTAAACTTGCCTTAATCTGTAGGTTCGACTCAACTGAAAAATTGTCATAAGCAAATTACCTAATCACAAGATTACTCAGCGCTTACTTCCATTAAGTTTAGGTTGAATCAGCTTTTTCCACTCTTCTGAATTTGTCAATGCGTAGCTATCAAAATCATGCCCCTTTTCTGAGGAAAATTTAGCAAAACTCTCTAACCATTTGACTACAGACTCGGTTCGTGAGATTTGTGTCAATTTCAAAGACTCCTGCAAACACTGTTGCATTTTTTTTAAATTACCATTTTGATAAGCATACCACGCATCCCATACCAGCAATTTATACTCAGTTGTAGTTGTTGACTGCGGTTCGGTGGTTACATACTGATGTTGTAACTGGGTCCTGACTAATTTTACCTGAGTCTGAGAGAATTGAGATTTTAATTTTTCCAATTCCTGCTGAGTTTGATGCAGTTGAGACTCCGACTGTTCCAATTCTGCCTGAGTTTGATGCAGTTGAGACTCCGACTGTTCCAATTCTGCCTGAGTTTGATGCAGTTGAGACTCCGACTGTTCCAATTCTGCCTGAGTTTGATGCAGTTGAGAGTCAACCCGTTTTAATTCACTTTTATTCTCATGTATTTGTGACTGGAACTTTTTCAAGACAGTCTGACTTTGTTTCACCTCGAACTGAGACTCTCTCAAGAGGCTCTGGGTTTCGTCCACTTGCGACTGGGACTGCTTCAATTGAGTTTCAATCTGATGGAGTTCAGATTGATTCTTGGCTAATTTAGTGTGAGCTTGGTGCAGTTGAAGGCGACTTCTTTCTTCTTCCCACTGAGATTGATAAAGTTGGGACTTAGTTCGTGCCAGTTCTGTTTGAGTCTCGTGGAGTTTACTTTGAAAATTTTCTAATACTGCATGAGTTTGGTCTATTCGTTCCTGAAACTGTTCAGCTATAGCCTGAAATTCACCTAACTCCTCTTTACACTCCTGTAATTGTGCCTGAGTCTGATGCAGTTGAGACTGGTACTGTTCCAATTCTGCTTGAGTCTGATGCAGTTGAGACTGGTACTGTTCCAATTCTGCTTGAGTCTGATGCAGTTGAGACTGGTACTGTTCCAATTCTGCTTGAGTCTGATGCAGTTGAGACTGGTACTGTTCCAATTCTGCTTGAGTCTGATGCAGTTGAGATTGGTACTGTTCCACTTCCCCCCGGAAACATTCAGCCATTGTCTGCGCTTCTACTAATTGATAGTTCGATCGCTCTAATTCAGTCTGCCACTTTTGCGATTCCCTATGTACTCTTGTCAAAGATTCTTGATACTGCGATGCTTGTTGCTTGGGCAAACCATATAAAGCTTCTCCAGCCTCCTTTTTAGCCCCTATCCATCCCCCCAAACTTTTTTGAGTCAATTTTATAAAATGGCTAACTTCACTTGATGATAATATCTGTTCACAATAAAAATTAAGTGGCAAAGTATCGTTTAATTGTTCTATCGTGGGAGCTTCTTGATTTAATGTTGACCATAATTCGTGATAAGAATAACCCAACTTTTCTATGGTTTCCTCTCCCAATATTTGCAAATAATCACTTGCCAGTCGCCATATCTGTGGCTCCTTTATATCTTCTAACCATTTATTTAAGTTGCTTGAATCTGGTTTGGTACTTTGATATAATTTTACTTGATCTCCATGAATCCACGCCGGACAAGTGTTACTTACACCATATTCAACCACTTCTGGTATAAACGAAATCCCTAAAAAGTCACAGACTCTAGCAATTTCTTCATCTGATCTCATCAATAACCACTCATAGTGCATACTAATGCACTGCTTTCCTAAATTAGCAACCCCTTCTAGTAATTTTTGAGGAGCCATGAACAAGTCATTTTTAAATTTCTTGAGAATATGCAAGTCATCTTTAGCCCAAGTTGTGACAATAGAGCACAAAACTGACAAAGGATTCCTGAACAAAAATATAAATCGCGCTTCAGGAAAAGTTCTGTATAGTTCATTAATTATATAAAAATATCTAGGGGTTTTATCTAAGAAGTAACATTTTCCTGCTTCTGTTCTCGCTTTTTCATATAAATATGAATACATTCGACGCAATCCTTGAACGTAATCTTCTTCTCCTTGAGAAAGACTACCTATAAAACCAGAAACTGCTAGTTGAGCCAAATCTTGATCGTAATCAGCATTATAACCAATAGTTGAATGCCAAGCGCTTAATGGAGGCAACATCAACCAAGGTTCAGACACAGTATGAATATCAGGATGACCCCCCAAAATCCTTTGCGTTAGTGTAGAACCAGCGCGTGGCTGAGATATTAAAAATATTAAGTTACTACCCTTAAGCGAACTGTCTTGACTTTCCGTTGGTTTCATGATTATACCTAATTGAACGAATATTTTTTCGATAGTATAACATAAAAGCGATCGCCTTTAACAAAAATTTACCACCACCCACATTTTTCCAAACTAGAGTAACACAAGGAGATTTTTCTTGGAGTTACCACCACTTAGGGGGTATTGGCTCAACAACCGTGGGAAGAATCGGCTACCGACTTCCGCAAGGCGATTGAACTCAATCCTGAACATTAGCGATTGATCGCCTCGCATCCTACCCCCAGATTATAGAACTCAATACAGACAACATGATATTTTGTTTTTACTATTGTACCGCATAACAGCGGGAACCGCTGTATTAGTCCATATCCCAAAGTTCATCAAATATAAGCAAACTTTTTTGTTTGAAAAAAATTTGAGTCATAAAGTTCTTAAACAGTGGGTCTTCCTCGATTTTTCCCATCTCGTTGCTTGTGATCCGATTTGCCCAATTCTCCATTGTGCTTAGTGGTTTTCCACCTAAGCCAAAATTGGTTCCCGTTCCTTTCATGTAATAATGTTGTATTGCATAGGCTACATAGGCTTTTTCGATTTCTTCATGAGGAAGCTTGTTTTGCTTATGAATAGAATATAGCAAAGCTTTGTACTCATCAACTGATTGAGGATTATTGGTAAAGCCACATTCAGAATAACTAGAAGAACCAGCTAATATAGAAGGTATTCCAAAACAGGCTAACTCGTGAGCTATTGTCCCACTGACCGTAACTATGGCATGACAAAAATTTATAAGCGATAGATTGCTCATATCGTCGGGAACTAAATTAATATATTGACATAAACTGTACTCATTATTTACCAATTGTTTGGCCGTTTTATCTACATTATATGCCATTGAAATATCCCCGATATAAGGATGTTCTTTAATGAGCCAATTTATAGATTCAATTTGAAAACAAACTTTTAATGTTTCCACGAGCCACTCATAATAATCTACAAAAAGTCGATCACGATAGCAGTGCGGACAATCATTCAAAACATGAGATGCTACAATTACAATAGGGAGGGAAGGATCGAGATTCAATTGTTTACAAAATTCTGGATGACTATAAACTTTCTTATCGCTACCATAAGATTTAGTAAGATAGGAAATAGCTGCACCAGAATTCTTTATGCCCATTGTATTTTCCACAAGTTCTTTCCCTATTTTTACAGAGGAAGTTTTGTAAGAATTCCAAAAATAAAGAAACAATTTTTTATAAATATACCCAGGAGCATTATACAATTCATTGATGGTTTCATATCTGGTTGATGGAGACGCAGCTATTCCTTTTTTTGCAACGACTAAACGAGATATCAATCCATGATGGTAAAGAGTTACATGACTGGATATAAAATATCTAACCTGGCAACTGTGTAGAAAGTTTTTCCAGAAACTATAGGCGAGACATGCAGATTCTAATGCTGCTCTTATGGTTTGATCAAAGATTGGTGTACTCAAGATGGAATTTCTGATTAATAAATCATACGCTAAGTCTCCAATATGTAAATCATCACACTTAAAATCTTTCATTAATTGTTTGAAATTTTTGTCATTAGCCTCTTGTGAAAATTTGTCTAGCTGACATTTTTGATTTTCACTTAAACCGGAGTCAGTATTTTGAACAATAAACTTTTCTACCCCAAAAGATATCAAAACTGCTTTGAGTTCATCGTCAATGTAATCATTGCTATACCAGGCGGCTATTCTATAGCCATACAATTTTTGTAAATATTTAGCTTCAATCAAGTTAAGTCCAGTCACGCTAAATCCCCAAGGCGGAGCGGCAGATGTAGCTTCAATTATAATCCACTCATTTTTTGTGGACACAGGTATGTGTTGCCCCCAAAAGTCACTGACAACTTGAAGATTTTTTAAAAAACAGTCTTTTGAAAATTTTTCTTCATCTAAACCTAAATTAGATAGCTTTTGTATGATTTTTTGATGATATGTATCGTTATGGCTGGTCGCTAACAAGCCTTGCTTGTATAAATAAATCAACTCATCCTCTTGTCCTTGTTCAATCAATAAGTCTCCTATTAAATCATACGAGGGGTAATGTTGACAATTTTTATCAATACATGATAACAGTTCTGCTATCGCATTTTTAAAATCTTTTTTACCAATCAGAGCCTGAGCTAGGTTATAATGGAAACCATGAAAACTAGGATTCAGTTTAATGGCAGTTCTATACATCTGTATAGCCAGAGTGAGCTGACCTTTCTCCGCCAATAATTTGCCCAGACTTTCATAGGAAAATGAAGAATTTTCATTTAGCTCTATACCACGCTGATAGGCTTCCACTGCCTCTTCCCAGCGCTCCAACTGTTCTAAGCACTTTCCCAACCTGTGGTAAGTCTTGTGCAGTAATTCATCACCTTTAATCAAATCACTCATAACTGTATCAACTTAAGAAACGACAACAGGGACACGGATTGATACACGTTATGATAAGGTCGATATACGCACTTGTCAAGTTCCCTCAATTTCAATTTTTCCCGCATCCCGATCCCCCAACTTTTGACAAAAGGAGGAATGGGATAACGGATTAGGAATCGCGTTCTCGTGTAGTCCAGGCATTTGGCATTTTCTTTTGTGTGCTATACCGCCTGTAGTACAGGGATCTTGCCTGTTATGACCCTAAACTTGCCTATTAATTAATAGATCAATACTTCGGACAATTTTTTAACGGCCCTGTAAGCCTTACGGAGGAAGCCCTGCCATTTTTTACGCATTTTCTGAAATTTAGCGCTGAACTTAAACCGTTAAAAAATAGTCTAGTATATAGCCAGCAAGGGTTTCGGAGACTCGACTATATCTAAAAATGTCCGAAGTATTGATAGATATGATGATTAAAAAGAGTTGATATTTATGAAAAATTATGTTAATCTAGCACCAGTTTGTACCCAAACACGAGTACGAGTCATCAATTCGCGATCGCATCTTCCAAAGCATCAACCGCTCTCAAGCCTCTCTCAACTTGTAGTGAGCTATATGGGAACTGGGATGAGGCGGTATCGCAGTATGGTAAGTCCCGATGATCGCGCTTGGGGTCATAACAGGCAAGCTTGGGGTCATAACAGGACAGATACCTGTACTATAGCCTCACGCGATTGGCAATCCGTTGTCCCATTCCTCCTTTTCAGAACAGTGCAAGAGGCTAATACTACAACAAAGGGTTATTATAAGCAAGGACTCATTGTTTGTTGTAGTCATGAAACTTCCAGATGACAATTTGGGAGTTGACACAAACCTACAGTTTGAGATACATTCTATTATTGGTTAATTGAGGATCAATCAAAAAATGAATCAGGATAGCGCTTATTCCAGTATAATTTGGTTTACATCCCACAAATGAGTTCTATGTTAAAGACCAACGAGTTCAAAGACTATTTCTAATTAGAAAATGAGTTTGAGTCTAAATAAAAAAACGAGATCAACATGAATTTTAAAAATATGTGGAATGACTTTGAATATTTTACCTATTCCAAGCAAAGTCATTTTTATAAGCTTCCTAGATTCGGCGAACACATAGGAGTAAATCATAACCTAGCTAACTTGAAGTTATATCAAGACATTCTTGTCTACAACTTCATAGTTGACAATCTGCCTCCTGGTTCAAAACTGTTAGAAGTTGGAGGAGGTAACTCTCGTGTTATTCAAGCATTGAAACAGCAATATGAAATATGGAATGTCGATAAATTTGAAGGTGTAGGCAATGGCCCTCAGCAAATCTACGATCAGCTTGGTTATCATCTTGTTTCTGCATACATGGGAGAGTTTAGTCCTGAACTTCCAGATGATTATTTTGACTGTGTATTTAGTCTTTCCACATTAGAGCACGTATATCCAGAAAATGACGAAACTTTCAAAAATGTCTGTGATGATATCAATCGAGTTTTGAAATCAGGTGGTCTTTCTCTTCATTTATTCGATGTTGTGATCGAAAAAGAAGGTGTTCAGACAAATGTTTGGACAAATAAACTTCTATTATATATTTTTCAACACATTGAAACCGTGAATCAGATGATCCCATTTTCTGAAATGCAAAAAGACGGGGATTTATATGTAATGCCTGAAGAGGCTTACAATGCGATGTGGGAACCTGTTACTCACCAAAGCTATAAATTATTTGGGAAGCCACTGTCATATAATGTTTTATGGAAAAAGAAAAAACTGTTGAAAGTACAATCAATTAATAGTATCAATGTATCTTCGAGTCTACCATCTTCTCCTGTAAATAATTCGATACAAAATAACTGTAGCAAGGTGTCAACAAGCATTATTATCAAAAAAATACTACCCAAAATATCAATAGTTACACCCTCTTTTAATCAAGGAGAATTTTTAGAGGAATGTATTCAATCTATTTTGGAACAAGGTTATCCGAACCTTGAATATATTATCATGGATGGTGGCAGTAAAGATAATTCAATTGAGATCATTAAAAAGTATGAAAAGTATTTGAGCTACTGGCAAAGTCAGCCAGATGGAGGTCAATATATTGCCATTAATGATGCTTTCAAAAAGACTACAGGCGAAATTATGACGTGGCTAAATTCTGATGATAAGTATCATCCAAACGCTTTTTTTAAGGTCGAATCAGTTTTTAGTAACCATAAAGAAATACAGTGGATAACTGGCAGAGCAACTGCATGGGATCGAGATGGTAGACTTACTTACTTTGAATCCTCTATTCCAAAGTGGTCAAGAGAATATCTATTGAACTTGCCTAAAGAAATTAGAGAAAGACGAAGATTTATTCAACAAGAAAGTACATTTTGGAAACGTTCACTTTGGGAACAAGCTGGCTCAAAACTAAATTTACATCTAGAACTGGCAGGTGACTTTGAACTTTGGGTACGTTTCTCTCGGTATGCGTCGTTATTCCCTATTGATGACTTTTTAGGTGGGTTTAGATCCTATGAAGGTCAGCGGTCAAAACTGTATATAGATAAGTATATGCAGGAAGTAGAAGGGGTTGTGAATCAGGAACGTCTTTTAGAAAATGGACAATACACCAGCTCAAAACTTGCACCAGAACCAATCGTTGTTAGGTTGCCGCTGGGAGAGATTTTTGCCAATAAAAATTCCAATGAACAACAAGATAATAACGGGGGTATAAGGACAGTTACAATTCTTGAAAAAGGAGAGCATGGGAAGCAATCCAATCAGAACGATGCTGTAGTAATTGTGACGAGTATTGCACCCAAAAATCAAGAAAAACAGCGAGTGGCGATAGATAGCTGGCAAGCTTTAGGGTTTTCGGTTGTTTCATTAAATATACAGTCAGAAATTGACCAACTCCAACCTCTTTACCAGAATGTACTTTTTCATGCCGTCACTCGTGATGCACATTCTGAGGCTGGCAGACCTCTGGTATATCTTGATGATATGCTACTGTATCTACGACAACATGGCACAAAAATAGGTGGCATTGTCAATTCAGATATATGTTTGAAAGCAGATTCTAATTTTCGTTTCTTTATTGCCCAGGAATCAGTCAATTCTCTTGTATTTGGCAATAGGATTAATCTACCTTCCATTGATGATGTCTATCTACAGTCGCTTGATTGGATAGATAATACAGTAGGGAAGTATGAACATGGTTTTGATTATTTTTTCTTTGATACTTCTATTATAGATTTATATCCAACGGACACATTTTGTATTGGTATGCCTTGGTGGGATTACTGGATGCCCGCTGCTCTTTTCCCCACAAATGTTAACTTGAAGTTTCTAGATTCAAGAGTAGCTTATCATGTTGTACATCCTACTAATTTTTCTGATTTGGCTTGGCGAAAGTATGGCATGAAAATAGGGAAATACTACCTAGATTATGCTTCTTATGCGAAAATGGTAGAAGAAATACAGTCCGACAATTATAGCCATGAAAATTGGTACAGTTTCGATCCGTTGGTAAAATTAGGAGACTATATTCTGGACAAGATTTATACCAATGAAAGAACTAAAATCATTAAGTATTGTCCACAACAGTATCTCGCAAAAGATGTTAGTGTTGAATTTGATAATTCAACAAAAAAAAGTAGTTATAAACTTTCAGCAATAGTTTCTACTTGCAATTCAGAAAATTTTATATCAAAGTGTTTAGAGAACTTGCTCGATCAAACTCTCTACAAAAAAGGGCTGCTTGAAATCATAGTAATTGACAGTGCCTCTGAACAAAACGAACAGGAAATCATTCAAAAGTTTCAGGCGACATATCCGAATATAATTTACGAGCGCACCCCCGATCGCGAAACCCTCTACGCTTCATGGAACAAGGCAATTAAAATGTCGCGCGGAGCTTACATCACCAATGCTAATACAGATGACCGACACCGCCCCGATGCCTTAGAAATCATGGCTAACTACCTAGATAATCACTCAGAAATTAGCCTAGTATATGCAGATCAATTAATCACTAATACTCCTAATGATACTTGGGAAACGACCAAGGCAGATCGGCACTGGAATTGGCCACCGTTTGACTATGGTGAATTAGAAAGTCGCTGTATCATAGGTTGTCAACCAATGTGGAGAAAATCTCTGCATGAAAAATATGGTTACTTCCGCCCAGAATTTGCTTCAGCCGGAGATTACGAATTTTGGCTGAGAATTGGCAAAACAGAAAACTTTGCTCGCCTTCCAGAAATCTTGGGATTGTACTACGAAAATATACAGGGATTAGAACATTCTTCAAGTGCTGGACAACAAGAGACAGAAAAAATATTAGAAGAATATGGTATTGCCCAACGGGGTGTTATACCAAAAACATCCATTCCTGTGCCTATTTCTCCATCAGAACTAAACGCACTACCCTATCGCCGAGTAGGACAATCAACGATTAACATAAGTCGCCCCCTTGTTAGCCTCATTATCCCTACCAAAGATCGCCCGGTAATGCTTGTCCAAGCTATCCAAAGCGTCCTTAATCAAACTTTCAAAGATTTAGAGATTGTCGTTGTCAATGATGGTGGCATTGACGTACAATCAGTTATATCGCGCCTCAATACTAAGGGTAACATTACCTATAAAAAACACGATCGCACTCTTGATCGCTCCGCCGCCCGTAACACAGGCATCCGCGCTGCTTGTGGTAAATACATCGCCTACTTAGATGATGACGATATCTACTACCCCAATCACATCGAAACCCTAGTCAAATTCCTAGAAAACAGCGAATATAAAATCGCCTACACCGATGCTGTCATGGCGCAACAGGAAAAACAAAATGGTGAATATGTCACACTTCACCGTAGTGTCCCCTACTCCTTAGACTTTGACAAGGACAAAATCTTAGTGAGTAACTGCACCCCCAATCTCTGCCTGATGCACGAAAAATCTTGCTTAGATGAAGTAGGCTTATTTGACGAAACCTTATCAACCCATGAAGATTGGGATTTAATAATTCGGCTATCTCGCAAATTTGACATAGGCCATATCAAAGAAACTACCTGCGAATTTACCCAAAGAAATGATGGCACTAACACCAGTAGTCTTAACCGGGCAGATTTTACTCGCACTAGGGAGATCATTTTTAACAAATTTCGCCAGTATGCTGAAGCTAACCCCGCTATTTTAGAAGCTCAAAAAGAGGCTTTTATTGCAGAAGCAAAAGAGTTAGCCCAGCAAGTGCAGAATCTACAATCTCAAGTGGCACAAAAAGAGTCACAATTACAGCAAACAGAAGCGGAGAAATCTAAGTTAGCAGGGCAAGTGGAAGCTTGGCAGCGATCGACTCAGGAGGTACAAGCTAAATTAGAGGCGACTCAATCGGAAAAGGAATGGGTGAAATCTCAGTTGAATACTTGGAGACAAACGGCAGAAGAAATGCAGAGAGAATTGGATCGATCGCGCTTAAAACTGAAACAGGTACAATCAGAATTAGAGCGATCCGCTTTCTCCCTTGGTAAATCCTAGAGCAAGAAACCCGGTTTTTGCCAAAAACCGGGTTTCTGAAAAAAGCCAAAGTTGATTACCCAGCCTTCACCTTCACTTCCAGCCCCTGGCGATAACAAACACTAGCCTCCTTTTGTCGCCCCACTTTAGCCAAACTATCACCCAATTTATCATAAACTTCAGCTAAATCAGGATTAAGCTCGATCGCCTTTTGATAAAACTCGATCGCCTCCTCAGTCGAACCCTTACCCATCAAAGCATCCCCTAAACCGCAGTAACACAAAGAATACTCAGGGTTAATTTCGATCGCCCTGCGGAAAGAATCGATCGCCCCATCCCACTGCCCTTGTTTTGCCAGAGCTTCGCCTAAGAAATAATGAGCCTCCCAAGAGTCAGAATTCCGATCGAGCACCAGACGGTACTGAGCGATCGCCCTATCCCACTGCCCTTGTTGTGCTAAAGCTTTCCCTAACTGCAAATAAAGCTCCGAGTCGTCAGACTTAATCTCCAGAGCCTTTTGAGCCGCCTCCAAATTGCTTGGATTCAATTCGATCGCCCTGCGATAACATTTCACCGCCTGATCTAAATCCAACTCAATATCTTTCTGAAGCGGTTGCACGCGAGATCGCTTTTGCAGAGCATCCCCTAAATGGCACTGAACCACATCCGAACTAGGAGAAACTTCTATAGCTTTGCGGTACGCAGAAACAGCCTCATCCCACCGCCCCAACTGATACAGAGCAAACCCCAAATGATCCTGAGCCTCTAGCGAATTCGGCTCGAACTCAACCGACTTGCGGTATGCCCCGACAGCTTGCTCCCACTTTTGCAGTTTCGCCAAAGCATCGCCCAAATGCTGGTAAACCACCGCTGCATCAGGGACAAGCTCAAGCGTTTTCTGGTAAGATGCGATCGCCTCATCCCACCGCTGGACGATCGACAAAGTATGCCCCAAATAGTGA
>Ga0209591_10007038_pt1 | contig 12405 bp, 12 predicted proteins | sample MAT01_FD_187207 | JGI IMG/M metagenome (GOLD analysis project Ga0209591, IMG submission 187207) | Freshwater microbial communities from Lake Fryxell liftoff mats and glacier meltwater in Antarctica - MAT-01 (SPAdes) (version 2) | ecosystem: Environmental > Aquatic > Freshwater > Ice > Liftoff...
GGCAGAGTTTTTGGGAGCAGTAGAGTTTTGATTTTTAAATCTATTGTAGCTAAATTTATACTTTCTTAAAACTACTCATCTATATCTGTTAATAATATGTCACTTCAATATACATACGATACAGAAGGTAAGCCCGTGGGCGTTTTCATTCCGTTAAATGAATGGGAAAAGATTACTGTTGCGCTAAGAAAAGAAAAGAAAAAACCAACTGTCAAGAAAAGTTCTGTCGACACGATTCTTAAAGGATTTAAACAAGTAAACCTAATTGAAAAAGGGAAGCTCAAGCCGATTTCAATTAAACAGTTACTAGATGAATTATAGGGTTGAGGCAACTCCGTTATTTCTTGTTGAGGCTAAGAAGCTAACAAAAAAATATCTCTCTCTTAAATTAGACATCTCGATACTAGCTGAACAACTATCTGCGAATCCGCTACAGGGAATCCCGCTAGGGAAAGGGGCTTATAAAATCCGGCTCTCCATAACCTCAAAAGGAAAAGGTAAAAGTGGCGGGGCAAGGGTGATTACCTGCGTCAAGATTATTTCTTCAAAAGTTTATCTCGTTTCTATCTACGACAAATCTGATCAAGATTCTATTTCAGACAAAGTATTAAAAGAAAGGCTAAAAAATTTAATTTAGCTCAATGGAAACTTTACTTCAACCCATACTTATCCATCAAAAACACTAGCGCTGCCATAGACGCTGAACCCAATTCAAGTTCGCGCTTGTCCACTTTGTCGATCGTGTCTTCTTGCGTATGATGAACATTGAAATAGCGCTGAGAGTCTGGAAGATAACCGATCAAGGTAGTGCCTAATGGGCCTAACGGGCCAATATCCGCTCCGCCACCCTCTTGGGAGAAATCCCACAGATCATAAGGCTCCAATAAATTTTTCCAACTTCTGATTTTCGCTTTCACAGGGTCAGTAGCGGTCATCGTAAATCCACGCGGGGCAAAACCACCTCGGTCTGATTCGATGGCAGCAATATGATTTTCTCTATTTGCCTTCGCAAGCTCCGCATATTTTTGGCCACCACGCAATCCGTTTTCTTCGTTCATATACAACACCGCACGGATAGTGCGCTTCGGCTTGTAGCCCATCATTTTAAACAACCGCAATACTTCTATTGCCTGCACACAACCAGCGCCATCGTCATGTGCACCCTGACCTAAATCCCAGCTATCTAAATGACCACCCACTAAAATGATTTCGTCTTTGTATTCGCCACCTTTTATCTCGCCAACTACATTGAACGAAGGAGCTTCTTCTAAGTTTTCGCAATGGGTTTCTAAATAAAATTGCAGATCGCGGTCATCTTTCAAGAGTTTGCTCAATAAATCTGCGTGTTGTGTGCTGATCGCCACGGCAGGAATTTGCCTGACCATAGGCGCATAACGCACACCACCTGTATGTGCGTACGATTCATTGTTCAGCCCCATAGAGCGAACAACTACCGCAACTGCCCCTAGCTTAGCTGCTTCATTTGCCCCATTGGCACGCTGATCTACTGCACCACCGTACGCTGCAAACGTATTTATTTTTGTTGCATCCATCGGGCGATTGAAAAATACAATTTTGCCCTGTATATTTTTTTGCCCCTGCTGCTTTAGCTCATCAAAACTTTTTACTTCAATAATACCTGCCGCCAAGCCGGAAGGCCCCGTGCCGATCGAACCACCTAACGCAACCACGGTAACATCTTTGCTTCCCATTTTCTTGGAATTTATTACTCGCCCCACTTCTTGTTGCCCTCTCACCCAATGAGGAACCATCATCGGTTGTAGCCATACCGAATCGAAACCAAAATCGTCCATCGTGTGCCTGCCCCACTCTACTGCAGCGGCTGCACCCGGAGAGCCGGAAAGTCGTGGGCCTACTTTGGTACACAAATCATATAGCATCGGATATGATTTTCCGTTTTTCAAGGCTTGGTCATAAATCTCTTTGATTAAATCTTTATCGGTAGTTTGTGACTGCGCGAAAAAGCCTGACAACAAAAAGAAGACTATTAACAATCGACTCATAAGTAAAATATTTTTGAAATGTAATTAAAACCAGCATTAACCCAAAACACAGCCGAGTTGGCTTTTAATTTGTAACTTGTAAAAAGATAACAAATAAAATTATGGCTCTTCTATTTGAATCTTTCGAAGAATGGAAAAACTACTGCAATGAAAAGAACGTATCGCTCACCGATGCAGTGATTGAGTATGAAGGCGAGCAAAAGGGCCGCAATCGCGAGCAAATTCTACACGGATTAGCTAAGGCATGGAGCGTCATGAAAGATGCCGTGCAAACTGGGCTTGAAGAAGACATGACCTCTCGCTCGGGCATGGTAACAAATGGCGCCAAGAAAGTATACCGATATCCTAAGGCAGTTTTATCAAAAGAATTCCAAAATTTAATTTCAAGAGCGCTGGCTGCGAAGGAAGTCAACTCGTGCATGGGCAGAGTGGTAGCCGCACCCACCGCAGGTGCTAGTGGCATCATGCCCGGTGTGTTGTTTACACTTCAAGAGATTCACGAAATTGACGATGAAAAAATTATCGATGCTATGTTATTGGCTGCTGGCATTGCACTGATCATCGAACAAAAAGCATCCATCTCGGGTGCCGTGGGCGGGTGCCAAGCGGAAACGGGAACGGCTGCAGCCATGGGTGCCGGTTCGATTGTATATTGCTTGGGTGGAAATACCGAACAAATTTTTAATGCCGTTGCAATCACCATTCAATGTATGCTGGGTCTTGTGTGCGATCCCGTAGCTGGCTTAGTAGAAGTGCCGTGTATCGTACGCAATGCGAGCGCTGCCGCCATCGCAAATAGCTCTGCGCAAATTGCATTGGCCGATGTGAGCAGCGTCATTCCCGTTGACGAAGTAATAGAGGCGATGGGTGAAATTGGCGCCAGCATGGAAACGCGCTATAAAGAAACTGCGTTGGGTGGTTTAGCCGCTACCAAAACTGGAAAAGCCATTGCTAAGAAAGTACTGATAAGAGATATTGAAATGCTACCCGATGAAGGACTAAGTTAGATTTCTAAAATTTGAAATAGAAATCTCCAATGATGTTGGATTGATCCCAAGTGAATTGCCTTTCGCCTGATTGTTTCATTACGTTCACCCGCACATCTTTAAATACCTGTTCAATCGTGCGTCCAGGGTTTTGCATTGCTTTCAAAAGCTCCTGCGTGTACAAACCATTTCTACCCTCCCCGTCAGAAGCAACAGAGCCGGGTGCTGTAGCAAAAGCAATGAAAGAACCCTTCGCCCTTTTGATTTCTGCTAGGCCACCTCCGCCAGACCTGTATGCAGAAGGGAATGGATTATTTCGGCATGCATCTAATATTACTATATTCATCCTTGAGCTAGACCGCTCCATGTTGGCAACCACTACGCGCTGCAGTGCAAAACATGCACGCGGAATATCATCTTCATACTTAATGTCCGCTTCTACCGGTACCAAATAACTCTCACCTTCATTCTGCAATCCATGTCCAGCATAGTAGAATAGTCCTATTGTTTGATCTTTAGGGCCATTCACTAACTTTTCTTGAAATTTTTTGTACGCTTCGCGCATTTGACCGTAGTCACCGTTAATGATCTTGATGACATCAAATTTCAATTTCGTCAGCTCCTCGGCCATATCGTTGGCATCGTTCGCTGAATTTTTTAAGGGAGCAACAAACTTGTAGGCAGAATTGCCAATCACTAGTGCATATCTTTTTTCGTCTTTATACAGATCGGCCAAAGTCGGTTCTAGTTTCACTTCTACCATCGGAACAGAAGTTGGGGTAACTGACACTACTTTTTTTTCAGGTTGATTGATAGGTATTGATTTATTAACATCTAAGGATTTTCTTGCGGGCTCTGTTGAAGCCACAGTTGTTTCGGTCGGTTTTATTACTTCCGCTATAAGCAACGCCTTTTTATCTTCTGCTACTTTTTTTTCAACCACTTCAGTAGCCTTCTTTTTCGGCTCTCCTTTACTATTTTTTTTATTACTACTGATATTGCGAGAGTCGGTAGAAGCACCGGCAAGGGCTGATTGGTTTAGTGCTTCTCGCTCCCTCTCTAGCAAAGCCGCACGGGCATTGTCTATTTCTATATTTGTCTGATCCAGCGAATAAGCTTTTTGAATATCATCTTTAGCAAAGGGCGATCCAGGGGATAGTTTTTGATGTTGAAGCGATCGTTCAAAGTATATCTTAGCCTGATTCTTTGTATCGGTAATGAGGCCAATTGCTTGCGTATATTCGTCAATTGATTCTTTGTACGCTTTCAATTGACTGTACCCTTGGCCCATAAACCAATGGATGTTGCCGGTGTTTTTATGACCTGCTTGCAGCGCTTCATCAAACTCGCGTACGGAGCTTGTGAAAGAATTTGTTTTAAAATAAGAAAGCCCAAGGATGTAATGGACTTCTACGTCAATGGCCTTGTCGCGCGTAATTTTATCTAAGTATTCGTTAAGCGAAACAATTGCTTTTGTATAATCTTTTTGTTTGTAGGCATCAACGCCTTGCTCATAGAGCTTAAACTGAGCGTAGCTGGCAGCATAAAAAAAGATAAAACCGAATAAAAAATAATGCCGTTTCATAATACTTAGCCGTACTAGTCTATGTTAAACGAAATACCGCCTGCGAAGTTGATTGACGTAAAGCCAATACTTTTTAACGGAAAATCTGCAGAATTCGCAACCGTAAATAAATCATTTGTGTAGGATCTTGTGCTCACTACATCAATAGGGAATGTGTAACCAAAAGAGGCTTGAATGAAAAAAGAAACAGGCTTAGTTGGAAAAAATTCTATGCCTGGACCAATGAAAATACCACCAGAAATAGATGATTTGCCCTTAAAAGTATCAGAGCCGTCCAAACTTGAATTTCGAAACCAATCATTAAACGAATTGTCGTAATCATAAACTATAATTGATCCTGTCAAATCACTCAGCCTTGCAGATGAAATAAATGGCTTGGCAAATCCATAAACTGAAATCACAGAGTTATCTTTTATCGGTATCAAGTTGACTTTAATATTAGCAGCTAAAGAAATTATGCTTATATCTCCACCATTCAAGTTTAAAAAAAATCCTCGATCTAATTGTACTCCTTGGTCTATTACAGTACCGGCATACCAATTCGCAGGATCTTGTCCAGATATTGGGGGCCGCTGTAAAATCGACTGATCATATTTAAAACTTAAATATGATATCGATCCTCCAACTGAGATTACTCTGTTCAATCTCTTGCTATAACCGCCCTCAAAATTTATTCCAGTAGAATAGTCGCCCAAATTTGAACCGCCCAAGATAGAGATACCTCCTCCAATAAAAATGTTTTTATCCCGCTCGATTCTTTCGCGTTTCTTAATTGCACCCTCATCTTGCGCAAACAACACAAACACATTAAACAAAAGGAATACTACTGCCATTAAGTGCTTCATAAAATTTTTTTTTAAATTTATTGTATTACAATTCTTCTTATCTCAATTTTCTTTCCATTAATAACTTTCATTATGTAATTATCTTTAGGCAAGTCACCAGTATAAATTTTTTGTTTACGTTCTGTCATTTCGATGGACTTAACTTCTGTCCCCTTCGAATTGTAAATCTTTAGCTTATACGGTTTCATCTCAGAAATATCATCAATAAAAGAAACTATCAACTCACTAGAACTTGGATTAGGATAAATTGATAATTGCATTGCCTCTTGCATAATAGGGTCTTCTCCACCGGAGCCACCAGAACCTCCTCCGCCACCTGAATTTTCTCCATTACCTGAAATACATAACGGAATATCGATGCAAGTTCGAAGGGTACCTTCTACAATCTGGTCGGTATTATCTATAGCCTCGACACAAAAGGTTTTTAGTTGTTGTCCAGAAAATCGCATTTTTATTCCAAGCCAAAAAACGGCTGTGGATAATGATGTACCTATATTTGATGAACTTTGAGATATTAAATTTGGGCTATTTGTACTTTTGATTAAAACGTCATTTACATACCAATTATATTTAGTTGCTGCATCAACCGGGGCAACAGATATAGGATTTGAACAATCAAGCTTTAGGTTTAATGGCCTAGGAGGACATGGTTGTACCTCGATACAAAATCTAGTGGAAACTACCTGCCCTGACAAATTCAATCCCTCAACGCAGATTGTTTTCGCACGAAAAGTTCTTACCATAAGTTGAATTGCTGAGTATGCATTTAAAGCAGGAGGTTTTATTGCTGGAGCTATAGTACTAGCCGCTAATTGGCCATCTGCATACCAATTATATGAAGCTACGCCAGGAAGTGGACGAATAGAAGCTGATAATCGGTCGCAGGGGGAAGCTAGAGACAACGAGGGTTGAATCGCTTGAATAAAAGCAGAATTCGCACATGCACGACCACTCCCAAAACGGGTGACCGAAAGCTTGCCACTTAAATTAACTAACACTGTAACAGTATTAGTTCCTTGTCCAGATAATATTGAAACACCACCTGTTGTTAGCCAAACATAATTAGCCCCAAGCTCGGCAGGTATTAAATATGTAGTACTGACTCCGGGCGGAACTAATATAAACCAATTAGTCGCGTTACACGAAGAACAGTCTTGAGCTTTTAAGCAGAAAAGACTCACATAGAAAATGAGAAAGAGTATTACTTTTTTCATTTGGTAAACTAGTTTAACGGTGGCCAATATACTAGTTTAATTGCTTCCCTTTAAAATTCTCGGCTAGTTTTTTTAACGCCATTGCTGTTCCTCGTGCAGTTTCAACATCTTTCATCACTAGGTCAATAGAATAGGCATAGGGCTGTATTTTCCCATCTTTATAGGCCTTTATGATTTTATTTTTAAAGTTAGTTTCAAAGGAAACGTACAGCCATTTTCCCTTTACTTCATAATTCACTGTGGTTGGATTGATGTCACTCAGGTTAAATTCAAAAATTTCTTGAACTGATGAATTTGATTTCACCTCGGTGTTGGTAAGCTTGATTTTGTTTTCGTTTCCCTCTTCAGCAAATTCTATTGATTGCTTTTTGGTGGCTTGATCGATGATGACTTCCCCCACGTTTGCCTTTAACCAATCCATCATTCCTGCATTGGTAGCTTTAAAAGGATCTTTGTAAGAGGCGTTGCAGCCTTCAATCGTTTTTTCGATGGCATGTTTTAGTCTGCGCGCAATTTCATAATCTTCAGCATACACCGAAATCTCATTGTCGTAGCCTTCGAACTTGTCATTCTTAGAATACATGATCAGCTTTTTCTTTTCCATTGTTGGCAACTGAATGGTCATTTTTTCTCCACTTGTCTTTACCTGTACCGCATTCGCATTAATGTCCATCCAATTAAAATCATATTTATTTCTTGTGGAGGAAGAATTGGTTTGCTCTACGACAGTAATTTCGGTAATGCACTTGCTTGTATTAGTTTGACCTACTGTTTTATCGCTCAACTTCACGTCTTTGACAAAGGAAAAAACCTTGTCCAGCGATTCTTCTTTTGTTTTAAAATTGGGCAGGTCAGCTTTTACTTTATTAATCGCCAATGGCACCAGCAGGGCAAGCACCGTTTTAATATCTCGTGCCTCGTCTACATTATTGGCATAAATCAATACTTCGTCATTAAACGGGCGAGGCTTACCATCACGCAACACCTTTATTGATTTTTGTCGTTGCATCATCTCAAAACTTAATCCAAAACGGTTGCCGGCAACCTTAAAATTGATGTTGTTTTGATTTATATCAGCCAGATTAAAAATAAACTCTTCTTGCTGCGAGCTTTTTCCATCGTTTTCTATCTGCAATAACTTAAAACTGCTTGTATAACTATCGGGCTTAATGTTTTGAGTGATGGCTTTGGTGCCAACGGTCACATCTTTCACATTATTAGTTAGCCACTTAACCATTTCGTCATACCCTTGCAATTTCAATTTTGAGGCGGTAATTTTTTCGCCCGCTGGAATACATTTTTTTACGATTTCCAAAATCTGGCTCGCCTGGTCGGCATCCTTGGCCCGGAAGATTACTTCGTTATCATATGCCAACATTTCCCCGTTCTTAATCCCCTTCACCAGTTTTTGTTTGTTTTTAACAGACAGGATTACCGTAATAACATCCTTCTGTGTAACCTGACGAGCAGCATACACATCAATATCGCCTATGTTAAATTCATAACTATATGCAACTTTATTCCCTTTTTGGTCAACTTCATTGACTGAATAGCGGACAGAAGCATACTCTACTAGTTTTATCTCTTGCTCATAAGTTTTAGAGGCCGTCTCTACTTTGGTGAGGGAGGATTGTAGCTTTTCAATTAAAGAATTGAGCTCATTGTTTTGCGAAAACAAATGGGTGGTAAAAAATAACATCAATGCAACTAAAAACGATCTAAAAATCATATAAACACATATCAATTGTAACAGACTAAATTAAAAATAATTTCAAAAAAAATAACTGCCCTCGCAAGCAGTTATTTTAACTTTCAATTCATGGAGCCTTTATTTTCCACCGATCGGAAAAGATACACCGGCTGAAATTAAAACTGCTTCAAGGGCCGTATTATATCTTACTTCAACAAACGGAAATAAATTCCCTGCAGTAAAGCTTGCCCCTGCACCAACATTAAGACCTATTTTCGAGTCAGAGACACTTCCACCGGAGAAAAAAGGAGGAAATGCGGGAGTTGTAACTGTTATTGAGTTGTAAGCTAATCCTGCTAGTCCATAGAAATTTGTTCCATCTGTAGTAAAATAATAATGAGCATCAGCGTCCAATGCCCAAGCGGAAAAGCGAGCGTCACCAAAACCTGTGTCTTCACTTTTTCCTAGATAATAAGTAAACTTTGGAACAATGCTTATATTATCAGTTATTGAAAATTCTCCTCTTGCTCCAAAACCAATACCAAGGTCTTTTGTGCCGAATGCCAATTGACCTCCAATTCTAGTTTGTCCTTGTGCTAAAGACTCCGAAGAAGAAAGAGCTAGCGCAGCACAAAAAAATACAGAAAATGCAATTTTTGTAAATGTGTTTGTTTTCATAAGGTGTTTTATTTGTTAGTTATTTTAATTTGTGCAAATATAAAAAGAAAAGCTTGCGAGCAAATTTTACCTTTTCTTTTTATCAATACGGACGCAAGTAAACCCCAAGGTTATTCTTCTGCAATCCCCTAAAAAGGGGATTTTTTTAAACTAACCTTTCTACTACCTTAGAAAATTGTAGCGATATCGAACGCTTTAGTTTAATACTAAATTTTGGTAACTTTAAAAACGTAAATTGTTTTAATGAAATCCGTTATAACTTTCCTTTTACTTCTGTTTTCTTCGCTATGCATTGCTCAAAAAAAACTTACTCTCTACAAAACATTTGGCGGTGTAGTCTACGAAATGGACACCCTCACACTCAGCAGCAAACAAGTAATGATGGTGTTAAAACCAAACGCGGAAGCGGTTGCCGAATTTAAAGTTGCCAGCAGAAAATCCCTGATCGGCAGTATTTTGGGCTTTTCAGGTGGAATTTTGGTGGCACTGCCACTGGTGACAGCAATTGCGGGCGGGGAACCGGAATGGTACTATGCTGGAATTGGCGGAGGGCTTTTTTTGGCTTCAATACCGTTTCAAGCTTCCTCACGGGGGCATGCGTTAAATGCGTTCGATATTTACAATAATGGTCTAGAAAAGCGCACTTCTCGACTCCAGCCCGCTCTCTATCTTTCTCCTACAGAAGTAAAATTTGTCTTCCGTTTTAGATAACCCACAAGTGGAATTTGAAAAGATTATAGCGCGTGCTTCATTTGCGCCTCTCGGTTGTATTTGTAGGCCAATGACAAAAGGAGCGAAAAGAAAAGCAAGAAAGAGGTAATGCAGATGGCTATCATGGCAGTCTTGTTTAGTGATGTAAAAGTAGAAACCAGCTAGAGATGGCATTCTACACAAAGCCAACTACACCTACCGAAGTAATATTTTTTAATTTTTTGTTAAAAAAATTGGGGGTTATTGAAAGTATTATGTGTTAAAGTCGATATTGTGCCATTAATTGCCGTCAAAAAATGAAAAATCTGTGTTTGGTTTACTTGCTTATTGCGCTATCCGGCATTTCCGGCACCGCTCAGCCTACTGCAAAAAAACAAATTCCGAAAGATTGGTTCTTGAAAGATCCTGAAACTGATAGTCTTCAGGGTGTAAGCGCTGAACGAACCTATGAGACCTTGTTGAAAGATCAGCCCTCTAAAACAGTATTGGTGGCGGTAATTGATTCAGGGATTGATATCGATCATGAAGACTTAAAAAATATCATCTGGGTCAACGAAAATGAAATTCCTGACAACGGAATTGATGACGACAAAAACGGTTACATCGATGATATCAATGGCTGGAATTTTATTGGCGGCAAAAATGGTAATGTAGATGCAGATACCTACGAACTTACTCGCGAGTTTATACGACTAAACAAAAAGTTTGCGGAAGTTGATTCGGCAAAAGTCCCTAAAAAGCAACGAAAGGAATACACCGAATACTTAAAAATCAAAGACAAGTATGAAAAGCTAAAAGCGAAGAATGAGGCGCAATACAAACTTTACTCAAGATTGTACAACTACACCAAAGCAAGCATTGACACCCTCAAGAAATTTTTCAAAAAAGAAGATTTGATAGCTGAAGAAGTAAAAAACATCAACACCACCAACCCTAATCTGCTGTTTTCCAAAAGTGTGGTGTCTGGCATCTACAATAATACCGGAGACGATGCAGATCTCAACGAAACCTTAGCGCAACTGAAAGAGGGAGTCGATTACTTTGAGGTGATTGTCAAGTACGGCTACAATGTAGATTTCGATTCGCGCAAAATAATTGGAGACAACTATTCCAATTTTTATGAACGAGGCTATGGCAACAATGATGTAAAAGGACCTGACCCGAATCACGGTACGCATGTGGCGGGCATCATCGGTGCCGACCGGAAAAATAACATCGGAATAAAAGGAATTGCAGATAATGTAAAAATCATGGTTGTGCGAGCGGTGCCTAATGGCGATGAGCGCGACAAAGATGTTGCGAACGCAATTATTTACGCGGTAGATAATGGGGCGCGAATCATTAATATGAGCTTCGGGAAATCTTTTTCACCTGAAAAAGAAGTAGTAGACCGAGCCGTAAAATACGCAGAACAAAAAGGTGTCTTATTGATTCACGCTGCAGGCAATGAAAGCGACAATACCGATATCGAAAAAAACTTTCCCACTAAAAAATACTTGAATGGAAAGGAAGCGAAGAATTGGATTGAGGTGGGCGCATCGGCTTGGGGGAGCAATGAAGATTTTGTAGGCAGTTTTTCGAATTATGGAAAAAACTCGGTTTCGTTGTTTGCACCTGGCGTCCAAATTTACTCAACCACTCCTGGCAATACCTACAAGAATTTAGATGGAACAAGCATGGCAAGCCCATCTACAGCGGGCGTTGCGGCATTATTGATGTCTTATTTTCCAGAGCTAAATACATTGCAGGTAAAAGATATCTTACTAAAATCAACACGCCATTTTGATAATTTAAAAGTGCAGAAGCCCGGGACAAAAGAACTGGTACCTTTTAGCGAGCTGAGTAATAGTGGAGGATTGATCAATGCTTATGAAGCCGTAAAAATGGCGCAAAAGATGAGGAAGACGGTGATAAAATAATTGAGCTTTATTTTTTTGCTTTCTCTACCCTCAATCCCACGGCCAAAATCCCAGAGAGGCTTTCTTGCCGCATGAACTGCTCAAACTTTGCTTTGTATTTTCCGGGCTTTGAAAAGGAGCGGTCTTTGGAAATGATAAACTGGTGATCATAAATGTCACCTAACCCACTGCTGCCAAAAGGCTCTCCAGTCTTTTGGTCAAAGAGATATTCCGAAAGTAATTGTTTCGATAACTCTTTGCCTGCTTCATCATTCAATGAATAATTGACAAATAAACGAGCGTAAGGATAGTCAATGGTATTTCTTACGTCTAAGTAAAGATTGTATCGAATGGAGGTATCTTGAATAGAAAATTCTAATTGGACTGGTGCACCTAGTTTCCAAGCTCGGTCTTCAAACTCTACATTGTCTTCATACACCCGATTAGAATCACAAGAGACGAGTGCAAGCGCTATCACACCGGTGAAAAAGCAACATTTTGCAAAAGCCGAAAAGGGGAATCTAGAATAATTACACATTCAGCCAATAACTTAAATTCTTATTTAGGGTCTATTGGTTTATCAGGTTCTGGGTTTGGATTAGTAACGTTGCGATCGGGATTCTGCCCACGGTTCGGATTATTGCGATTGGGGTTTTGATTCCTGTTCGGATTTTGATTACTCCCTTGTTGATTGGGGTTTGGCCTAGGTCTATTTTGATTAGTAGGATTCTGATTAGGATTCTGGTTAGGTTGACCCGGTCCGTTGACATTCCG
>Ga0209591_10007039_pt1 | contig 12403 bp, 12 predicted proteins | sample MAT01_FD_187207 | JGI IMG/M metagenome (GOLD analysis project Ga0209591, IMG submission 187207) | Freshwater microbial communities from Lake Fryxell liftoff mats and glacier meltwater in Antarctica - MAT-01 (SPAdes) (version 2) | ecosystem: Environmental > Aquatic > Freshwater > Ice > Liftoff...
CCTGCGCGGAACGCTGACATTAGTGCAAACCCGCTTTGAAAACTTTGCCAATTTTGCCAACACGTTTTTCCTGGGGCGCGTTGAAGCCCAAGGCGTAAATTTTGGTCAAGACGTGGACTGGTCGGGCGCACGCTTCAGCCAAACCGCAAGCTTCATGGATGCCGTTTTTCAGCGTGAAGCTCGATTTCCCAGCACCATATTTTTTAATCGTGCTATTTTCAATCAGGCAGAGTTTCAAGCCAATGCCAACTTTCAAAGCAGCGAGTTTCGAGCCTTTGCCAGCTTTCATCAATCGCGGTTTCAACAGTTTGCCAACTTCACCCGAATTCAATGGCAAGATAAAGCCGACTTTTCGCAGATTCGCTGGATGGGGCAGGTGCTTTTTGACCGCGATAAGTTTGCCCAAGCGTTATTTTTGACCGAGACAAGGTTCGATAAACTGGTCAGCTTTCGCCAAACCCAGTTCAACAAATTGGTCAACCTGCGAGGAGCCAGCATCTTAGATCAGGCAGACTTTGCCAATGCAGGTTTTGCCAAAGGGGCTTACCTAAATATTTCAGACTTGCAGTTTGATCCGCGCTCTGCCCGCATTTTGGGCGACTTGGGTAAGGTGGGTCGGGTACTTTCGGTGCCAACGCTGCAAGGCAACGAAACGCTGTTGCGGAACCTGGTGCAAAACTTCCGGTTGCAGCAACAAATTTCAGATGCCAACCAAGTGGAGTACACTACTGAGCGGCTGCGCCTGAAGGAGTTGCGGCAGCGATTGCTGGGAGTCGATTTAAATACTGCCTCGGTGTCTCAGCTCCAGGCGGTCGGCTTTTCGCCTAAACAGGCTACCACGATCGCCCAAACTCGTTCTCAGCAGCCCTTCCGCAGTATCGCAGATTTGCTCAAGCTAGAAGGAATGCTAGGGGCGTATGTCAAAGTGCGCGATCGCATTGTGGTCGGTAAACCTGTTTCGATTGGCAACTGGTTTGTAGAAGGGGTGAATTGGTTGGGTCTAAGCTTGCTGCTACTCCTGACCCGATTTGGCACAAGTTCTTGGCTAGTATTGGGAGTGGGAATGATTGCGATCGCCCACTTCGCCTTTTTGTTTTGGTTGGTCGATCGCTTCCGCAAACTGCACCCCAAACCGATCATTCCCACCCCTAAAGAAGTCGTTTGGAGCATTAGCGGCTTCGGCATTTTTTCCATTCTAGGATTCTCTGCCCTATTTCGTACGGCAGAACACCCGTGGTTGACGCTGGCTTGTTTAGGTGGCGTGATCATTCCTATTCCAGCCCTGCTTATTGGCATTCTTTACAGGCGCGGTCGCTACCATGACCTGATGGACAGCAGCTATTTTGTTGAAGATGGCAGTATGCGTCAGCTCAGGTTTTTAATTGGTCGGCTGCCCAATATTCCGGTATTTCCTTATTTTCGGGAACGCTACACGCCTATTCTCTGGGACAGAAGCTGGAGTTGGCTAAACTATTTGGATTTCAGCCTCAACAATTTGCTCAAATTTGGTTTCAATGATATTCGCTTGCGCGATGAACAAATGCCCGCCCTCATCACCACCCTCGTTTGGTATCAGTGGGGGGTAGGACTGCTTTATTTTGCGCTCTTGCTATGGACGCTTTCTCGGACTATTCCTGGATTGAACCTGTTAATTTACTTCAAATAGACTGTCAAACAAAAATTCCTCCAGCGCTTGTCCAGAGGACAAAGGCTAGAGGAATTAATCTGCTGTTAAAAGTAGCTTGTTAGGCTAATTCAAGTTAGCGATCGATCGACTGCTGACGATTCTTTTTGACCCACTGATACCAGCTGCCATCGGTAGAAAAACCGCTCGACAGCATGAAAGCAACCGTATCAGGACTAACCCGATAGGTTTTGGACTTATTAGGTTGTTGATTCATATTTTCCACGGTGCTTACCTCTTTACCCTTGTTGTGATCTGGAGGCGCGTTCCTTCAGGAGTCCCTTACTTCCGTCTCTTGTCAAAAATATGACTTTTCAAAAAGAGATGAACGGCTTGTTTCTGTATCAAATATAGCAGAATTTAGGACGATATCTAAACAAAATATTAAGTTTCATGAAGACGGCGATCGCCAAAGCCCACACAATTAAGCATCAGTGGGTAAGGTAAACCTAATTTCGGTTCCTTTTCCCACTTGACTAGAAACTTTGATCTGTCCATTATGTGCCGTCACAATTTGCTTACAGAGGCATAGTCCTAAACTAATTTGAGTGAGTTGGCGCTCTTGGGGTGGCTTTGGGCAAAGTTCAAAGATATTTTTCTGTTGCAGCGAATCAATGCCGATGCCCGTATCAGTAATGGTGAACTGAAATATTGATTGCTCAACCATCGCCTCCATCCGCACTTCTATGCCAGGTGGATTGTGGTTGACTGCATTGGAAATTAGATGATGAAAAACTTGCCGAATCTTGTCTGCGTCTGCCCTCACCTGAAGCGAGTCTGTTGGCACAGGACTGGTTAGCGTAATGCGGTTTTCTTGCAAAAGTGGAGCGAGATCGGCGATCGCTTCTTGTAGCACTGTACTAATCGAGACGCAGCTTTTTTTGAGCTGGATGCCCTCAGTCATGTTGCTGTAGGCTTCTAAAAGTTGGTTGAGGTGATTGAGCTGCGTCTTGCCAGATTGGGTCATGCGGCGCAGTAACTCACGGGACACGGGAATCACGTCTCCAGCTTGTCCCTGCACATTTTCTAAAACCATCAGGCTGCCCATGACTGTTGTGCGCAAGTCGTGGGAAATAGCGTGAAGCAGCAAATCTTGGAGGCTGCTGAGCTCTTCTAGCTGTGCCATGCTGGATTGCAGTTGCAACGTGCGAGCTGCGACTTGTTGCCCAAGGTTGACGGTTAAAACTTTTTGGCGCTTCGCCGAAATAATAGTGAAAGTCACAGCCCCAATCAGTATTCCGGCAATCAATAGCAGCAAGAGTAGGAGGACATTTTTAGTGAGTAATAATGCGATCGCAATTACTCCTCCACTCAGTACCAATGATTCTCGTTGCTGCCTACTCACTGTCATGTTTTATCAGGGTAAATGACTGACTAATTGATACAAAATGACTCAACAAAGAATGCATAATTGCCCCATATTGAGTTAGATAACTGTTGGGTACTTCACCCAAATGGATGAGCGATCGGCATGAGTTACGGCGCTACGGCGCGATCGCCCCTAAAATAATTTGAGCTTTTCAACCGTACAATCTTCATTCCCATAAGATTTATGCAAGCAGGCCCTAGTTTCCTTTCCACTTTTATTTACTACTTTTCAACCACTGCAATTGTCCTAACGATCGTCGTGTCGCGGGCAACGGGGTTACAAATTGCCACAGGCATTCCTCAGCAAATCGGGGCTTTAGGAGGAGCATTAGCAGGTTTTGTAGGAGTTTACTTCAATCGCTCGGTCGCCATAGTTCTTTCGTTTTCAGAAAAAAAGAAATTTTTGGCAGAGCTAGAAACCTTGCTGACCACAATGGGCTATCAACTTCAGGCAGAAGGAGACGAGGTGAGAGTTTACGCGCGATCGGGCATTAACAAATGGTTGTCGGGGCGCGTGTTTGTAAAGTTTGAGGGGCAAGAAGCGACGATCGCCAGTCGCGCTATGCATATCCGCCAAATAGAGCCGCAGATTCAGGCAAATAGAGTCCACGATCGGGCAGATGAACTGAAGCGATCGCGCAAAAATCTGGAGTAGAAAAAGTTTGACCTGTATCTTGCCCGATCCATAGCCTTGCAGCAGAACATCCGTTCGGCATATCTTTCCTACATCCCAGGTTCGCTCTAGGGTTAGCTTAAAATAAGTGTAAGATATGTAAAGTTCCGTAACATCGAGCCAGAGTCAGCTTATCCATGACCTCAGCCACCTCTCTTTTTTCTCCTGTTGAAAAAGATCTTCATCTCCTGACCGACAATTTAAAGCAGTTAGTTGGTGCGCGTCACCCTATTCTCTATGCCGCCGCAGAGCATTTGTTTGGGGCAAGCGGCAAGCGCCTCAGACCTGCGATCGTTTTTCTCATTTCTAGGGCGACCATGCCCAACCAGGAGATTACGGCTAAGCACCGCCGCTTGGCAGAAATCACCGAAATGATCCACACCGCCAGCCTTGTGCATGATGATGTCATTGATGAAGCAGAAATGCGTCGAGGCATCCCCACTGTCCACAGCAGTTTTACAAACCGAGTTGCGGTTTTGGCTGGAGACTTCTTATTTGCGCAGTCTTCCTGGTATTTGGCAAATTTGGACAACCTGACCGTTGTTAAGCTACTCTCAGAAGTCATTATGGACTTGGCAGAAGGCGAAATTCAGCAGGGCTTGAACGGGTTCGATACCAGTTTGACGCTGGCAGCATACTTAGAAAAGAGCTACTACAAGACTGCTTCTTTAATTGCCAATAGCTCTAAGGCAGCAGGTGTGCTGAGTGGGCTGTCGGCAGAAGAAAATATGCACCTTTATCACTATGGACGGGATATTGGGCTGGCGTTCCAAATTGTCGATGACATTTTAGACTTTACGAGTTCTAGTGAAACCCTAGGTAAACCCGCTGGGTCTGATTTGCAAAGTGGCAATCTGACGGCTCCAGTATTATTTGCCCTAGAGGAAAAGCCTTTCTTAGAAGTATTAATTGAGCGAGAATTTGCTCAAGATGGGGATTTGGAGCAGGCGATCGCCCTCGTTAAAGACAGCCAAGGTATCCAGCGATCGCGCGAACTTGCCGCCAGTCATGCTCAAGCTGCCATCGCCCATCTTTCTGGCTTTGCTGCCACTGAGTCACGGCAAGCTTTATTAGAACTAGCCGACTATGTGCTGAGTCGCCTTTACTAAAACCCACCCCAAAAAGTTCTGGTTCTGCTAGGCAATATCTGTTGGCATCCGAGACTGCACAGTTTGCAGAGAAATCTGAACTAACTCTAAAAGAGCTGCCCGTGTAACCTCTACCCCTGTATTAAATTCCCTAGGCTGTTCAAAAAAGATAATGCTGTCCAGTGGCTCCATTGCCAGCATTTGAAACAGGATCTGAATGACGGGTATAGGCACAGCAATCACATGAGCATTATCAAATTCTCTGGCGCTAGTTTTGGCATCTTCGAGCGTTGGAAAAACAGACAGGATGTTTTTTGTGACCTCAGATTCGGTAGGATGATTAAGAACCGTCATCACCCAGTTTTGATCCAGGGTTTGCAGCACGTAATATTCAGGGTGTTTAAGCCGATCGGCAACCGTAACTAGGGCAGGGGCGATCGCCTCCACCTCTCTTGAAGAAGCTCCGTACTGTGGAGCTTGCTGAACTAACATCTGAATTTGCTGATTGATATCCATGTCATCTATATTTTGGATAACGCCAAAGCTTACTGACTCCAATAGTTTAGTCTAGACCTTTGAGAGCGAAAGATTTTTTGATCAGTAAAGTGCAACTACCGTTGGTTTTATCAGGGATTTATCGATTGTGAGCGATTTTATAAGACTGTGTTAGGTTTATAGGCGATTAACCATCAGGGGGAGACTGTAATAAAGCGTGGAGGCTATTTTTCAGCTGTTGTACAGCGAACTAAAGCAATCCACTCGATCTTCTGAACACAACTGTAAAGATGTGGCGACTCGTTTAGCAGAGGAAGTTACTCGCATCTGTTCAGAGAGCAAACGCATTCAAGATTCTGGGGAGGTAGATGCTTGGTTAAACACCTTAGCTCGCCATCGCCTCAAGCAGTGTCTCGAATACTATCAGCTCGGTTCGCATCGAGGTCGGGTAGAATTGCACAGCACACTCAGTGCAGTGGTGTATCGCTACATCACGCCGCCCCAAGTTCAGTCAAGCTACCAAGCTCGGCTGACTTTGATTGAAGATTTTCTTCAGGGTTTCTATATTGAATCCCTCAATGCTTTTCGGCGAGAAACTCAGCTTTTGCCAACTTACAGCCCTCGCTCTTTGCTAGAGCTAGCTGAATACATGTCGTTTACCGAGCGATATGGTAAGCGCCGAATTCCTTTGGCAAGGCGGCGCAGTCAACAGCTAATTATTTTACGGGCACAGACTTATTCGCAGCAGCAGCCCCCTGAGACCATGGTGGATATGGAGCAAGTTGCCGAAGGCTCCTCTGGTGATTCGGAGCATGGGCGCAGCATGGCTTCCATCCCGCAGGTGCGGGAACAGATGATGGCGCAAGAGCCAGAAATATCAGAAGATGCGTTGCGCAATACGGTGATTACGGAGTTGATGCAGTATTTGGAAGAGCGCGATCAGCAGGATTGCGCCAATTATTTTTCGCTGCGGCTTCAAGATCTGCCTGCTAGTGAGATTGAGGCTATTTTGGGGTTGAATTCTCGGCAGCGGGACTATTTGCAACAGCGGTTCAAATATCATCTGATTCGATTTGCCCTGTCCCACCATTGGGAGTTAGTTCATCAATGGCTGGAGGCTGACTTAGATCGGAACCTGGGTTTGACACCGCAGCAGTGGAAGCTTTTTCAGGGCAAGATGACGTCTCAGCAGCAGGAGATTCTGCACCTGAAGCAAAAGCGATTGGCAGATGGAGCGATCGCCAAAACTTTGGGCAGTACTCCCACCCAACTGCAAAAGCAATGGTCGAAGCTGCTGGAACAAGCCTGGGAAATTCGTAATAGCGTTGTGTCCGGAGCAGGGGCAGCGATCGATGAATAGTGAAAACATCGTAAGATTGGCTTTAAATTGTGATGATTTCGACAAGATTAAACCCATCTAGACCGGGGTTTATAAAAAGATTGAAACAAGATTGCTGCATTCGTAACAATTTTGTATCCGGAACAGGGGCACAAGTATATGAATAAAGACGCAGAAGCTGTTAAAAACTTTCTAGCTTGGCTGTCTCAAGAGCCAGGTTTGACGGTGACAGCGCCATCAGGGAAAAGTTTCAATTGTCAGAAAACTGAATCGGATGGGTTTGGTGCGGCGGATCTACAGTCTGTGCCTGATCCCCTTGATTCTGAATCGGTCGCTGTGAGGCTAACTGATTCGTCAGAATCGAGCTACTTTCCAGTTGAGGAATTTTCTTTTTTTGAACCCGGAGAGACACCTGCTGTGCAAGACCGTTTTCATTCACTTTTAAAGCGTCGGATTCGTGCCGAGCTAGAGCTGAAGCCTCCTGTTTTTCCTTGGGAGACTGAGGGCTATGAATATGAGCCTGAGGTGATGGGAACCCCTGAGCGAGTTCCATCATGGGCGAAGCATCTACAGAGTCTCAACTTACCTGTGCCAATGCCAGAGCAGGTTTTAGCGCAATTGTTTAGCCAGTGCCAAGCTGTCATGCAGTCCTCGCTGCAAGAAGGCGCAAGGCTGGTTAAAGCCGTAGAACTGCTCTTCCCTGGGCAAAATTCGGCGCTGAACCAATTGGCGGGACTTGTGATTGCCTCTCCAGTTCGGAGTGGTGCGATCGCTGCCCCGCTCAAAAATCCTTCAGGCACCAACTTTCCTAGCAATTACGACGCTGCAACTGCTCCTCAACAGATGGCATTGTCATTAATTGCCGCCCGCGAAATCATGGAATCGCTGACGCTCAAAGTCTCAACCCACAATCCTGTCCAACGCCAATGGCAGATGGCATCAGGGCTGGTAGAGCTAACGGCTGAATACGATGTCATGATGAAGCGAGTGCGGGTACAAGGGCAACTTCCAACTGCGGGCAAGGTTGACTTTAGGGCACAGGATAATCAGGCAACGGCTCATCGTTCCAGTGCTGGGAGTTTTAGCCTAGAGCTGTATGATTTGGAGCCAAACCAGTCTTACTGGCTCAATGTACAGTTACAAGATGTTGATCAGCCTTCAGTGGCTTTTTCAATTTGCCCGATAGCCTAAAGATTGCCTGCTAAAGCTGTTGAATCTCTAATAGCAAAAAGCGATCGCCCAAGGGCGATCGCTTTTTGCCGTTCCCTCTATTTTGCTTGGCAAGGTAAAGATTTGTAATCTCTTAGCTCACGCAATCTTAAGGAATTGATCTAGAATGAAGGCACATTTTTAATCATAATTCCTGCTCACTTATCAATCTTTACATGGGAGAAAATCCAGACACATTGCGTCATGACATCTTGCACTGGTTATCAGATAACGTGCCTGAATCCCGTTTGCAGCACGTTCTGAGAGTTGAGCAGATGGCGATCGCTTTGGCTAAGGATCACTCTCTCGATACTGATAAAGCGGCTCAAGCTGGGCTGATGCATGACTTGGCAAAGTATTTTAAGCCCCAGATGCTTCTAGAGATAGCCCACCGCGAGGGTTTATTGCTTGACCCAGTTGATGAATTGACTCCTCATCTCCTTCATGCAGAAGTCGGAGCGATTGTAGCAAGAGACCAGTTTGGGATTCAAGACCCAGAAACTTTAGAAGCGATCGCCAATCATACTCTCGGCAGACCCGGCATGAGTGCCCTAAGCTGCGTGGTTTTTTTGGCAGATAGCCTTGAGCCAGGTCGAGGCAATACCCCAACGCTGAACATTTTGCGGCACAACAGTAGACAAAACTTACCGCGAGCCGTGTGGATGTCGTGCGACGATTCTATTAAGCACTTAACTGAGTCTCGTCGGCTGATTCATCCACGGGTGTTGCTGACCCGCAACTGGTTTTTACAACAATCCAATCTGTCCCGTTCTGCCTCCGAATCGTTTCGTTCTATTAGTCAGCCTAGCTCATCTCAACGTCCGTAATCATCCTCTCAACACTGGAGAAACTGCCCCTTGATGTCTAATTCTTATTTGTCCCCAACCCCCACATCCGATCGCCATAGCCAGGTCATGACCGACCCATCTAGCCATCAATTAGCCATGACAATTGCTGAAGGTGCAGATGACCGCAAAGGGGTAGACATTGTGATCCTCAAGGTATCGGAGGTGTCTTACTTGGCAGAGTATTTTGTGGTGATGTCGGGTCTGTCGAGTGTACAGGTAAGGGCGATCGCAGGTTCTATTGAAGATAAAGTAGAAACGGATTTGCATCGTTTGCCCGTTAGAAGCGAAGGTAAAAGTGATGGCTCTTGGATTGTTTTAGACTACGGCGATGTGATTGCCCATGTCTTTATGCCGCAAGAACGCGAGTTCTATGACCTGGAAGCTTTTTGGGGACACGCCGAGAAAATGCGGTTCTCAGTTCCCCGGCTAGCAAGAGATTAGGTACAGTACAGAAGAGGGCTGGAGCTGGTGTGATGCCAAGCCCTCTGATTCATGAATAATAGTCTCTACTATGAAATCTTCTGCGCCCGTTTGTCCTGTTCCCACCGAGCAACAGCCTCTTAACGAATACCAGGAACTCCAAGAATCCTGGTTTTTTCGTTGGGCAATGCTTAAAGGGCTAGGGTACTGGAAGCCTATTATTATTCTTTGGGGAGTGGGGTTGATTTTTTCTGCTCCCGTTGCCATAGTGAGCTTCCCAATGGCAAAATATCCCGTGCAATTTGCGTTGAGTGCAGCGGCTGGAGCGATGATTGTGCCGACGTTGGCGCTGGTGCGGCTGTACTTAGGCTGGATGTACGTGCGCGATCGCCTCTCGCAAGCTGAAATTTTTTATGAAGAGTCAGGCTGGTATGATGGGCAAGTTTGGACGAAACCCGAAGAGGTGTTGCAGCGCGATCGCCTGATCGTTAGCTACGAAATTCAGTCTCTTCTAAAACGTTTAGTCCGGACGTTCGGCGCTTTAGCGCTGCTGCTACTCTGTGGTGGCGCAATGTGGACCGTTTTGTAGCAATTTTTCGTAACCGATACAGCACTATGCAAAAGTTTTAAGAATGACTAGGGGAAAACGCACCGCAGACTTAAAAGTTCACTTGCTACGAGAAGGCATCGTCGAATCGACCCATCTCGTTCAAGCCGTAGTATCAGACGATCGAGGACGCACCCTCACCACAGCAGGTAGTCCTGAAACCGCCTGCTTCGTGCGCTCAGCCCTAAAGCCGTTTCAAGCTTTAGCCGTAACGACAACTGGAACGCTAGAGCGGTTTGGATTAACCGATCGAGATTTGGCAATCATTTGTAGCTCGCATCAGGGCAACGTCGAGCAAGCTAGACAAGCATTCAATATTTTGTGGCGATGTGACATTGATCCGTCGGCACTACAGTGCCCCACGCCTCCAGGTAAGGCAAGTCCATTGCAGTACAATTGCTCTGGAAAACACGCTGGAATGCTAGCCGTTTGTCAGCAGCGTAATTTTCCACTGACCAGTTACCTTCAGCGAAACCATCCGGTGCAGCAATTAATTTTAGGTAAGGTTGCAGAACTTTTGCGAATGCCGCCCGATGAGTTCATCTCAGCACATGACGATTGTGGCGCGCCCACTTACTATATGCAGTTGGGTCAAATGGCGACCCTGTATGCCCAGCTTTCTTCGGGCAACAGCTTAGATATGGAACGGATTGTGCGAGCAATGACTCACCACCCGGCAATGGTTGCAGGCGAAGGACAGTTTGATACGGAACTGATGCGGTTGGCTGAGGGGGAACTGGTCAGCAAGTCTGGCGCTGAAGGGATTCAGTGCATTGGGCGCGTAGGTGAAGGCTTAGGGCTAGCCATTAAGGTGGCGGACGGGGCAAAACGGGCGAAGTATGCGGTGGCAATTCATCTGCTGAAGCAAATGGGGTGGATTACTCCGGCGATCGCTGAAGTCTTAACCGAGACCTTCATGACCCTAGGAAAATTCAACCGCCTAGAAGTAATCGGTGAGCTATCAATGGCTTAGTGAATTGGTCATCCAGTCTCCTTCAAAATCGAGGCTTTCTACTTCATGCTGTTTGCTCATTTTTGTCCTCCATTGCTCGACAAGGCTCCATTGCTCGACAAGGATAGAATATCGATACAAGAATTCATATCATCAAAATTATGGAAACCGTTACCATTCATCAAGCTGAAAGCGATTTACCACAGCTTTTATTGCGTGTCGAACGTGGGGAAGAAATTATTATTGCCGATCAAGGAATTCCCGTGGCAAAGCTCGTTCCATTTCAGGCTGCATTCCATCGACGGGATAGTCTGGGTCAAGACCAAGGACGTTTCGTAGTACCAGAAGATTTTAACGCTCCACTGCCAGAAGATATTTTGGCTGCATTTGAAGGCGGATCGTGAGACTCTTGCTAGACACTCAATGTTGGTTATGGTGGTTTTCTCAGCCAGAGCGGTTAAACGAGACAGCCATTACTCATATTGCGGATGAAGCGAATGAAGTCTGGCTCTCGGTCACTAGTGTTTGGGAAATCGGCATCAAAGTTGCGATCGGGAAATTGCCGTTGCCAGAACCCATTGATCGTTATTTTCCTGGCCGGATGATTCAGATCAAAGGGCGATCGCTGGAAATCACAGTTCCTCATGCTCTAAAAGCTGCGGCTTTACCGCTATATCATCGAGATCCGTTTGACAGAATGTTGATTGCACAAGCTCAGGCAGAAAATATGATGCTAGTAAGTGCCGATAGTGTGTTTCGACAGTACGACGTTTTGTTACTTTGGGCGGCGACCACATAGATAAAATGAGGCGGCGATCGCGTTACCGTCCCCGACGCTTAACTTTGGGTCTACCCCGATAAACATTAGATTCTTGGGGTGGAATCCAAGCGGGTTCAATGGGCGCTTGATATCCGCCATTTCCGTTTCCACCGCCATTGTGACTGTCAGGTTCATAGAGAACAGGCTCATAGAGAACAGGCTCAGGTTTAATTTCATCAGGATCGACTGGCAACTCACAAGAAACTGGAGGAGCATTAGTTTTGGTGTAGTGAGCAGTGTCTGATTGGTAATTGATCTGACTTTGGGGAGACATATAGGTACGGGTGTCGGGATCGTATGCCAGGACTTCGCCTGTTTCAATGTAATAAACCCAGCCGTAAATCTGGAGCTTGCCCTGATAGATTTTGGAACGAACAACAGGGTAAGTTTTCAAATTCTCAATTTGCGTTAGCACGTTTTCGGCAATGGTAATTTCTAGCAGCTCTTCCCCTTCATAGTCGGCATAGTTATCTGCGACTAGGCGGCGGGTAGCATCGGCATGGCGTAGCCAGTCGTAAACGAGGGGCATTTGTTCTTCTAGTTTGCCAATTTGCAAAAGCCCTTTCATAGCACCGCAATGAGAGTGACCACAAACGACGATTTGTTCAATGCCTAAGGCGTGGATGGCATATTCGATCGCAGCTCCTTCACCACCGTTTGCTGCCCCAAAGGGGGGAATAATGTTGCCTGCATTGCGAATGACGAACAAGTCACCTAAGTCGGTGTTCGTCATTAATGAGGGGGCAAGGCGGGAGTCGGAGCAAGTGATAAAGAGAACACTAGGGTTTTGCCCTTCAGAAAGCTGATCGAATAGCTCAAGATGAGTGGAAACGTAGCTGTTTCTAAAGTCTCGTAATCCACTGATGAGCTTTTTCATAGTAACCGTTGCTTTTCTGGCAA
>Ga0209591_10007043_pt1 | contig 12402 bp, 10 predicted proteins | sample MAT01_FD_187207 | JGI IMG/M metagenome (GOLD analysis project Ga0209591, IMG submission 187207) | Freshwater microbial communities from Lake Fryxell liftoff mats and glacier meltwater in Antarctica - MAT-01 (SPAdes) (version 2) | ecosystem: Environmental > Aquatic > Freshwater > Ice > Liftoff...
ACTCGCCACATCTTCGAAACGTTAACCGACCCGGCACGGCACTCGCCGGTGCGATCTATGGCACGATCGTAAAGGAGACGGTGGTGTAATCCTTCGCGCCTGGAGGCACGCGCTCGCCGCGTCGGCGATGCTCACCGTGGTGGGGAGAGGCGCGGGCACCGCGGTGGGCGCGGCTACCGTTCGCTCGATGGCCGAACTGCCGCAGATCCCCGATCCTGCTGCCCCGAACCGATCGCGGACCCGCCTGGTCGTCCTCTTCGGCGGCCAGTCGGCCGAGCACGATGTCTCGCGCAGCTCGGCCCGCCACGTGCTGGCTGCGGCCGACCCGGATCGGTACGACATCGAGCCCATCGGGATCACCAAGGCCGGCCAGTGGTTGGCGGCCGAGACGGCGGCCGCGGCGCTCGCCGCCGGGGCCGACGCGCTGCCCGAGCTGCTCGCGGTCGACGGACCCCCGGTGGATGCGGCGGGCGTGCTGGCGCCGCGCTCACCTGCGGAGCGGATCGTGGTTTTCCCCCTCCTGCACGGCCCCATGGGCGAGGACGGCACGGTGCAGGGGATGCTCGAGCTGGCCGGCGTGCCCTACGTCGGCTGCGGCGTCTTGAGCTCGGCGCTGGCCATGGACAAGACCAAGGCCAAGGAGATCTTCGCCGCCACGGGTATCCCCCAGGTGCCGTGGTCGTCGTTCAGCGAGCGGGAGGTGCGCGACGTCGGCATCGAGGCGTTCGCCACCAAGCTCACCGGATCGCTTCCGTTCCCGATGTTCGTCAAGCCCGCCAACATGGGGTCGTCCATCGGGGTCTCGAAGGCCCGTGACCTCGGCGAGCTCGTCGCGGCGATCGAGCTGGCGCTGACCTATGACGAGTGGGTCGTGGTCGAGGAGGGAGTCCAGGCTCGCGAGATCGAGTGCGCGGTGCTCGGGAACGCGGCGCCGCGCGCGTCGGTCCCCGGGGAGATCGTCACCGCAGCGGACTTCTACGACTACGAGGACAAGTACTTCGCCGGGACCGCCGAGACCGTCATCCCCGCCGATCTCGACCTCGGGACCGCCGCCGAGCTGCAAGAGCTCGCCGTGCGGGCGTTCACCGCACTGCGGTGCGAGGGCCTGGCCCGGGTCGACTTCTTCTTCGAGCACCCCGGCCGGGGGCTGCTCCTCAACGAGATCAACACCATGCCGGGATTCACCCCGATCTCGATGTATCCCCAGATGTGGCAGGCCAGCGGCGTTCCCTACGGCGCGCTCATCGATGAGCTCGTCGAGCTCGCCCTCGAACGACACGCTCGCCGTTCGGCCAAGCGGCGCACGGACTGACGTGCGCTTCACCGCTGGTGAGATCGCGAACGTCGTGGACGGGACGCTCGACGGACCCGACATCGACATCGACGGGGCCTGCCACGACTCCCGCGAGATCGTCGGCGGCGAGCTCTTCGTCCCGCTCGTCGACCAGCGTGACGGCCACGACTTCATCACCGTGGCCCTCGATGCGGGGGCCGGGGCGTACTTCACCGCACGCGAGCCGGTCGGCGGCACCGCCATCCGGGTCGACGACCCCGCCCTCGCCCTCGCCCGCTTGGGCGCGCACGCCCGGGGCCGGCTGCCCGATCGCGTCGTCGGCATCACGGGCTCGGTGGGCAAGACATCGTGCAAGGACCTCACCGCCGCGGCGGTGGGCCGACGGTTCGAGACCTCGGCCAGCCTTCGGTCGTTCAACAACGAGTACGGCGTCCCGTTGACGCTCGTGAACGCCAGCCCCACCACCGAAGCCTCGGTGATCGAGATGGGGGCGCGGGGTCTGCGCCACATCGCGAACCTGTGTGCCATCGCCGATCCGACGGTCGGCGTGGTCACCGCCGTCGATGCCGTCCACACCGAGATGTTCGGCGACATCGAGCAGGTGGCGGTGGCCAAGGGGGAGCTCGTGGAGCACCTGTCGGCGTCGGGCACCGCGGTGCTCAACGACGCCAATCCGTTCGTCGCCGCCATGGCCGATCGGACGGTGGCGACGGTGCTGCGCTACGGGTCCGACCGATCCGAGATCCGGGCCTCGCAGGTCACGCTGGACGACGAGCTCCGAGCGGCGTTCCACCTCCACACCCCGTGGGGCGACGCTCCGGTGCAGCTCGCCATCCGCGGCGAGCACCACGTCGGCAACGCGCTGGCGGCCGCCGCCGCGGCGCTCGCGGTCGGGGTCCCCCTCGACGACGTCGCCGCCGGTCTCGGCGACGCCGAGCTGTCGCCCTGGCGCATGGACCTCCGCGTGGCGGCGTCGGGCGCTCGGATCCTCAACGACGCCTACAACGCCGGACCCGCGTCGATGGACGCCGCGTTGCGAGCGCTGGTCCGGCTCGATGCGGTGCGTCACCTGGCCATCCTGGGGCCGATGGCCGAGTTGGGTGAGCACAGCGACGTCGCGCATCGCCGCATCGCCGAGCTGGCGGCCGATCTCGGTGTGCAGATCGTCGCGGTGGGCGCACCCGAGTACGACGCCCTCACCGTCGAGCACGTCGCCGACCAGGCCGCCGCACTGGCGGCGATCGAGCCGCTCCGCGCCGCCGACGCGGTGCTCGTCAAGGGCAGCCGAGTGGCCGGCCTGGAGCGGTTGGCGCAACGGCTCGTCGACCCCGACTGATCGACGTCGATCTCGGTGGCCCAACTGGTCTCAGGACGGCGAAGGGACGGGTCGGGTTGCGTCGAGACGGGCGTAGAAGGACAGGCCGAACGCGACGACGGCGCCGATGATCATCACCACCGTGATCGACGAGAGCTCGATGATGACGCCGCCGATCAGGCCGCCGATGGGCACGACGCCGCCGAAGCCCATGATCCACAGCGCCATCACCCGGCCCCGGTTGGAGTTGTCGAGCCGGGTCTGCAGCACGGTCGACAGCGAGGTGATGGTGAGGAAGTAGAAGAAGCCGACGAGCACGGCAACCGGATAGGCCGGGACCGGCGCCCGGAGGAGGGCGTACACGGTGAGCGTCGCCGCGAACCCGAGGAGCCCGACCCGAACGAGCCTGGAGAGGTCGCGCCCCGCGAAGACGCTGCCGACCGACAGCGATCCGAGGGCGGCGCCGAGGGCGAAGGACGAGTAGAGCCATCCGTAGGACGTCGACTCGGGGTCGATCCCGAAGTTCTTGGCGACGGTCGGCATCTGGACCACGAACACCAGCGAGGCGAACGAGAAGATGACGAGCGTCACGAGGACCTTGGTGAGCACGGGATCGGCCCGAGCGATCGTGAACCCGCTGAGCACGCGGCGGATGCCGGTGACCTCGCCCGGTCCGGGTGGCGTCGGCCGCGGGATGTTCACCGTGGCCACGCCGACGATGACGAAGAAGTAGCTCGCGGCGTTGATCGCGAAGACCCACGCGACGCCGTACCGGGCGTACACGAACGCGCCGAGCAGGGCGCCGACCATGCGCGACAGGTTCATGTTCGCCGACGTCAGCGATACGGCGCCTGGCAGGTCGCGGGGCTCGACCAGCGAGGGCAGAACCGAGGAGAACGTCGGCGCGGCGAGGGCCTGGCCGGCGCCGATGATGAGCACGAGACCCACGACGAGCGTCTCGGATGGATCAGGGGCACGCACCACCCAGGCGAGGAGGAGCGTGAACATCGCCTGCTGGATCGAGATGACGATCAGCAGCATCTTGCGGTCGTACTTGTCGGCGAAGGAGCCACCGATCAGCGAGACGAACAGGAGTGGACCGAGCTGCGCGAAGGCGACCACGCCCGCGAAGCCAGCTCCGCCGATCTGGGTGGCGAACGCCACCAGGACGACGTTCTGCATCCAGGTGCCGACGTTCGAGGTGATGGAGCCGGCGAAGACCCGACGGAAACCCGAGTAGGAGAGGGCGGCGCGGGCGGTACCGGCACGAAACGGGCGGTCGCCCTCGAGCTCGGCGTCCTCGAAGTCCTCGGACGTCAGCGACGACGTGGGCTGCTCGTCGAGCTCCTCGGACTTGTCATGGTGCTCGGCGACCACGTCGACTCCCTTCGCGACGGCGATCGTACGGCGACGCGCGAGGGAACAGGACATCGGTTGTGCAACCACGTCGTCACACCCGCCCGGTCCCGGCGGAGGCCGACGCACGGCTCCTATCGAGCGCCGACCAGTGCTCGGAGGGCGTCGAGGATCAGGTGTGGGACGGGCTCGGGATCAGCTCCGAAACCTCGAACGCCACGTCGTCGACGTAGCAGTAGACCCATTCCTCGCCGGGCTCGAACGACTGGATGAGCGGATGGCGGGCGTCGTGGAAGTGCGCGGTGGCGTGCGTGTTCGGCGAGGAGTCGCAGCAACCGACGTGGCCGCACTCGAGGCACCGGCGCAGGTGCACCCATCGGGCTCCGATGACCAGGCAGTCGACACAACCGTCGGTACCCGGCGGCGGTTTGACGGCGAGGTCGTCGAGGTGCGCGCAGGTGGCCATGGCGGTGCCTTTCGTCGCTCGAGATCGAGCCGGGTCGGGCCCAACCTACCGGCGGTTCCCACGCCCGGCGACGCTCAGGTGGCGGGGAGCTCATAGGCCACCACGCCACCGGGCTGCGGCGTTGCGGGGAGGAAGAACCACATGCCGTAGGGCAGGTAGAGCTTCCCGTCGTAGAGGCTGGCGCCTCCGCCGATCTGGGCACCCGGGAACGGCGTGATGGTGTCGATGATGGTGCCGTCGGCCGCATCGAAGAGGTAGTACGCGCCTGGGATCGTGGGCTGGTAGAGCACCCCGTTGGCCAGGGTGAGCGCACCGAACGAGGCATCGGCGACGTCGGTCTCCCAGATGCTCGTCCCGTCGGTCGCGTCGAGGGCGAACGTCCTCGAGCGGTTCGCCGGATCCATGAAGTCGACCACCGAACCCTCCATGATGTTGGAGGACACGTAGATCACGCCGTCGTGGACCGCAGCGGTGAGCATGACTCCGCCGAGGTGGCTGCCCTGGGTGAGCTGGCGGGCCCACACGGTCTCGCCCGTCGCCCGGTCGAGCACCGAGTACACACCGGCCTTGTCACCGACGCCGACGACGTCACGACCGCCGATCGTGAACAGGTTGGGCGCCGCGCCGACATCGGCGTCGGGGCCGTTGATCGGCTCCTTGAAGATGCGGTAGACGTCGTCCTCGGTGAACTGGCGGTGCCAGGCGAGCTGCCCGGTCTCGTAGTTCAATGCCAGCAGCGAGTCGGTGTAGGGGCCAGCGGGCTCCTCGTAGGCCTGGCCCACGCCGATGTACACGAGCTTGCGGCCGTGGTCGATCGCCGCGGTCGACCAGACCGATGCACCGGCGCCCGAGGTCGCATCGTCCTCGCTCGTGTAGAACCGCCACAGCTCGCCGCCGTCGTCGGGGTCGATCGCCACGACGCTGCCCCGGAACGTGTACGCGGGCCGCTCGAAGACGAGCTCGTAGGATCCGACCCCCACGATGAGCCGACCGTCGGCGACGACCGGCGACGAGAAGATCCGCGCTTCGGGATGGGGGCTGAGCACCTTGGTCCAGAGCAGCGCACCGGTGTGGAAGTCGAGGGCGTGGAGGCGCCCGGACCCGTCGCCGATGAAGACGCGGTTGTCGAACAGGACGGGCGAGTCGTCGACCATCGGCCCGAAGATGCTCGCGCCCGTGGTGACCACGGTGTTCCACTTCAGTGCGCCGGTCTCGGCGTCGACGGCGCGGACCGCGCCGTCCCACGTGCCGAAGATCATGGTGTCGCCGAAGATGGCCGGGGTGCTGGTGACACCCTTGAGGTTGTCGTCGCGCCACGCCTCGGTGAGGGTCGCGGCGTTGGCGGGCGAGATCTGGTTCTCGACCGAGCTGGTGCGTGAGTTCCACGCGTCGAAGCCGTAGGAGAACCAACCGCACGACGTGGCCAGGAGGGCGACCGAGACGGTCAGTGCGGCGACCGGCCAGCGTCGTGACCGGCGCGGGCCGGTCGCGGGCAACGCGGGCCGATGCCGGCGCGGGGGGTGCCCACCGGCCACGTGGCGATCACGGTCGTCGACTTCCTGCATCGGTTGTCCCCCTGCAACGTTCCCCGGACCGAACCCGACCCGGTGCGGCCCTCCGGCACGCCTTGCTCATCGGCGTGAAGCCGCGGCGACTGTAGCAAAAAGGTCAGGCCCTGACATTTGTCAGGGCCTGACACGACGATTCTTCCGGGCGGGGAACCCGCGAACGGCTACTGGGGGAGCGTGGCCTGGGCCATCTCGTAGCTGGGGAGCTGCTCGATGCGGGTGAGCACCCAGTCGAACTCGCCCGACATGACCGGGGCCTTGCAGTACTTGCAGATGCCGGCGAGGTCGAGGTCGAGCGGAGCGCCGCAGTTCGGGCACTTCTTGGCCATCGTGCCGCCGTTGGGCTTGGTGGTGGCCCTCGACGACCGCTGGAACACCCAGTCCTCGGCCCAGTCGGAGATCGACTTGTCACCCTTGACGATCTTGCGCTTGTCGTTGGACAGGTCGATGTCGTAGTCGGCGCAGCTGGCGAAGAAGCGGACGACGATGGTGTCGAAGGCCTCGTCGGTGTGGACCGCGACCGCCCGGGTGTTCTGGATGGCCAGGTTCTCGAGGATGTTCTGCTTGTTCATCGAGAGGTACTGGTCGATCTGGAACTTGTGCTGCTGCCAGACGCCGTCGTGCATGACCTGGCGGCTGATGTCGGGACGCCGCTCGGTCCACGCCTGCTGGCTGGTGAAGAACGCCCGGTTGCAGTCCGACAAGAAGTCGGCCTCGTTGAACCCGGAGTCCCGTGCGGTGATCTGGCCGATGCCGGTGTCGATGTCGGCCCGGGTGGTGATGTCGCTGGCGTGGGGGTTGTTGCCGAGCTGCGTGCCGCCCATGGCGCCGCCCATCGCGGCGAGGACCTCGGGTGGGAGCCCGGCCGAGCCGGCACCGCCGGCGCCTCCGTGCTTGGCGTTCTTCATGATCACGAGCACGAAGATCACGACGATGAAGAGGCAGACGCCACCGAAGATCAAAGCGCCGAGGGCGCCTGCGGCACCGCCGGTCGCGCCGCCGCTGCTGGTGAAGCCACCGGAGCTGAAGCCTCCGGAGCTGCTGCCGCTGCTGCTCGACCCGCCGCTCGAGCGACCACCGCCGCTGCCACCTCCGGCGCGCCAGAAGAGGTCCGCGTACTGGTGCGCGACGCCGTAGGCGCCGGCCTCGAAGCCGGAGATCACAGAGGTCATGGTGCTACTGACCGGGGGTCCCGTTGCCACCGTCAGCCGGAGGCTGCGGTGGGGGCTGCTGCGCGTCGGGGTCCGCAGCCGCCGGGGTCGCGGGCGGGGCGCCGGGGTCGGCCACGGCCGCCGGTTCCGCCAGCGGGGGTGCGGCCGTTGGCGCCGCCGGCGCGGCGACCGCGCCGTTGGGCGTGCCGCACGACGGACAGAACTTGGCCGCCGAGTCCATCTGGCCGCCGCAGTTCGAGCAGAAGGCCACCGCGGGTGCCATGCCGGTGCCGCAGTTCGAGCAGAACTTGGCGCCCGGGATGTTGGCGGCGCCGCAGGCGGCGCACGCCACCGAGCCGGCCGCAGCCGCCTGGGCCGGCGCGGCGTACCCGCCGCCACCGCCGACGAAGCCCGGGCCGGGAGGAGGGGTCGGGCCGGGGGCCATCGGCATCCCGCCCATGCCTCCACCGAGGCCCATGCCCACACCCATGAACGCGGCCTGGGTGCCACCGCCGCCTTGGGCCATGCCCTCGCCCGCGCCGCGCAGCATCTCGGCCTGCGCGTACTGGCTGTAGCTGCCGGCCAAGCGGCTGTAGGCGGTGTCGCTGGCCAGCCCCTTGAGCTTGTCCTCGTCCTGCTCGTCGAGGTTGACGTCGAAGTTGCCCATCCGGGCGATGGCGATGCCGTACTCGGCGAGCTCGACGTTGGCCGCCTCGGTGACGGCCTTCTCGATCTCGGGGGTGAAGGCGGCGAGACCGAGGATGGGCCAGCCGTTGCGCACGATCTGGCGGGTGACCTCGGTGCGCATCACCTTGAGGAGCTGGTTCGACATCCAGTAGGTGACGTCCTCGTTGTTCTCGACGTTCACCGTGCCCACGAGGTTGAGGATGAGCTTGGAGGGGTCGACGACCTGCATCGAGTAGTCGCCGAAGACCCGCAGGGTGATGATCATCCCCGTCTGGGGGTCCTGCACGTTGTCGATGCGCCCACCGAAGGTCTGGCCCGTGTACTCGCGGGTCCCGACGAAGAACATCTCCGCCCGGTAGGCGTTGCCGTCGGTGGCCCAGTCGATGACGATGCCGAGGAACATGATCTCGTCGGCGTCGAGCTTGTGCTGGCCGGGTCCGAGGGTGCCGATGACCTCACCCTTGTTGATGAAGACGGCGACCTGGTCCGGCTCGATGATGGCGCGCGCACCCTTGCGGATGTTGATGTCGGGCCACTTGAAGACGATCTGGCCCTTCTTGTCGTCGGGTACCGCGATGAACTGGCGGCTGACCTCGTTCTTGAGAATTCCCATGGCCTCTCTTCTTTCAGCACGCCCGGAACCCGTTGGGCCGGTTCGGCGAATATACCAGGGGACCATCGGGGTGAACCGCCGGCGAGGATGACAGATCGGTTGCTGTGGCGGGCGTGTCCAGCGCCCCAACCGATCCCGTCATGTCCACCCGCGGTCCACCCGACGGTGACCCGAACAGCAGTTTCGTCGACCAAACCGTCATCCAGCATGAGTACCGGGTACTCACTTTGTGCGGTGCGGCGCCCGGGTGGCGACCGGGGGCGGAGCGGTGGCGGAGCGACCGACGGTCACGAGTCGAGGCCCTGGATCACCGACGCGGCGATCCCGTCCTGCGTGCCGGCGTCACTCGGGTCGCCCTCCGGACCGGGCGCCGCGACGTACGTGGCGCCGGTGTCGCTCGCGACCTGTTCGATGCGCGCGGCGAAGGCGACGCTCGACCCGTCGCCGGTGTTGGCGACGAGGAGGACCTCGGTGCCCACGTCGAGGAGCGCGGTGGTCAGGTCCGTGAGCTCCGCGACGAACCGGTCCTCGTCGGTGCCCTGCTGCGCATCCGCAGCGCCGAACCACACCGTCGCCGCGGTCGGTCGCAGCTGCAGCGCCGCCGCGAGCTGCTCGTCGAGACCGGCTCGCACCGTGGCGTTCTCGGTGGCGACGTTGACGTAGACCGTCGAGCCCGGAAACGAGTTGAACACCTGTCGGGTCCAGGCGACGCGGAACCCGTCCTCGAGCCCGCGGGTCAGCGTCTCGTCACCTCCCAGGGCGACGAAGACCGAGCGCTCCTCGGCCGGAGCGGCGGGTGGCGCCGTGGCGTTGATGGGGGGCTCGGACGTGCACCCGGCGGCCAGGATCAGGACCATCCCGGCGAGGGCCAGGCAGAGCCGGACCGGGTCAGGCCGCCGCCGGCGTCGCGAGGAGGCGTGGGCCGCGGTCACACCGCACCGACCGCTTCTCGAGCCGGGAGCCGAGCGGCGCGAATGGCCGGAAGGGTCCCGGCCAGCACGGCCAGGACCGTGGCGCCGACGACCGTGGCGGCCATGGTCACGACGGGTACCTCGAGCTGGACGCCACGGAGGCCCTGCTCGGCGAGGTACCCGTTGACAACGCCGCCGACGAACCGGGAGATCAGCAGACCGGTGAACGCGCCGAGGACCCCGCCAACGAAACCCAGGGCGGCGGCCTCCACCAGGAACACCCGGCGAACGTCACGGTCGCGACTGCCGATGGCCTTGAGCACGCCGATCTCGCGGCGACGCTCGCGCACCGCGGCGAGCATGGCGTTGGTGATCCCCAGGGCGGCCACGACGAGGGCGATCGAGCCGATCGAGGTCAGGACGATCTCCACGACGCGGAGATAGCGGCGGACGGACGCGATGAGGTTCTCCGGCGCACTGGTGGCGTACCCGACCGCGGTGATCTCGTTGCGGACCAGGCCGACGTTGTCGATGCCATCGGCCACGACGAAGAGCCCGGTGTACGGCGAAGTCGACGTGTCGAAGCGGTCGTCGGCGATGCCCTGGAGGCTCCACTCCCGCGCGACCTGGATCTGCTCGGCCGGGACGAGTATCTGGCCGTCGCCGGCCTCCTGGGCCACCACGCCGACGATCTGGACCTTGATCCAGCGGCCCCGCGCGTTCACCTGGTCACCGTTGCGGAAGGCCTGAGGCGCAGCCATCTGCAGCGAGGTGCCGATCACCTGGCCGGCGTCGGTGCGAGTGAGACCGAACCGCTGCAGGTAGCCCTCGGTCACGGCCGCCTCCACCAGCGATCCCGCGGCCGGGAACCGACCCTGCACCAGGGTGACGGGCAGGTTGGGGACCGAACCGATGTCCACCCCCACCACGGTGTCGAGGTACGGGTCGACGAGATCGCCGTCGCGGTTCTCCGAGGGCGCGACGATGAGCATGCGGGTGGACACGACCGGGATGACGTCGCGCACCGATGGCAGCGCCCGGATGCGAGCGAGCGCCGCCTCGTCGAGGTCCTTCGGTGCCCCGGGTTGGGCGTTGTCCTGGTCGATCTGGGCCGGATCGGGCTGGGCGGCGGCGACCTTGATGCCGGCCAGGGGACCGCCCTTGGCCAGCTCGTTGAGGACACGCGTCTCGGCGGTGGTCGAGATCGTGAGCAACGCGGTGAGCAGGGCCGACGCGAGGGTGACCGCCAGCACGGTGAGGACGGCCCGGCCGGGCCGGCGCCGCAGGCCCTTGGTCGCCAAGGCGATCGCCGCCCGCCACCTCACGAGGCCGAGCCCGCGGACGAGCTGGTCGTGTCGGCGACCGAGCCCGGGACCGAGGTGTCGAGCAGCCGACCGGCGTCCAGGCGGAACCGACGCTCGGCACGCGCCGCCAGACGATGGTCATGGGTGACGACCACCAGGGTGCAGCCCTGATCGGCGGGGAGGGACTCGAGCAGCTCGATCACCACCCCGGTGCTGTCGTCATCGAGGTTTCCCGTCGGTTCGTCGGCGAGCAGCAGCTGCGGCCGGTTCACCAGCGAACGGGCGATCGCCACCCGTTGGCGCTCACCGCCGCTGAGGGCGGCCGGTTGATGACCCGCCCGATCGGCCAGGCCGACGGCATCGAGCAGCGCGAGCGCCTTGCGGCGACCGACGGCCGCCCGCTCACCCTTGAGGGTGTTGGCGAGGGCGACGTTCTCGAGCGCGGTGAGCGTGTCGAGCAGCCCGAAGTGCTGGAAGACGAAGCCCACGGTGTCACGACGGAAGTCGGCGAGCCGATTGCGGCTGAGCGCGTGGAGGTCGTGCCCGCCGACGACGACCTGGCCGGCCTGGGGCGCATCGAGTCCGCCCAGCACGGACAGGAGCGTCGACTTGCCTGCGCCCGAAGCTCCCGTGATGGCCACGTAGCCGCCGGCCTCGACGTCGAGGTCGAGGCCGTCGAGCACCCCCAGTCGGCGCGAGCCGGAGCCGTACGAGTGGGTCAGGCCGCGAACGGCGATGGTGGCGCCCGGCATGGGTGACCATCCTGCCGCCGTTCACCGGTCGATCCTCCGCGTGTGCTCGCCCGGATGACCTCGGCGGCGGTGCCGTTGCGTCGGCCGCGGAGCTCGGCGGGTCGTCGCCGTCGGTGGGATCGACGGGTGGCGGGGTGCGGGCGTTGCTCGCGACCGGGGTTCGCCCTAGCCTCGTGCCGCCGCCGTTGGGTCCGAGGGCTTCGGGCCAAGGGGGCGACGGGCGCACGGGCGCCGACCACCGCGGTTGCGGCGCGGCGCGGGCAGGATGGGGGGTCAGGTGCGGCACACGAGCGTGGACGGGCATGGTCGGGTTCGGACGCGACGTCGGGCGGCGTTGGCGGCGGTGTCGGTGGTGGCCGTCGCGCTGGTGGCGTGCACCCCGGTCCTCACCCCGGCGCCCCCGAAGCGATCGGCGACCGAAGCGCTGCACGTCGACGTCGTCGGCGACAGCCTCATCCGCCAGGCGGGGCCCTACATCGAGCGGCGCCTCAACCTCGGCGGCTTCCCGAACTCGATCGCCAGCGAGCCGAGGGCCGATCTCCGGTCCCCGTTCGTCCAGGGCCGGCTCGCGCAGGCCGCGGCCGCCCCCGGCGACATCGTCGTCATCTCCACCGCCAACAACGACGCCATCGTCGAGGCGCAGATGGCGGCGACCATCGGCCAGGGCGACGCGCAGTGGGCGTACCGCAACTTCCTCGGCGACACCGCGCACCGCTTCGGTGACCGTTGCGTCGTCGCGGTCAACGCGAAGGAGGACATGACCCCCTTCTACAACCCGGCGCAGGCGGCGATCCTGAACTCCAACCTCCGGGACGAGCGCACGCGCCGGGCCAACGTGGTCATCGCCGACTGGGCGGCCCGGAGCCGCCTGGTGCCGGCCGACCAGTTCATGGCCGACCGGTTCCACTTCGGGCCCGACCCCACCACCAGCTTCGGCACGCTGGGCAGCGCCGATGCGTTCGCCGCGACGATCGAAGGTGCCGTC
>Ga0209591_10007048_pt1 | contig 12399 bp, 15 predicted proteins | sample MAT01_FD_187207 | JGI IMG/M metagenome (GOLD analysis project Ga0209591, IMG submission 187207) | Freshwater microbial communities from Lake Fryxell liftoff mats and glacier meltwater in Antarctica - MAT-01 (SPAdes) (version 2) | ecosystem: Environmental > Aquatic > Freshwater > Ice > Liftoff...
ATTTCCCTTTTTCTAAACGGTGAGCCAAAAATAGCAAGGCTGATTTTAAGAGATTTAGTGAATGCAACCATTGGGTTTGAAGAATTGGCGATCGCTACCTCGAAACCAAGTAAGAGCCTTCATCGAATGCTATCCGCAAAGGGTAATCCGACTATGGATAATCTCACCACTATTCTTAATGTCTTGCGTAAAGTCCTTCAAGTTAATATCAAAGTTCAGACTATTTCTTTTGCTTGAAACAATTAGAGGAGCGAATTGTCCAATGGTATCCATAGAAAGCTATCGAGACATAGTACAAGAAATCCTGCGGGAATACAGTACCCATCAACCTGCCTATGGTGATATAGACATGGAATTGATATTTGATCGAGAACGCGATCGCTATCAACTCGTTTGTACAGGCTGGAGTCAAAAACGCCGTATTTATGGCTCTCTCATCCATATCGATCTCAAAGGCGACAAAATCTGCATTCAAAATGACGGAACCGAAGTTGGGATTGCCAATTTGCTAGTAGAGCGAGGTATTCCCAAACAGAATATTCTCTTAGCCTATTAATCACCTGACTTACGCCAGTATACAGAATTTGCCTTAGCTTAAAATCTGCTGATTTGGAATTAGCGAAGATATAAATCACCATAGGCTAAAATGACACTGTAATAGTCCCTAAATTAACCAGTAATGATTATGGAAACTATACAATTAGATCGTATTATCATTAGACCAGATGTATGTCTCGGTCAGCCTACTATTAGAGGAATGAGGATTACTGTAGCCTTTGTCCTCAAGCTTTTAGCCAGTAACCTATCTGTAACAGAAATTTTGAAATCCTACCCTGAGTTAGAACTTGAAGACATCACGCAAGTCTTAAACTATGCAGCTTGGGCAGTCTCAGATCAAGTTCATGGTGTTCGTGCGTGAAAAGTATCCGCTTAAAAGCTTTACAAGAAGTCTCAGCAATTACAATCCAAGATGAAAGTATTCGCATTCGCAAGTTGCAAGTATTACTATCCTTCAAGAATCTGCGCGATCGCAAAGGGGCAAATCTCAGGAAAAGAATCAAGTCCCGTCTCACGCTCCGCCGCAATTACCGCCAACTTATAAATTCTATCTAGCCTTGCAATCAAATGTGGCTTGAGGCTAGGACTATCATCAAGTAGCGATTGCAAACGAAGTCTCTGTTCCTTAATTGTCAATTCCCAACTACGCGATCTTAAATTTGGCTGGAACTCCCACTTGAGCAGATGCATAATTAAGACCTCCATCCGACTCTCTAGAGTTCTCTTTTCAGAACGTCCCATATCTTCAATTTCTTCTGCTAAATTTTGGAGATCGAGTAAGTCAAGTTGTCCTAACTGCAAAAACTTCGCTTGAGCTTGCGTCCATTCATAAAAGTCCAAATCGTGAGTTGTGGGCATAGTAATATTATTTTCGACTACTTGTGAAGTGTCCTAAATGCAAGTCTAGCAAATTTCACCTCTAGCAAATTTCACCTGAATATCGCCGAATTTAAAATTTATGTCGCCAATTCAAATTTGAACCGATAGTTAACTAGAAACTGCTTGCTCCAGAAAAACTCCCATCTTACGGAATTTTTGATATCTGAGTTCTTGCCGATCGCTCTTAGATAAGGCATTGAGTTTCTCTAAATTCTTAATTATTGCTGCTTTAAGAGTTTGGGCAGTTTGAATTGGCGATCGGTGGGCACCGCCATCAGGCTCTGACAAGACCTCATCAACAATCCCTAATTGTTTTAAATCAAAAGCTGTAATCCTCAGTGCTTCCGCCGCTTTACTTGCCTTAGCAGCATCTTTCCATAAAATTGCGGCGCAGCCTTCAGGGGAAATTACAGAATATACAGAATTTTCAAACATCATAATATGGTCGCCCACGCCAATACCTAATGCCCCGCCCGATCCACCTTCACCAATCACTGTGCAAATAATTGGCACTTCAAAATTAAACATTTCCCGTAAATTTACAGCGATCGCCTCACCCTGCCCCTGTTCTTCGGCGGCAATTCCTGGATATGCACCAGGGGTATCAATAAAGGTAATAATCGGTAAACTAAAGCGATTGGCGTGTTCCATGAGTCTCAGTGCCTTGCGATAGCCGCCAGGTGAAGCCATACCAAAATTTCGAGCCACATTGTCTTTAGTATCTCGACCTTTTTGGTGTCCTAAAATTACACAGCCGTGACCATTTAATTTGGCAATGCCACCCACTAGAGCTGGATCATCGTTGCCGTGGCGATCGCCATGAAGCTCAATCCATTCATCGGTAATTGCTTGAATATAGTCCAAAGTGCTAGGACGGCGGGGATGACGGGCAATTTGAATCCTTTGGATAGGCGATAGAGTGGTAAATATTTCCCGCCGCAGTTGATCGGCTCTTTTTTCTAGTTGCTGAATCTGATCACTGACATCGACCCCATTTTCCTTAGCCAGATTACGAATTTGTTCAATGCGATTTTCTAACTCAATAATGGGCTTTTCAAAGTCAAGGAGAATAGGGCGATCAGACATTTTTTATGTGTAGAGCTTAAAAAGTAAAAGTTTAACCTTGACCTAGATTTTAGCCTAATCTGCGACTCCTAATCTTGAATCTCATGGCGTTGGCAATAAAGAACAAGTAATACAAAAATTAGAGTACCAATTACATACTTAAAAATATCGGGAATTGCGGGATTAGGCGAAATAAAGCCCTCGATCGCTCCTGCAATTAATAGCATGGGAATAATGCCATAAACCAATTGTGCTGCTTGAGTTCCATATATCTTCAAAGCATCTAATCGCTTATATTGACCTGGTAAAAGTAAAGCCCTTGCAATTAACAAACCTGCCCCACCTGCCATAAAAATTGCTGGTAACTCCAAAGAGCCGTGGGGAAATACAAATGCCCAAAAAGGTAAACCTAAACTATTTTGTCCTACTAAAACAGCGATCGCCCCAATTAGTAAGCCATTAAAAAATAGGATATAAGCAGTAAAAACACCGCAGGAAATTCCGCCAGCGATCGCATTAAAAGAAACCGACATATTATTAATCATGATGTTACTGGATGCCATAGGTTCATTACCAAGGATAGATCCCATCCATAACTTCCCCTCATCTCGCACCATTCTAATTAAACCATCTGGCACAATCAAAGCCATAAACATCGGATCTTGCCAAGCAAACCACCAAGCCACCAATCCACCGAACATAAAAATACCGAAGGCTAAAGCGATATAACCCCATGTTTCCCGAATTACGGTAGGTAACCCCCACAAATAGAAATTAAGAACTGCCCTTTGATCTTTTTGGCGATCGCCTTGATAAATTTGGTTATACCCCCTAGCCGTCAAACTCTGCAAATCTTGAATTAGAGTACTACCCACATTATTAGTTCTTGCCCTAGCCAAGTCTGCGGAAACCGAGCGATATAAGCTGGCTAAACTGGCAATTTCTCCTGCTTCTAAAGATTTTAAACCCTGTTTTTCCACCTGTTTTAACAACTGTTCTAGTTGTTGCCAATTAGGTTCTCGTCTTGCAATCCATCTTTGTATATTCATCTATGTTCTATAGGCATTAAGCCCCAAATAACCTAATATTAATCCTAACTACCACTGCTAAAAACAAATGACTAATAAACCCCTTGGACTCTTAACAATTGGGAATGTAGTTAATGCCTCTATCCGTTTGTATAGCTCTAATTTTGGCAGATATTTTCGCCTATCTCTATATGCCCATCTATGGCTTTTTATCCCTATTTATGGCTGGGCAAGATATTTTTCTGAATCAGCATTAATTTCTCGTCTGTGCTTTGGCGAATTAACTGGTCAGCCTGAATCTAATCCTGAAGCTCGCACCCAAGTTAATAAAAAGTTTTGGTCTTTTCTGTTTCTAGCGTTCGGTATAGGTATTCGCATATTTTTAGTATATTTAGGGTTTTATGCCCTAGTTGTAGCAGTTGCGTTTACGGCTATATCGCTGCTATCAGATGCGGGAATTGTGGCAGGAGTAATCATAGGTTTATTTATCTTCGCCATTTTTATCTTGAGTGCAATTGTGGTTGTGGGCTTAATTTCGCGATGGTTTGTAGCTGAACTCCCTCTGGCGGTCGAAACAGGCTTTAATCCCAATAAAAGTATGGAGCGCAGTTGGCAACTTACCAAAACTTCGATCAGCAGAATTCAAGGCATTGTCCTTGTGGCATTTTTAGTCACAATTCCCGTGCAAAGTGTAACAGGGGTAGTTCCGCAATTTGCCTTAATTGCCTTTGATCCCAGCACTTCCACCTATTGGGTTATTTACGCTATTTCTTTAATCTTTAGTTTAGGGGGAGGGGCTTTAGTTATGCCTTTTTGGCAAGCTATTAAAGCTGTAGTTTACTTTGATCTGCGTAATCGCCGTGAGGGAATAGATTTACAACTTCGGGATAGACTATAAATTCAAATAGCAAGTATTATGCGATTTTTTAATCAAGTTACCCTCTCAACGCCTGAAAGCGTGGAACTAGAGTTTACTCTTGCGGGCATTGGCAATCGGGCATTAGCACTAATGATCGACTACTTAGTCTTGGGGACTATTTTAATTGCGGTTCTCTTTACATGGGGTATCCTTTCCATCCAAATTCCTGAATCAATTACTGAACAAATTTTTCCTTGGCTCTTTGCTTTGACTCTGCTAGGCATATTTTTTATTTATGTCGGCTACTTTGTGTTTTTTGAAACCCTATGGCAAGGACAAACCCCAGGTAAACGCTATGTCAAAATTCGAGTAATTCAAGATAGCGGTAAACCTATTGGTATTTTGCAAGCTACTTTAAGGGCTTTACTCCGTCCTATTGATGATACTTTTTCCCTTGGTGCCATATTCATAGTTTTTAATTCCAAAGAGAAACGTATAGGCGATCTGGTGGCAGGCACAATAGTTGTCCAAGAAGAACGTAGAATAAATGCTGATAAATTAGCAATTTCCGATCAAGCTCAAGCGGTAGCTAACCAGTTACTAGAAGAGGCAAATATTAATGCGCTGCTGCCCGATGATTTTGGGGTAATCAGGGAGTATCTAAAACGGCGCAAAGACATGGAACCAAACGCCAAGCTGGAACTTAGTCGGAAGCTAGGAAAACAGATTAAGGATTTAATCAATCTAGAAACTATGCCCACGCAGGTAGGTTCCGATCTGTTCCTAGAAGCAATTTATTTAGCCTATCAACAACAAAAATAGAATTTAATTTAGCATTTGCCTTAACATTCGTCGAAGGTCTCAATATCTAAAAGGTGGTAGTAAGGTTCTACTAAGTCTGCTCTTTGAAATAGGAGCGATCGCAATAAATGCCAATCTCTCAAACTCTCAAAGGCATTTTCATAATCATCTTGCTCTAACCTAGCTGCTAAATCAGCCACATCAGCTGGGGTAAGCTTGGTGACATCAATTTCTTCTTGTGTATTAGTCATGATAATCACCAATAATTTAACCAAAAATTTGGGTTTAGAACGGAGAGGGAGGGATTTGAACCCTCGGTACGGAGTTACCTGCCGTACAACAGATTAGCAATCTGCCGCATTCGACCACTCTGCCACCTCTCCTAATTCTAGGACTACTACTTTATCAGATTTCATTTATTCTGTGCAAATTTTTTTGCTGACTCACTATTTTTGACATTAAACTTAATTAAATTTTTTTGAAAGTAAATATGCTGAAAGTTATACAGGAGATTCTAAAAGGTACTTTTCTCGAAACCGCAAATATGATCGAGTTGGCAATTCCAAGGACAACTGATACTGCCATAGCGATCGCTGTGACCTCAGAAAATAAACTGGAAGCATGGAAACTATTAAAAAGTTATCTGGATCAAACCCGAATGTATCCAGTAATTACTTACTGCTGGTGTTATAACCCATCTCTAGCATGGGACAAATCTATAATTGCTGTGGATCTGTTCTGCCGATTTTATTTTGATGAAGAATATCCAGAAAAGCGATCGCCAGAGGAAATTATTGCCAAAGTCGACCTTTATAGTGCAAATGATTTAGAGCTTTTTTTAGCTGCACAGGCAAATAGATATAACTATCATTCAGAAGAAGAACTGATTGCCGAACTAGAGAACACCAGAGCTAATCTAGGGATTGCACCTTTAATATCTGCAATTAAAGAATCCGCAGAAGTTTTGACAACTTTGGCTATTGAGCGTTATTTATTTAACTGGGAACAGTCCCAAAATCTAGAACCCAAACTATATTTAGACTATCAAGATTGGTTTGAGCCAATTGATCAATATCTAGCACTGGTTTTATTGCCTAATCCCCACAGTTGGAACGCTCTCGCCTATCTATCTTGGTATGGAGGAAGTAAAAATGCGATTCCCCTAATCAAAAAATGGCATCGGGACCATGGTGCCGAGTTAGTCTGTCACTACGGCACGATGTTACAGTTTTTCGTAGAACACCCACCTGCTAACTCTAAATTTGCCTTTAATTCGGCATGGGAACAAGTAGCTTTAGCGGAATGTACAACGGTGCTGCCTAGGGTATCGATCCGTGATCATGCAAGGGCTTTGCTTAAACTTGATCGCTGGTTCCTGCACGAAAGACCATAGAAAACTACTGTAATTTCTGGATTTGTGCTGTGGTTAGCCCAGTCATTTGGGAAATTAAATCTAGGTCAAAGCCAGAGTGAATCATGTTTAGGGCGATTTGATTTGCAGCTTTCACTTCACCTTCAGCTAGACCTTCAACTAAACCTTCAGCTAAACCTTGGGCTTTTCCCTGAGCTAAACCTTGGGCTTTTCCTTCAGCTAAACCTTCCATCAGGATTTCTTGATAAATTACGGATTCTTTCATAATCTCGCTCCTTAATAATCTTTGAATTACTTCCTTATCTAATGCTAACCCAGAAATAATGGCTGTGGCGGCAGCTATGTTGGCTTTTATTTTTTCGTCTTCAATACTATCAATAATTTGTTTTATAGTTCTTAGGGTTGCGGTGGCATCGTCTGTTTGAGTTAGGACTGCTAGAGGTAGTAATCCTTGATATTTTTGAAATATCTCTGTAGGCTGTTCCCAAAGACGAATGACGTTGAAGTTATGATTTAGCTGCTTGGCATTAAAACTGGTTTGGAAAGCCAAGGTTGAATTTGTCGGTTTTAAGTAAATAACAGTTTGATGAATTTCTTTGTTGGGGTGTTTTTGGTATAGTCTTACCCAGTAATCAAGCATTCTAAATGCCATCGCTTCATCGGTTCTCGTTTGAAACTCTATATGTAATATGATTTCTGAGGATTGGAGAAATATAACCGAGTCAGCTCGAATTGGTTCAAGTGAAAGTTCAGATGGTTCGATTTTAGTTAGGGTAATCGGCTCACCTAATAACCAACTGGCAAAATCAATAGAAAAAGTCTCGGCGAGAAATTTGCAGGTATTGTCATACATTACGGAATTTTATTAGTAGTCCTCGATTTTAAGATTATACGGATGCTTTTATTCTAAGATTTAATTGATAGTTCATCATTTCTCAAATCCTAACTCACCAACCATGACTAAATATCTAAAAATTGAGTATTTGATTGCTCCCGATGGCAAGGTTACAGAAAATGTGCTGAATGCTATTGGTGATGAGTGTTTAAGAAATACCTCAGCGATCGAATTGGAATTAGGGCAGGTAGAAAAACGGGAATTACTGCCTGAATATTACGAGGGGAATGATTTGGTAGTGAATCGAGAAAGTGTACATCTCAAAAATCAGGCTTAGTCGCAGCCAAGGGATCTGAGAGCTAACTGATATATACTAAGTAGGCTTAAAGTTAACGATCGGTGATCCTGTGGGTATAGACCTTCGTAGTTACGTTTATCTAGATAATTTACAACCCCAACACGCTGCCTATTTGGGTACTGAAGCGCAAGGTTTTTTACCTTTACCCGGGGATGCCTCTTTGTGGATTGAAATATCTCCAGGTATTGAAATTATGCGGATTATGGATATTGCCCTCAAGTCTGCCGCAGTGCGACCAGGGGTACAGTTTGTAGAACGCTTGTATGGCTTGATGGAAGTTCATGCCAGCCGCCAAGGAGAAACCCAAGCCGCAGGTAAGGCAATTTTAGAAGCGATCGGGGTCAGGCGACAAGACTGCATTAAGCCCCGTGTCATCTCTAGTCAAGTCATCCGCAATATTGATGCCCATCAAACCCAACTAATTAATCGTACCCGCCGTGGACAGATGATTTTAGCGGGACAAACCTTATATGTTCTTGAGGTGGAACCTGCGGCTTATGCGGCTTTGGCTGCCAATGAAGCTGAGAAAGGGGCTTTAATTAATATATTGCAAATTTCGGCGATCGGGAGTTTTGGTAGACTCTATTTGGGCGGAGAAGAGCGAGATATTATTGCAGGTTCTAAGGCGGCTTTGGATGCGATCGCTAATGCTCCAGGTCGAGAAAATTTGGGAAGCGATCGCAAGGAATAGGTCATGGCAAAACCTCTTGCAAATCATAGTGCAATCCTAAAATTAGGCGCAGTGCCGTGGTTAGAGTGGCGATCGCAAAATCCAGAAATTATACCCGATCTTAGTGACGCTGATTTGAGGGGAATGAACTTGCGCGGGGCAGATCTCAGTGGCACTAATTTAAGTAGGGCGAATTTAGAGGATACAATTTTAATTTCTGCCAACCTTGATCATGCAGTGCTGACTCAATCAAATTTAAGCAATGCCAAACTAATCTCTGCTAATTGCCAATTTGCCGAACTAATTGATACCAATTTAAGTAATGCTAATCTAACAAAAATTAACTTACATGGAGCTAATTTAATTGGCTCTAATCTTAAAAATGCCAACTTAGAAGGGGCTGATCTCAGTAATACCAACTTAATTGGAACGGATTTAAGTGATTCTAATCTCAAAGGGGCTGACCTTACAGGGGCTGACTTAACCCGTACTGATCTGAGTTGGGCTGTGGCGATCGCCGCTAATTTCGCCGAAGCAAATCTTACAGGAGCAAACTTATATGAGGCAGAATTGAGTGATGCTAACATGTATAAAGCTAATTTAAGTAAAGCAAAACTATGGCAGGCGCATTTATGTCATGCTTATTTAGTCTCTGCTAATTTGTCAGGCGCAAATTTATATAAATCTGATCTGCGTTGGACAAATCTCATGAAAGCTAACCTCAGTCACACCGACCTGAGTACCACAAATCTAAAAGGGGCAAATCTGCGTAATTCTATTGTTGCAAGTAGCCAAATAAATAACCAAGTTTAAAATTTGGATTAATGGGTCTAAGGATCATGGATAAGAGCATTAATGAAGAAAATATAGAACGTTTTGCCAAGCTTAATGCGATCGGGATTGCCCTCTCAGCGGAGAGAGACTTAAAATCCCTGATCGAACTAATTGTAATGGGCGCTAAAAGTCTGGCGAATGCTGATGGTGGGACTTTATATATAGTTACGGAAGACCAAAAGCTGAAGTTTGAAATCATGATTACAGATTCCCTCGATATTAAGATGGGGGGAACTACGGGTAAACCGATTCCGTTTGCGCCAATTCCTCTATATCACAGCGATCGCACCCCAAATAGCTCCATGATTGCTGCCTACAGTGCCATAAATCATCAGACTATTAATATCCACGATGCTTATACTGCCGACGGTTTTGACTTTTCTGGAACTAGAGCTTTTGATCAAAAAACAGGCTATAGATCAAAGTCCTTTTTGACCGTACCGATGAAAAATCATGAAAATGAAATTATCGGCGTGTTGCAACTGATCAATGCCATTGATGCCAAGACCCAAGCTATCATTCCGTTTTCCGAGCAGTCCCAACATTTGGCTGAATCCCTAGCTTCTCAGGCGGCAGTAGCTTTGACTAATCACTTCTTAATTGAAGAATTTAGATTATTATTTGAATCTTTTATTGGTTTAATTGCCAAGGCGATCGATGATAAATCTCCCTATACGGGCGGACATTGCCGCAGGGTACCAACTTTGACTATGCTCTTGGCAAAGGCTGCCTGTGAGACCCAGCAGGGCATATTTAAAGACTTTTCGATGACGGAAGAAGAGTTATATGAACTCAAAATAGCGGGATTACTCCATGACTGCGGCAAAGTTGTCACCCCTGTTCATGTTGTGGATAAGGCAACAAAATTAGAAACCATTTACGATCGCATTGATCTGATTGAAACTAGATTTGAAGTTCTAAAACGGGATGCCGAGATTAAACTCTTAAAAAGCAAAGTCGCAATTTTAGAAGGAAGAGATCGCTCAGATCTGCAAGAACTAGAACTAAAATATCAGGCTTATTTACAGCAATTAGAAAGCGATCGGCAATTTCTGAGACATTGCAATATTGGCAGCGAAAGAATGTCAGATCAAGATAAAGCTAGACTCAGGGAAATTTCTAATCATAAATGGGTAAACGAGCAGGGTAACGAAGTTGGATTTTTAACTGATGATGAATTTTATAATCTGGATATTACCCACGGCACTTTAAACCCTGAAGAGCGGCAGATTATCAATGATCACATGAAAGTCACCATTGAAATGCTAGAGGCATTGCCCTATCCCAAAAATCTGCGCCGTGTGCCTGAGTATGCAGGTGGACATCACGAACGCATGGATGGCAAAGGCTATCCTAGGGGACTGACTCGTGAACAAATGTCGATTCCCGCCCGCATGATGGGAATTGCCGATATATTTGAAGCATTGAGTGCTGCCGATCGCCCTTACAAAAAAGGTAAAACTTTAACTGAATGCCTTCACATCCTTGGCAAGATGAAACTTAGTGACCACATTGACCCAGATTTATTTGATCTATTTATCAGCGAGCAGGTTTATCTAGAATATGCCCAAGAATTTATCGCCCCTGATCAAATTGATGAGGTAGATTTAACCAAAATTCCCGGCTATACCCCCAGAATCACTAACTAAGTCTTTCGATCCTGTCCATAACCGCTTATGATAGAAATCACTGAAATTTCCAATTAACTATTCAATTACCTATTAATTAAGTCATGGCAGAGGTTACCTTTTTTAATGCCCTCAGAGCAGCTCTAGACGAAGAAATGGAGCGAGACCCCACAGTGTACATCATGGGTGAAGATGTGGGTATTTATGGAGGTTCCTACAAAGTCACCAAGGACTTATATAAAAAGTACGGTGATTTACGACTTTTAGACACACCTATTTGTGAAAATAGCTTTACGGGTATGGCGGTAGGTTCGGCGATGACGGGCTTGCGTCCAATCATTGAAGGCATGAACATGGGCTTTTTATTATTGGCATTTAATCAAATTGCTAATAATGCAGGGATGCTGCGCTACACCTCTGGGGGGAATTTTAAGATCCCTATGGTGATTCGGGGGCCTGGAGGAGTTGGCAAAAACTTAGGAGCTGAGCATTCACAACGACTAGAGGCATATTTCCAAGCAGTACCCGGAATTAAAATAGTTTCCTGTTCCACACCCTACAACGCCAAGGGATTACTAAAATCTGCGATTCGTAATGATAATCCTGTTTTATTCTTTGAACATGTTTTACTTTATAACCTCAAGGAAAATCTGCCCGATGAGGAGTATCTACTACCCTTAGATAAAGCGGAAATCGTGCGATCGGGTAAAGATGTTACTATTTTGACCTATTCCCGTATGCGCTATCACGTGCTTAAGGCTGTAGAAACCTTAACGCAAAAAGGCTATGACCCAGAGATAATTGATCTAATTTCCCTGAAGCCCTTAGATTTAGAAACAATTTCTACCTCCCTACGCAAAACCCATAGATTAGTGATTGTGGAAGAGGATATGCGCTGTGGTGGCATTGGTGCTGAAATTATTGCATCCATTAATGATCATTTCTTTGATGAACTAGATGCGCCAATTGTGCGGTTAGCTTCTTTGGATGTGCCTACTCCCTATAATGGCACCCTTGAAAACCTGACTATTGTTCAGCCTGAGGATATTATTAAAGCGGTAGAGAAGCTTTTGGGTAATAAAATATAGGTTAAATCTGAATTAAGTTTGAGCCGTAGCTAGTAGTAGTTGCGGCTTTTTCAGGCTTAGTCAATCCCAAACCCGCCACTATATATATCCTGAAGGGTGTCATGAAATCCCCAACCTATGTCTGATGTGTCTTTTACAATTTTGAGACAACGGGCTTGGAAAATATTGTGGAGTTTATATTGATTGATCAATTCAATAGTTTTTTCATACATTGTTTCCATGCTTATATAAAAAGGTTCGTCAATATCACCGTACTCATTAGTAAACTTTACGCCTTGCTCGACATAGAAAAGCATGATATCCGCCAGGCTATCTGGGGTTTGACTTACCTTCTTAAACTCAGAAATAGCTTTTTTAGCGATCGCTAGTCTAGCCTTTCCCAAACCTCTAGCAGGGAAGAATTCATCTTCAATAGTTTTTCGAT
>Ga0209591_10007050_pt1 | contig 12396 bp, 10 predicted proteins | sample MAT01_FD_187207 | JGI IMG/M metagenome (GOLD analysis project Ga0209591, IMG submission 187207) | Freshwater microbial communities from Lake Fryxell liftoff mats and glacier meltwater in Antarctica - MAT-01 (SPAdes) (version 2) | ecosystem: Environmental > Aquatic > Freshwater > Ice > Liftoff...
GTCTAATACCCATCAGCCCACACTTAAAAAAACAGATAAATATGAAGTAGCCTATTCGCAGGGCCGTGTAGATTTTCATGTCTCTCAAAATAAAATAGAGGTCCACACAGAAATTGTCGTTTCGCCGGAAGACGATATAGAGATGCGCAGATTACACGTGACAAATCGATCCGGTGTCCGCAAAACGCTTGAGTTTACCAGTTATGCAGAAGTAGTACTGGCTCCTGCCGCATCGGATTTAACAGCCCCTGCTTTCAGCAATCTTTTTGTTCAAACAGAAATTATTCCGCATCTAAATACGATCCTTTGCACCCGCAGGCCGAGATCTGCGGAAGAACAATCCCCTTGGATGTTCCATTTAATGGAAACAGAAAAAAAAGCTGCTGAAGAAATATCCTTTGAAACAGACAGGATGGCATTTATTGGTCATGGCAATTCGATCGTCAATCCGAAAGCCATGAACAATCCGGGTAAGCTTAGCGGGAGCCAGGGATCCGTTTTAGATCCCATTGTTGCCATCCGTTATAGAATAATCCTTGAGCCTGAAGAAACCATAACTGTTAATATCGTTACAGGCATCGCTTCAACGAAGGAAATCTGCCAGGGTTTGATAAATAAATACCAGGATAACAAATCGCACAAAGACCGTGTGTTTGAAATGGCCTGGACACATAGTCAGGTAGTGCTTCGCCAGTTAAATGCCTCAGAAGGGGATGCTCAGTTATATGGTCGTTTGGCAAGTTCTGTGCTGTTTGCGAATGCTTCGCTTCGTGCTGATCCTGCCATTCTCATCAACAACCACCGGCAACAATCCGGTTTATGGGGCTACGCTATTTCAGGAGATTTGCCCATTGTTCTTTTGAAAATTGAAAACCAGGACAACATGCAATTGGTAAAGCAATTGATACAGGCGCATGCCTACTGGTGTTTGAAGGGACTCGTGGCAGACCTGGTAATCTGGAATGAAGAGCATAACGTGTACAGGCAGGTTTTTCAAAACGACATCCAGTCGCTTATACCCGCCGAATTAAACGGTGTAAAGGGAGGCATTTTTTTAAGGGCCTCCGACCAGATATCAAATGAAGACCGCATATTATTTCAATCAGTGGCCCGTGTCATCATTGCTGATAGTGGCGGAACATTTGCAGAACAGGTTAATAGAAAAGAGCTTACAAAGGTAACAATTCCATTTATGGATAAAAGTCAACCCTATCCACTTTCTTTAACAGCCATACATCAGCCAAAAGATCTTATCTTTTTTAATGGGTTGGGAGGCTTTTCACCAGATGGAAAAGAATATGTTATTATAACTGATAAAAATAACAAAACACCTGCGCCATGGGTAAATGTAATAGCGAATCCAAATTTCGGAACCGTTATTTCAGAAAGTGGATCGGCTTATACTTGGACTGAAAATGCACACGAATTAAGACTTACATCCTGGAGCAACGACCCAGTATCGGATACCAGCGGAGAGGCTTATTATATAAGGGATGAAGAGAGCGGACATTTTTGGTCCACTGCATTGCTGCCTGCGGGTGGTCAGTCGCCGTATATTACTCGTCACGGATTGGGTTATAGTGTTTTCGAACATATTGAAGATGGAATTTATACTGAAATGACCGTGTATGTTGATAGGGTGTCGGCTGTTAAATTCACCGTTTTAAAAATACGGAACCAATCAGGACGGTCCCGTAAATTGTCTGCTACAGGTTATATAGAGTGGGTGTTAGGCGATAACAGAACGAAAACCGCCATGCATATTCATACAGAAATTGATCCTGACAGCGGGGCGATGTTTGCAAAAAACCAATACAACACGGAGTTTAACAACAGGGTGGCTTTTTTTGATGTTGATTATTTGAAAAAATCTTTTACCGGCGATCGCACTGAATTTATTGGCCGTAACGGCAATTTGCAGCGTCCCGATGCCTTGTCCCGTATAAAACTTTCCGGAAAAACCGGGCTTGCTTTAGACCCCTGTGCAGCAATCCAGGTTCCTTTTTTTGTAGCAGAAGGTGAAGAACAGGAAATTATTTTCAGGCTTGGTGCAGGTAAAGATTCGAACGAAGCAAGTTTCATAGCCAAACAATTCAGGGGAACCCAAATAGCAACAGAAGCATTGGTAAAGGTGAAAAAATATTGGGAAGAAACCACGGGCGCTTTGCAGGTAGAAACTCCGGATGCTGCCATCAATATCATTACCAACGGCTGGCTTACATATCAAACACTCTCCTCACGGCTGTGGGGTCGAAGCGGATTTTACCAGTCAGGAGGCGCCTTTGGTTTCAGGGACCAGTTGCAGGATGTTTTGTCGCTGCTGCATACCCGGCCAGAACTTGCGAGGGAACAAATTTTGCTTTGCGCATCACGGCAATTTAAAGAAGGAGATGTACAACATTGGTGGCATCCGCCAGTGGGTCGCGGGGTACGCACCCGTATTTCAGACGATTATCTTTGGTTGCCGTTTGTGACAGCTCAATACGTTAAGTATACAGGGGATATTGCAGTGCTGGATGTTTTAAGCGATTTTCTCGAAGGACGCCTGTTAAATCCGGGAGAAGAATCCTATTTTGATCTTCCTGCCGATGCTCATACATCCGCTACACTCTACGAACATTGCGTCCGGGCAATTGAACATGGGCTCAATTTTGGCGTACACGGATTGCCATTAATTGGTACAGGCGACTGGAATGACGGCTTTGATAAAGTAGGACAGCATGGTAAAGGCGAAAGTGTCTGGCTGGCATTTTTTCTGTATGAAATACTCAACAGTTTTGCAGAGACTGCCAGTTTGCACAACGATCTTGTATTTTCCGCCACTTGTAAAAATGAAGCGAAGCAGTTAAAAGAAAACATTGATAAACATGCCTGGGACGGTGAATGGTATAAACGTGCCTGGTTTGATGATGGAACACCGCTAGGATCTAAAATTAATGAAGAATGTAAGATTGATGCTATTGCCCAAAGCTGGTCGGTTTTGTCAGGTGGAGGAAACGAAAAGCTGGTGCATACGGCTATGGAATCGGCGTATAAAAATTTGGTACAAAAAGATGTGGGCATTATTCAGTTGCTGGAGCCGGCGTTCGATAAGTCTGATCTTAATCCCGGCTATATAAAAGGATATGTACCCGGCGTAAGAGAAAACGGCGGCCAATATACCCATGCGGCAGTTTGGATGATCATGGCATTTGCCAGGTTAGGCAATAATGAACGTGTCTGGGAATTGTTGAATATGATCAATCCTGTTAACCATGGTAAAACTGTAGCTGACGTTGCCATCTACAAAGTTGAACCCTATGTTCTTGCGGCCGATGTGTATTCCCGTGTGCCACATGCCGGGCGTGGCGGATGGACCTGGTATACCGGTTCAGCCGGCTGGCTGTATCGTTTAATTATAGAATCATTTCTTGGACTGCAGCGGGAGGGAAATATACTGAAATTCAACCCTTGTGTCCCGGAAGAATGGGAATCATTTAAAGCGCACTATCGGTATAAAAATACGGTCTATCATATTGAAGTGATTCAAATCCCTGCGGGTAAAAAAATGATGGTGACCGTTGATGGAGTGGAAAAAGAGGAAAATATGATTACGCTTATAGAGGATGGGGCTGAACATAATGTAATGGTAGGCATACGTGTGCCGACCACGAAGACTCGAGAATAAGTCCAAGTGGTGATGAAAAAAGCGGCATCGCCGATTTCTTTAAGAACCATTGGATAATTATCCCTCATTGAATCAATAAGCACTTCCGTGCCTGCGCGGAGGTGCTTTTTGTGTTTAAAAACTAGCCAATATGTGAATCCTGTAACTAATTGATATAATTGTGCAACGCTGTCCACTATAACTGGATTTACCTTTGAAATTAGTAATTAAATTTCAGTTCAATCAATATAGACAATGAAAAACTCAACGATTCTTGCAATCTTCTTTATAGCAGCATTAGGTTTCCTGTTTGCTTGCAATTCTAGTAAAACTGCTGACCAATACCTCAAAGACGATAATCAGCGCAAGGCCATAATTGGTGAAATTGCGCACCATCAACCCTACATGGCCGAAATGATGCAGGAGATGATGAATAGCGACAGTTGCAAACAAATGATGGCTCAAAGCATGATGAGCGACTCCAAGATGATGACCATGATGATGGACAACATGATGACCACGAGCAAAAAAGACACTGCCATGAGCAAAATGATGATAGGCAAAACAATGGAAATGTGCGATGCTGATGCGACAAAATGCAACATGATGATGGATGCAATGAAGACACATCCAAACGTGATGAAGTCCATGAATATGAATGGAATGGGCAATATGAACAGGATCCCGAAAAAATAACCAGATGTCTCCCTCGACATTTTGCAGAAGCGTTTCGCTTCGGGGCAAATAACAAATTCTGAATATCAAGAGACCAGAAGAAAATTTTAGAGAACGTTTAAAAAATAAAAACAATGGCAAACAAAAATGAAGCAGCCGATAAGGTTGTCAAAAAAAAGGCGAAGAAGAAAATATCTGCTTTGAAAGTAGATGCCTCACTACATAGCGCAGTAGATCACGCGAGGGCCGATTCCTCATCGGATATAATGGGCAGTAGCGGATTAATAAATACAGGTCCGGTTACTAATTATAAACGGAGGAAGTAATCTTCCGAGGAATCAACTTTGCGTTTGCAAAAATCGGGCAACAGCGAATCTGAAGAAAACATCAAATACTGAGCAAAATGAGTCATCAAAAATTTCAAACCTGTATTGATGCCTGTGTGGCATGTGCAGTAGAATGCAATCATTGCGCCACAGAATGTCTGCACGAGAGCGACCTTAAAATGCTCGTCCAGTGTATCCAACTTGATCGGGAATGTGCTGCCATTTGTTTTGCAGCCGCTAACCTAATGAGTATAGGCGGAGATCATGCCGCCCATTTGTGCGAGGCATGCGCAGAAATATGCGAGGCTTGTGCGGTGGAATGTGAAAAACATGCGCACATGGAGCATTGCAAAAAATGCGCAGAGGCTTGTCGCAAGTGCGCAACAGAATGCAAGGCCATGAGCAAGATGTAAAAGGTCGCTAAGAAATTATGTTGTGCCAGTTGCTTGAATATGAAGCAGCCGGTGCGACATAATTCTTCTTAAACCAATCAAAATTATCAATAAAATGATGAACAATCATTACTGGGGCATGGGTTGGGGTATGTGGATCATTCCGATAGCCATTATTCTGATTATTGTCTTTTTTTTGAGAGGCAGACGCCGAAAGTGAAATCCCAAAAGAATAACTTGGGTAAACGAAGCTATTTTGTGCTGTAATCTAATCATAGAAATGAATAAAACTTACTGCACATGATAGCATTATTACACCTATTGAGTTCTATCAAGCAGCCGATAATAAAACTAAATCTATTGCATTTGAAACTTGAATCTGCACCTCGAAATGACGGGCAAAAAGGGCTACAAATGTACCAAATGTGATATGTACATGCAAGCGATGAAACATTGATATGATTTACTGCCGAGCAATTGAACGCGCTTGGTAATGCGTGAATTATGTAACTTATTGCCAATATTGTGTAAGGGATTTTGGTGTAAAGAGATTGATTTTTGCAGCGTGAAAATCTTGCGCTGAAAACTTCTTTAACCATTAAAATTTGATCTATGAAATCGACAGGAATTGTACTGTTAATACTTGGACTGGTATTAACCCTTTTTACCGCCTTTAAATTCTTCACCAAAGAAAAAGTGGTGGATATCGGTGCCCTTGAAATCACAAGGGATGCGCCACACTACTATTCCTGGTCTCCAGTGCTGGGTGTTGCGGTTATGATCATCGGTGCCCTTATGCTGTGGCAGGGGGCTAAAAAACAATAATATGGATGTCAAAAAACTATTCGGTTCTATCCTTACGCTTGCGGGCGTTGGAGGACTTATTTATGCAGCGATTCTTTTTGCCAATACTTCAGGCGGTACCCGCGATATAAAATCATTGTTGATTTACGGAGCGCTGGGCCTTTTGTTTTTCGTTTCAGGCATTGGCTTGGTACGCAACACGCAAGAAGTTTCCTAAATTGCATTGCTTGAATCAGTGTTTGAAGTAGATTTGTCGGAAATAGATTTCTATGCCAACGCTCTACATCAAAAATATGGTTTGCGCCCGCTGCAAGTGGGTTGTGAAAAAAGTGCTGCAAGAAAATGGCATTACACCCCTTTCTGTAGCACTTGGAGAAGTGGAAACGGCCCAAAATATAGGGCCCGAACAGCTGAGCCATTTAGCTCGCGCACTGGCCGAGCACGGTTTCAAATTGCTGGAAGACCGCTCAAGCCGCTTGGTCAGTCAAGCGAAATCGGCCATCGTCGAATACGTCCAGGCCTCCGATGGAGGGCGACGCGAAAACCTTTCTACTTACCTGACCGAGCGACTTCATCAAGAGTATTCTTACCTGAGCAACCTGTTTTCACTGGTAGAAGGCACCACCATCGAGCAATACTACATTGCGCAGCGCATTGAGCGGGCAAAAGAATTGCTGGTTTACGACGAACTCAGCTTGAACGAAATCGCTTTCAAACTAGGCTATAGCAATGTGGCCCACTTGAGCAGCCAGTTCAAAAAAGTGACAGGACTTACCCCGACGCATTTCAAAACGGTGGGCGTGAGCAAACGCAAAGGTTTGGAGGAGTTATAGGAAATCTTGTAACACTTTCCCAAAATCTTGTAACACCACCGCTCGGTTCTCCCTGACCTTTGCCCCATAAAATCAACCATTTCATGACACACACATATCAATTGACTGGTGTGACCTGCGGCAGTTGTGTCGCCAAGGTTACAGGGGCCTTTTCCCAAATCGCTGGGGTCGAAGCTGTAAAAATCAGTGCCGACTTTCAAAACGCAGACATTCAAATGAGTCGCCATATCCCGCTTGGGGAATTGCAGGCGGCGCTGAAAAATTACCCGGAATATCAAATCGCGGAACTCGCCACTAAACCTTCCGCTTCGACGGAAACAAATGAGGATACGGAACGCAACTTCTGGCAAACCTACAAGCCAGTGTTGCTTATTTTTGCCTACATCACGGGAGCGACCTTGTTGATCGAATATGCCGCTGGAAACTTTGATTGGATGCGCTGGATGCGGCATTTCATGGCCGGTTTCTTCCTGGTTTTTTCGTTTTTTAAACTCCTTGATGTGCCGGGTTTTGCCATGTCGTATAGCAGTTACGACATCATAGCTCGACGCTGGTCTGGTTGGGGTTTTGCTTACCCCTTCGTCGAACTTGGCTTGGGCCTGTTGTTCTTGCTCAATTTCAACCCGATGATAACCAATAGTTTGGCTTTATTAGTGATGGGGATGAGCCTCATTGGTGTAGTACAGTCTTTGCTGGCAAAACGGAAATTTCAGTGCGCTTGTCTTGGTGCAGTGTTCAATCTGCCCATGTCGCGCATTACATTGTTCGAGGATGCGCTGATGATTTTGATGTCCGGCGCGATGCTGGCGGGGATGATTTTTTAGGTCGCTGTACAACGCCTCAACGATTCATCATCTAGACGGCAATGAACTACCTATTGCCAACAGGGTGGACGGGAAGGAAATCGAGCTTGATTTCGCTAAATAATTCGCAACGTGCACTCTTTTTTTGAGAAAATGAATGCCGCTCCAATTTTTTAAAAACCACCACAGGCTTGAAGTGCAACTTTTTCAACAACATTCTAAATTTTCAACCATGAAAAATTTTATGCTCATTGCAATCTTAATTACCTTTTTCGCTGCTTGCAAAAACGGCCCGCAAGCCGTCAATAACAACCAAAATTCCGCTTATGCCTGTACGATGCACCCCGAAGTCACAGGCAAAATAGGCGAAAAATGCGCCAAATGCGGTATGGACTTGACACTGGCAAAAGGAGCAGCCGCTGCCGCCATGTCAACTGGCAATCCGCTCTCGACGGTATATGACTCGTATTTCAACCTGAAAAATGCACTCGCAAAAGACGACGGTAAAGGCGCACAATCGGCTGCAAAATCGCTATTTGACGGCATTGCAAACGTGCCAATGGACAAATTGACCCCCGACCAACATAGCATTTGGATGAAATTTCAAACCAACTTGAGCGATGATGCATCGCGCATCAAAGGCGTGGACGAAACCGGGAAACAACGCAAGTATTTCGTTTCGCTTTCCGAAAATATGCACGAAGTGATGAAGGCCATCAAAACCGACCAGCCCATTTATTACCAAAACTGCCCCATGTACGACGGCGGAAAAGGTGGGAACTGGTTGAGTTTGGACAGCAAAATCAACAACCCATATTATGGCAAGGCCATGCAGACCTGTGGCAAAACGGTCGAAACCATCAAATAATCACGCCGGAAATGACGTATAGAAATCTTTTGTTTGTCCTGTTCACCCTGGCCGGGCAGTTTGTTTTTGGACAAAACCCCGCCCGCCCGCCAGAAGAACCGACCATCTATACTTGTACGATGGATCCGGAAGTCAGTTCCAACAAGCCCGGAAACTGTATAAAGTGCGGGATGAAATTGGTGAAGAAAAAGACAAAAGCACCTAAGCAGAAACCAAAAACCCTGGATCTACAGCCGCAGCCAAGGCAAAATATGCCGATGGAAACTGCATCAAAGCCTAAAGACGAGGTGCCCAAGGACAAATTTCCGAAAGCAAACGAAACGGCCATGAAGTTCATCGAACACAATGGCCCGCCCAAGGTCGTCCGCTACGACCTATACCTGCGCGATACGACCGTCAACTTTACTGGAAAAAACAAACACGCCATTGCAGTGAACGGCAGCATTCCAATGCCCACCCTGACCTTTACCGAAGGCGATACAGCCGAGATATTTGTCCACAACGAACTCGATGTAGCGAGTTCCCTGCATTGGCACGGCCTCTTTTTGCCCAATCAATACGACGGGGTACCCTATTTGACCCAAATGCCGATTAAAGCACATTCGACCCATTTGTACCGATTCCCAATTATCCAGCACGGTACCCACTGGTATCACAGCCATAGCGGATTACAGGAACAGATCGGGATGTATGGCGCCCTGATCCTCAACAAAAGAAAAGAAACGGCCATCCCAACTCTGCCCCTCGTGCTGAGCGAATGGACTGATATGCGGCCCGGCGAGGTAAACCGCAGTTTGCACAATGCCACCGATTGGTTTGCCATCAAAAAAGGCTCTACGCAGAGTTATAGCGAGGCCATTCGAACCGGACATCTGAAAACCAAAATGACGAATGAATGGAAACGGATGAATGCAATGGATGTCAGCGATGTGTACTACAACAAGTTTTTAATCAATGGGAAGAGCCTGAACGAACAGCCGCAATTCAAGGCAGGCGATCGAGTTCGACTTCGCATTGCCAACGCCGGAGCGTCCTCCTATTTTTGGCTGAGCTATGCAGGTGGAAAAATAACGGTTGTCGCCACCGATGGCAACGACGTGGAACCTGTCGAAGTAGACCGTCTGCTCATCGCTGTTTCTGAGACCTATGACGTGATCTTGAGCATTCCAGAAAACAAAAGTTACGAGTTCTTGGTCATTCCCGAAGACCGCACTAAATCGGCCTCGCTTTGGCTGGGAAGCGGTGAAAAAGTAGCGGCTGTTCCCTTGCCAAAGCTCAAGTATTTTGCCGGCATGAAAATGATGAACCAAATGATGGCCATGAATGGCGACCTAAAGCCCATGGGCATGAAAATGAGCAACCAGGAAATGGACATGAACGTGGTGATGTATCCCGAAATCACGGGTAAGGAAGTCTCAAAGCTCGGCCATAACATCCACAAAATGAAAGCCCCGAACGAAAAGAGTATGCAGGGCATGAATATGGAGGCCGAAACCCCGGACATTGTCACTTTGAACTACACGATGTTGAAATCACCCGTAAAAACGACCCTGCCAACAGGCGTTTTGCGCGAACTAAAATTTGAACTGACGGGCAATATGAACCGCTATGTCTGGAGTCTGGACAATAAAACCCTTTCTGAGACTGATCCTATTTTGATCAAAAAAGGCGAAAACCTGCGGATAATCTTGTATAACAATTCCATGATGCGCCATCCCATGCACCTGCATGGCCACGATTTCCGAGTACTCAACGGACAAGGGCAATATGCCCCGCTCAAAAACGTGCTGGATCTTATGCCAATGGAAACTGATACCATTGAATTTGCGGCTACGGAGAGCGGCGACTGGTTTTTCCACTGTCATGTCCTGTACCACATGATGAGCGGTATGGGCCGCTCATTCAGCTATGAAAACTCGGCACCCAACCCGGAGATTCCCGATCCAAAACTTGCTCGGCGTAAACTGTATGCAGACGATCGAATGCCCCATTTCATGGCCAAAATAGGTCTGGAAAGCAATGGCAGCGACGGTATGGCCATGCTTGGACAAACCCGCTGGAAGCTCAGTACCCTGTGGCACCTGGGCCTGCAAGAAAGGCATGGCTATGAGAGCGAGACCATGCTGGGCCGGTATATCGGCAAAATGCAATGGCTGTATCCGTATGCCGGGTATGATTACCACTTTAAAGCACCGGGCGGTCCGGAGAACATCTTTGGCAGCGAAGAAAAAAACTGGTTTGGCCAAACTAGCAACAGAAACAATCGCCAGGCCTGGGTAGCTGGGGTAGCCTACACTTTACCCTTATTGATCCTGGCCGATGCCCGGGTAGACAGTGATGGAAAATTCCGTTTTCAATTGTCCAGGGAGGATATTCCGATCGCCCCACGTCTGCGTTTTAATTGGATGATCAACACCGACAAAGAACACATGGCTGGTTTTCGGTACATCGTCGGGAAGTATTTTTCGCTATCCACCCATTATGACAGCGACATGGGAATTGGGGCAGGGGTCACGCTGACTTATTGAGCAAAATGAAAGTTAGAAAAAAATAAAAAATGAAAGACCATAAACATCACGCCCAAACCTCAGCCACAAAACCCCATGCCAGCCACCCAACGGCTACCCATACCATGCCCGACGGCACGGTGATGTCGGGCGAAATGCATGGTGGACATGTCGGGCACGGCGGCCACGACCACGCGGGCATGATTGCCGATTTTCGCCGACGCTTCTGGGTCGTGCTTGCACTCACGCTGCCGATCATGGCCTTGTCGCCGATGATTCAGCATTGGCTCGGCGTGGCGTGGGCGTTCCCGGGTTCCAATTGGGTGCTTTTTGCGCTCGCCACCATAGTGTACGTTTACGGCGGTTGGCCGTTTTTAAAAGGGCTATGGGAGGAGGTAAAAGCCAAAAATCCGGGCATGATGACCCTCGTTGGGTTCGCCATCACGGTGGCATACGCGTACAGCGTAGCAGTCACCTTCGGACTGGCGGGTATGGACTTTTACTGGGAATTGGCTACACTGATTCTCGTGATGCTGCTCGGACACTGGATTGAAATGAAATCTATCGCTGGCGCTAGCCGAGAACTCGAACTGCTGGTGCAACTCATGCCCTCCGATGCCCACCTCGTCCACGGTGACCACATCATGGACGTAAAAACAGATACCCTGAAACCAGACAATCTCATATTGGTAAAACCAGGTGAGCGCATTGCTGCAGACGGTATCATCGCCGAGGGGGAAAGCTACCTTAACGAATCCATGCTCACGGGAGAATCCAAACCCGTGTTGAAACAATCGGGCGATAAAGTCATCGCCGGGAGCATCAATGGCAATGGTTCGTTGCGCGTGACTGTGAGCCATGCCAGTGCCGACAACTACCTGTCCAAAGTAATCAATTTGGTGCGCGATGCACAAAACTCGAAATCAAATACTCAACTGCTTGCCGACCGCGCTGCCCGTTGGCTGACGCTCATTGCACTGGCTGCCGGGGCACTCACTTTCGCGTACTGGTATTTGGCTACCGATATGGGCCTGGCTTTCTCGATGGAACGTATGGTCACCGTGATTGTCATTTGTTGTCCACATGCCTTGGGCCTGGCCGTCCCGCTGGTGGTCGCAAAATCTACTGCCTTGTCTGCAAAGCATGGGCTATTGATCAAAAACCGCACGGCTTTTGAAAATTCCCGCAAGATTACGACCCTCGTTTTTGACAAAACCGGGACGCTTACTGTTGGCGAATTCAAAATGGTGCGCCATGAGGCTTTGGCCAAAAATTTTACTAAAGACGACGTGCTCCGCTTCGCCGCAGCCTTGGAACAAAACTCCGAACATCCCATTGCCACAGGAATTTTGGATGCTGTAAAAGAACAAGGCACTCCCATTCCCACAGTGTCCGACTTTCAGGCGATTACCGGAAAAGGCGTACAGGGAAACGTCGAAGGCAAAAAAATCCTCGTCGTCAGCCCCGGTTACCTGCGCGAGCAAAAACGACTACCCGAAAACGCCCTCGCTGCCGACAATGCAGAAACGGTCGTGTTTGTGC
>Ga0209591_10007051_pt1 | contig 12391 bp, 9 predicted proteins | sample MAT01_FD_187207 | JGI IMG/M metagenome (GOLD analysis project Ga0209591, IMG submission 187207) | Freshwater microbial communities from Lake Fryxell liftoff mats and glacier meltwater in Antarctica - MAT-01 (SPAdes) (version 2) | ecosystem: Environmental > Aquatic > Freshwater > Ice > Liftoff...
CACGAAGGACGCGACCACGACACCCTCGCGATCGGCGATCACCAGGGTGGGGACCGCGTCGATGCCGTAGCGATCGTGCAGCGCCTTGTCGGCGACGGCCTCGGCATCATGGACGGCGACGGCCGGGCTCTCGAGCAGCGCGACCTTCTCCTTCACGGTCGCGCAGGTGTCGCAGGTCGCCGAGGTGAACGCGACGACGAGCCAGTCCGTGTCGGGGCGGGCGAAGTCGCGCCGGTCGAGCTGGGCCGGCACGGTCCACGCGGCTTGGGTGGGCGCATCGGGCTTGCGGCGCTGCAACACGACCGCGACGGCGGCGGCGGCGGCGACGATCGCGACGGTCAGCAGCACTCGGTCCACGCTTCGAACCTACCCGGGTACAGGCGTGGTGGGCACCGCGGCGGGGTCGAGGGGCGCGCCGGTCGCCGGGTCGGTGGGCGCAGGTGTCTCGGCCCCGACCGCGGTGGTCGTCGTCTCCTCCGGGACCACCGGGGCCTCGGTGCCTGGTGGGACCTCCGCGGTCGTCCCGGGCGACGTGCCCGGCGGCGTCGTCGCCGGCGGCAGCGTGCCGTCGAAGGGCTCGGGCTCGATCGGCTCGGCGGGTTCGCCGCGGTCGGTGACCTCCCCACCCGGGAGGACCAATGTGCCCGACACGGGGAACGCGGCGATGTCCGACAACGTCCCGGGATCGTCGAAGGCGAACCACTGACCCACCACGATGGGCCCCGATGCGGTGACCCGGAGCATCAGCACCGCCGCGCCCTGGGCTTCGGAGAGGTCGACGACGGTCCGGGCGCCCGGAGCCAGGCTCACCTGGTCGACGTCGCTGAGCGCAGCAGCGTCACCCTCCCCCACCGCCTCGACGGTGAGGGTCACGGTCTCGGAGACCGACGGGTTGGCGACCGACAGCTGCATCGACTCCTGGCCTTCGATGCCGCCGATCGGCACCAGCCAGTCCCGGGCGAGGACGGGGCTGCCCATGGTGAAGGTGGCGCCGTCGGGATCGACCGGCTCCGTCTGGCGCATCACCCGTTCGACGACGACCGGGACCTCGTTGCGGCTCACGGCCACCACGAACGCCCCGATCCCGACCGGGATCCGGGTGTCGGCCCCCACGGGCACCGAGGCGTACTGGCCGGCCCGGACGGTGACGACGAAGGGCTCGATGGCCGACCCGACCGCCTGGGCGTCGACCTCGACGTACAGCTCGAGCTCCGCGTCGGTGGAGCCCGGGTTGAAGGCGACGAACGATGTCTCGACACCCTCGCCGAGGGGGCGGTTGTCGGCGAACAGCCAGGTGGTCGCCGGTGCCGGCGCGCCCAGGGTGAGCGACAGGTTCTCGGGCCACTCGCTGCGACCGTCGGAGACCTGGAGCTGGTCGACGACCACGCGGCCCAGCCCGGATCGGGTGGTGACGGTGGTGGCCACCTGGTCGCGCACGGTGATGATGTCGGTGATGTCGACGGCCACGACCCGACCGGGGGGCACGACGATCCCCTCGAGCCGGTCGGACTCGCGGGTGGCTTGGCGGCCACCCTCTTCCTCGACCATGAAGGAGAAGTCGACGACCGCCTGCTGCGGGAAGGGGTTGAACACGGAGTAGATGTGCCGGGTGCCGAGGCGGGTGGTGCCTGCCGGGAAGTACCAGCTGGCCGACGCCGACGATGCGCACGGCGCGACCGACCGGCCCGTGGGCCCCTCGACCTGGTGCTCGACGGCCACCGAACCACCGTTCGTCTCGACCAGGGCCGACGCGAACGGTGCGGTGACGAGATCCGAGACGACGATCGTGGACCGGGTCCGGGCGGGCACGGTGGTGGTCTCGACGACCGGGTCGCCGACGTTCGGGATCGCCGTGACCGTGGCCTGCTGATCGGTGTCGGAGAGGTTCGCGATGGTGACGGTGTGCTCGGCGACGACCGGGACCACCACGTCGGTGGGGTTCACCGCGGTCTCGCCGGGCGGAGCCGTTCCCGCGGGGGCGGTCCCCGCGGTGGTGGCGTCGTCGGCGGCCGTCTCGTCGGCGGCGGTCTGGTCGGCGGGCGGTTCGATCGGTTCGGTGGAGCCGCGCGCCGTACCACCGGCGCAGTAGAAGGTCGACGACCGGGCATCGGGAGCGCTGGCCACCGGGGCCAGGCGGGCGAGGTCGGTCGGTGCGGTGGCGACCTCGGCGGGATCGACCTCGCGCCGCTCGACGAGCACGGCGCCGACGAGGAGGGCCAGCACCACGACGAGGGCGGGGAACCGGAAGGCCCGCATGCGGGGCGCGATCGGTTCCGGGCGCGAGGGGGTGAGGGCCTCGGCGCGGTGGCGGGTGGTGAGCGCAGCGATCTCGGCAGCGTCGGACGACGGTGCCGCGTCGGGTCCGCGGCTCGGACCGGCCGGGTCCCCCGCCGCGACGTCGCCGGTGATCGCGGCGAGCGCGTCGGGGATGGCGGTGGTCCCCGCATCCGCAGCGGCGCGGCCGGACGGCTCCTTGGTGCGGCGCCGGCGCCCGGCGTCCTTGCGCCGGCGGCGGGACGTGGGCTCGGCCGCCTCGGGCGCGGGGTCAGGTGCGCCCGACGGGGTCGTCGGTTCGATGCGCTTCTTGTCACGGCGCGGGCTCACAGGTCGACCGCCTTTCGGAGCCGGTCACGGTCGCGGGCGTCTTCCTTGGCCACCCGCGAGTGCCAGAGGTACCACAGGCACAGGACCCAGAGCAGGGTCTGCAGGCCCAGCCAGCCCGAGCGCAGTCGCGACGTGCGATACGACAGCTCGAGCTCGCCCCCCTGGTCGACGCGGTACTGGTTGGCCCAGCCGAGGGCGTCGCCCCGCGGGACAGGTTGACCGTCGCGGGTGAGCTGCCAGCGGTCGTTGGCCGCCGTCGCCAGGTACAGCGTCGTGGGATCGTCGGTGCGACCGGTGGCGCCGGTGTACCCCTCGGCGTCCGGAAGCGCCTGCGGCGCATCGGTCAACTCGGGAACGACCCGATCGGTGATGCCCTCACCGCCGCCGGCAGGGATCTCGGCATCGAACGGGAGCTCCGCACGTGACGGACCCCACGCGGTGTTGCGGTACACGTCGATGCCCGACACCAGTTCGACCCGCGACAGGTCGAGCTGGCCCGACAAGATGTCGAGCAGCGCCAACGGGTTCGACCGGTCCTCGGAGGCGTAGGGGAACGGCGCCAGCCGGCGGGGCACGACGACGTACTCGACGCCCATCGGGGCCAGCAGCGAGCCGAGCCGGGTGGTCTCGCCCTCGGTCGCCGCCCGGAGCGCGTCGGTGAGCTGATCGGTGGCACCGTCGCCCGCTCCGGGCCAGAGATCGGTGACGGTCGGAGTCCGGCCGGTGGTGGTGGCGAACATCAGACCGTCGGTGCCCTCGTCGACAACCGAGTCCACCGGCAGGTCCCAGCCCGGAACGGGCATCACCTCGGGCTCACCCACCCAGAGCGTGCGGAACGAGTCGTTGGGGCTCTCGAGTTGGGCCAGCACCCGGTTGAAGTCGCCGCGAGGCAGGTCCCAGGTGCCGTCGAGCGAGCGCTGCAGGAACGGCAGGATCGAGACCAGCAGTGCCGCGCCGGCGATCAACGAGGCGATCTGACGCCACCCGAAGTGGTAGTCCGGGAGGTCGACCTCGAAGGCCGCCATGCCCATCGCTCCGGCCAGCGCGAGGCCGACGGCAGCCGGCGCGAGGAGGATCTCGGGCGCCGGCAGGTACTCGCCGAGGTAGCCCTGCGAACCGGCCCAGATCACGCCCCACGCGGCCAGGGCGATCGCCCAGCCGCGCATGGCCCAGCCGAGCCGCCAGCGGCGGCCGATGAGCAGGGCGAGGGCGGCCGCCACGAGCACGGCCCAACCGAGCACCGAGGACGAGGCGTCGGTCGGGGTGAAGCGGACGATGGCGCCCAGATCCACCGCGGGTTCACCCGCCGAGTGGAGGCCCAGGGCCTCGGCCCAGGAGGTCGACGCGAAGGCGAAGCTCCAGGGCAGCTGCAGGACGACTGCGACTGCGACCGCGCCGATCGTGACGGCGAGGAGGCGGACGATCCCGCGGACCTGACCGACGATGATGCCGCCGACGGCCATCGCCAGCGAGACCCCCGCGACCACGATGACGGTCCCGGGCACGATGGTGGCGCCCACGGCGGTGAGCACGCCGAGGATGAAGATGCGCTGGATGACCGACCGCTCCGAGGTCCCCGGTCCCGCGTCGCCCCCAACGAGCCCGAACGGGGCCAGCCGCGACGCCCGGGCCAGCTGGTTGACGAGCCACGGCGCCAGCCCGTAGAGCACCAGCCCACCCCAGTTGCCGACCGCCAGGGCGCCGGTGGCCACCGGGATCACCGCGTAGAGCACCAGCGCGACGGCGCGAGACCGGCGCGACCCGATCGGACGGGCGAGGCGCCACATCCCGATGACCCCGAGCGGGAGCATCCCGAGGATCAGCACCTTGCGCAGCATCCCCATGGCACCGAGGAAGACGAAGCCGGCGGCGCCGAGAGCGCCGAACGCCGTCGGGTTGGCCTGGTCGGAACCCAGACCCGCGTGGTGGTAGCCGCTCAGCCACTGGCTCACGAGCTCGCTGGGCGACTCGGCGAACTCGGCCAGCTCGCCGATCGCGGGGATCGAGCCGCCGAGGAGGTCCCGCGAGCCGATCAGCAGCACGACGATCACGAATCCCCAGGCGACGAGCGACACCCGGGCATTGGCGGAGCGAGCGCTCTGGGCCAGGTCGCGGCCAGCCCCGGCCATCGAGGTCAGGCGGTCGTCGCCCGAGCCGCGCTGACCCCGGAAGAGCCCGGCGATCTGGGCGCTCCCGCGGACCTGCATGCGGCGGATCTCGCGGTCCGGGACGAGGCGGATGGCGCGCAGGTCGCGGCGGCGCCGGCGGATGTCGCCGAGGTGCCCGAGGTTCCAGGTCCACGCCGCCACGACGTCGCCGGCGTGGCGCAGGCGGCCGAAGAGCACCGCGTAGATCGCTTCGAGGACGGCGAGCACCGCCGCCTGGGGCACCACCCGGAGCCGGTGGCCTCGCCCGTAGCAGATCAGGACCGTGCGCAGGCGGTGGCGCAGCACGAGGCGGCGGCGATCGGCGGTGTCGCGCCGCTCGTCGAGCGCCATGCGATGGGCGACCGTCGCCGCGGGCGCCACCAGCACCCGGGCACCGGCGACGTGGGCGCGCCAACAGAAGTCGAGGTCCTCACCGAGGAAGTCGATACCGGGATCGAAGCCGCCGAGCGTGGCGAACAGGTCGGCGCGGACGAGCAGCGCGCCGCCGGGCACCGTGTAGACGTCGCGCACCGCATCGTGCTGCTCCTGGTCGAGCTCGCCCCGCTCGACCAGGGGGGAGGGCGAGCCGAACTTGTCGGCACCCAGCCCGACCTGCACCAGCCGGCGCGGGTCATCCCACTCGACGACCTTGGGTCCCACGATGCCTGCGTTGGACCGGAAGGCCTCCTCGACCATCGCCTGGACCGCACCCGGATCGAACACGACGTCGTCGTGGCACAGCAGCAGGAACGCCGCGCCCTCCACCGAACCCAGTGCCTCGTTGGCCGCGAAGCTGTAGCCGGGGTCGGTCTCGAGCCGGCGCAGGTGCGCCGACGGGAGGATCCGAGCGAGCTCGGCGCCGAGGTCCCGCCCGCTGGCGGTGTCGATCACGAGCACCGAGAGGTTGGCGTAGGTCTGCATCGCCAGGCTCGACAGCACGTCGGTCCACCACGCACCGGGGTCGTGGGCGACCATGACCACCACGACGGGCGGTGCCACGAGGTCCTCGTCGGGTCCCGTCGGCGAGCCACCCGCGACGGTGGCGGTCCGGGCGGGGCCGCTCGTCGGGGGCCCGGAGGGGCCGGGGCGGGCTGGATCAGAGGTACGCACAGTCGGCCGCAGGGTAGTCGCCGCCGCCCGCCGAACCAGGCACCCCCGGTGGGCCCGGGACCCTGCCGCCGCCCCGGTCCGAGTGCTTGCAACTGTTGCCTTCCGTGCGTACCCTACCTAGCGTTCCGCCGAAGCCCCGACGTCCTCGTCGGCGCCGATTCCCGAGGTGCCCCATGCAGGTCCACGAGGTCCCCGTCACCGTCGCCCATCACGTGCGTGACGCCTTCTACGTCACCGTCGGCCTCGGGGTGATCGGGGTGACGAATCTGCGGGACCGCCTCGAGCGTCCCCCCGTCGACGTCGCGGCGCTCAGCGGCGCGGTCGACTCGCTCAACGAGCGGCTCGAGGCCGCCACGACCGACCTGGACGACCGGTTCGCCGCCATCGAAGCCCGGGTCGACGCCGTGCTCGACCAGTTCGAGGACGGGCTCCCCGATCCGGCCCGCGAGGTCGTCGCCAACGCCCGGGGCGCAGCCAAGGAGGCGCGGGCCCACCTGCGCTCCCTCGCGGGCCGCGCCGCCTGATCCCCCGCCGAGAACGGCGGTGACGGGCGAACAGCCGGCCGCCCGGTACCGTGACCCGGTGCCCGACCGTCCCCGCCCGGCTCCGCCGGCGAACGAGCTCCGTGTGGCGATCGATGCGACCTCGTTGCTCGGCCACCGCACGGGAATCGGCACCTTCACCCACGAGCTGATCGAGCGGATCGCCGTCGACCCGGCCCTCGACGTCACGTGCTTCGCCGTCTCGTGGCGCGGTCGGCGATCCCTGCGCGGCTACGTCCCCGGCCGCGCCCGAGTCGCCGAGTGGCCGATGGCGGCCCGACCGCTCCGCCAGGCCTGGCTGCGCAGCGACCTTCCACCGATCGAGGCGTTCACCGGCGCGGTCGAGGTCGTGCACGGCCCGAACTTCGTGGTGCCCCCGTCGCGGAAGGCCGCCGAGATCGTCACCGTCCACGACCTGACGACGGTCCGGTTCCCCGAGCTGTGCACCGCGGACACGCTGGCCTACCCCGCGCTTGTCGCCCGGGCGATCCGCCGGGGCGCCACGGTCCACACGCCGTCGGTCTCCGTCGCCGCCGAGGTCGTCGAGCACTTCACGATCGATGCCAGCCGGGTGGTGCCGATCCCGAACGGCGTGAGCCCCATCGCCGACGTCGATCCGGTCGAGGGCCACCTCCTGGCCGGCGGTGACCGCTACCTGCTCTCCCTCGGCACGGTCGAGCCCCGCAAGGACCTGCCGCTGCTCGTCGCCGCCTTCGACGGGCTCGCCGCCGCCGACCCCGAGCTCCGCCTCGTCATCGCCGGCCCGGACGGCTGGGGGGCTGACGCCCTGACGGAGGCCATCGACCGGTCCCGGCACCGCGATCGGATCGTGCGCCTCGGCTGGGTCGAGGACTGGGACCGCGCCGCTCTGCTGCGCGGGGCCACGGTCTTCGTCTTCCCCTCGGTGTACGAGGGCTTCGGCATCCCGCCGCTCGAGGCCATGACCGCCGGGGTCCCCGTGGTGTCGACCGACGCCGGGTCGCTCCCCGAGGTGCTCGGTGACGCCGCCCGACTGGTCCCGACGGGCGACCGCGACGGGCTCGCCAGCGCGATCGCCGCGATCCTCGCCGACCCGGTGCTCGCCCGCGACCTCGTGCAGCGCGGCCACGAACGCGCCGCCGGCTTCTCGTGGGACACCGCCGCGGCGGCCATCACCGAGCTCTATCACCGGGTGGCGCAGCGCTGAGTCGCCCCAACCGGCGCACCGCTAGACTCCCGGTTCCGTTCGATCCTGCAGGGGGACTGCGTGAAGGCCCTGATCACGGGTGCAGCCGGTTTCGTCGGCCGCCACCTCACGACCCACTTGGAGAGCCACGGCGACGAGGTCCACGGCGTCGACCGCGAGAACGGCCCGGATCTGCTCGACGCCGACGGCTGCATGGCGCTCGTCGACGAACTGCGGCCCGAGGCCGTCTACCACCTCGGCGGGTTCAGCGACGTGGGCGGCTCGTGGAACACCCCCAACGCCACCTTCCGGGTCAACGCCGAGGGCACGCTCAACGTGCTCCAGGCCTGTGTGAGCGCCGGCGTGCAGCGCGTCGTCGCGGTCAGCAGCGCCGACGTCTACGGCCGGGTCACCATGGGCGAGCTCCCGCTCACCGAGGACAACCCGCTCCGACCGGTCAGCCCCTACGCGGCCAGCAAGATCGCCGCCGACTACCTCGCGCTGCAAGCCCACCTCGGCTACGGCCTCGAGGTCATGCGGGTGCGGGCGTTCAACCACCTCGGCACCGGCCAGACCAACCGCTTCGTCGCCCCTGCCCTCGCCGAGCGCATCGCCCTCAACGAGCTCGAGGGCGGCGAGGTCGTGCCCGTCGGCAACATGACCCCGCGCCGCGACTTCACCGATGTGCGCGACGTCGTGCGCGCCTACCGGCTGCTGATCGAGCACGGCGAACCCGGTGAGGCCTACAACGTGTGCAGTGGCCACGACATCGCCATCAGCGAGCTCGCCGACCGGCTGGTGGCCAAGGCCGCCCGACCGATGCGACTCGAAGGCGATCCGTCCCTGCAGCGACCCGTCGACGTCCCCGTGCTCCGGGGCGACTACACCCAGCTCCACAAGGCAACCGGGTGGGAGCCCGAGATCGACCTCGACCAGACCCTCAGCGACCTGCTCGAGGAGTGGCGGTCCCGGGTCGATCGGTGATCGCGGCGTCGATCGGCATCCGGCCCGGCTGACCGAGCTCGGCGAGCTCGCTGGCCAGGCGCCGGCGCGCGTCGGCGAGCGCGTCGGTCTCGTGCGGGTCGTAGGAGGCGCCGGCGAGGATCGCCAACCTGGCGGCCCAGGGCTCCAGCCGGACCCGAGCGAGGGCAGGATCGACGAGCGCGGCCCACTCGAGGTCCCGGTCGAGGAGCGCGAGCTGCAGATCGACCTCGGTGTGGGTGGCCACGACCAGCGGGAGTCGCTCGGCCCGAGCGGTCGGGTACGAGGTGTCGGCGACGAGGTCGTGGGGCGCCAGCCGGAACACGCTGGCCAGGAGGGCGACCGTCCGCTCGCCGGGGTCCGACATGCCGGCCTCGAGGTGCGAGAGCGCCACCCGGGAGATGGCCAGGCGGGCAGCCAGCTCCTGCTGCGTCCAGCCCAACTTGGCCCGGTGGGCCGCGATGCGGCGCCCGAGGCTCTCGGGAGTCGACCGATCCGGATCTTCGGACATGTGCCAACCCACTTGGCAGACAGCGTGGCGCGAGCAGCGTAGAACGGACTCCATGCCGAAGCGCGCGCTCATCACCGGGATCACCGGCCAGGACGGGTCCTACCTCGCCGAACTGCTGCTCGATCAGGGCTACGACGTGGTCGGGATGGTGCGGCGGACCTCGACGGTCAACTTCGAGCGCATCGGCCACCTGCAGGACCATCCGCGCCTGGAGCTCGTGCCGGGAGACCTGCTCGACGAGATCTCGCTCATCGACGTCCTGCGCACCCACCGGCCCCAGGAGGTCTACAACCTCGCTGCCCAGTCCTTCGTGCAGACCTCGTTCTCCCAGCCCGTGCTCACCGCCGAGTCGACCGCGCTCGGAGTCACCCGACTGCTCGACGCCGTCCGGATCGTCGATCCCGACATCCGCTTCTACCAGGCCAGCTCCAGCGAGATGTTCGGCAAGGTGGTCGAGGTCCCCCAGAACGAGAACACGCCCCTGTACCCCCGCTCGCCCTACGGCGTCGCCAAGGTCTACGGGCACTGGATCACCGTCAACTACCGCGAGAGCTACGGCCTCCATGCGTCGAGCGGCATCCTCTTCAACCACGAGAGCCCCCGCCGGGGCCTCGAGTTCGTCACCCGCAAGATCACCTACCACGCCGCCCAGATCAAGCTCGGGCTGACGAACGAGCTCCGCCTCGGCAACCTCGAGGCCCAGCGAGACTGGGGCTTCGCCGGGGACTACGTCGAAGCCATGTGGCTGATGCTGCAGCAGGACGATCCCGGCAACTACGTCGTCTCCACCAACGAGACCCACTCGGTCCGCGAGTTCTGCGAGCTGGCCTTCGATCGCGTCGGGCTCGACTGGCAGGACTACGTCACCCAGGACGAGAAGTTCTTCCGCCCCGCCGAGGTCGAGCTGCTGGTCGGCGACTCGTCGCACGCCCGAGACATCCTGGGGTGGAAGCCGAAGACCTCGTTCGAGGAGCTCATCCACATGATGGTCGACGCCGACCTCGGGGTCCTCGAGGCCAAGCACGGCCGCCGGTGATCACCGTCCTCGCGGGCGGCGTCGGCGCGGCCCGCATGCTGGCCGGCATCCTCCAGGTGGTCGCCGGGAGCGAGGTCACCGCCATCGTCAACGTCGGCGACGATCTCGAGCTGCACGGTCTCCACGTCAGCCCCGACCTCGACACGGTGACCTACACCCTGGCCGGCGCCATCAACCCCGTGACCGGGTGGGGGCTCGTCGACGAGACCTGGCAGGCGATGGCGACGGTGTCGCGCTACGGCGGCATCGACTGGTTCAACCTCGGCGACCGCGACCTCGGCACCCACCTCTTCCGCACCCAGCGGATGTCGGAGGGGGCGACGCTCACCGAGGTCACCGCCGAGATCGCCCTCGGCTGGGACCTCGAGCTGCGCATCCTCCCGGTCACGAACGATCGCCTACGGACACGGGTCACCGTCGTCGACCCCGGCGGATCGCCCGACGGCCACGAGGTCAGCTTCCAGGAGTACTTCGTCAAGCGCCACCACGACGTGCCGGTCGTCGGCGTGCGCTTCGACGGCGCCGTCGAGGCCACGCCCGGACCCGAGGTGCTGCGCTCGATCGTCGATGCCGACCTCGTCGTCCTCGCGCCCTCGAACCCGATCGTGTCGATCGGCCCCGTCCTCGCGGTCCCGGGTGTGCGCCCGGCGGTCGAGGCCCGTCGCGATCACGTCGTCGCGGTGTCGCCCATCATCGCCGGCGCCGCACTGAAGGGACCTGCCGACCGCATGCTCGTCGAGCTCGGCCACGAATCCTCCGCCCTCGGGGTCGCCCGCCTCTACGCCGAGGTCGCCGGGACCCTCGTGATCGACGAGGCCGACGCCGAGCTGGCCGACGCCGTCGAGGCCGAGGGGCTCCGCTGCGTCGTCGCCCCCACGATCATGGCGGGACCGGCCGAGTCCGCCGCCCTCGCCCGCGTGGTGCTCGGCACCGGCCTTGGTTGACCGCTTCGACGCCGCTCGTGGTTGACTTCGCTCCATGAGTCGCCTCGAGATCTTCGGCATCATCGGCCTCCCCGAGTTCCGCGTCGGCGACGACCTGGCCACGATGATCGCTGCGGCCGCCACCGAGGTAGGAACGCCACTGGCCGACCGGGACGTCGTGGTGGTGACCCAGAAGATCGTGTCCAAGGTCGAGGACCGCCTCGTCCCCATCGACCCGACCGACCCGCTGTCGCACAAGCCCTTGGTCGAACGGGAGTCGGTGCGCATCCTGCGCCGACGCGGCGAGCTCATCATCAGCGAGACGGTGCATGGCTTCGTGTGCGCCAACGCCGGGATCGACCTGTCGAACGTCGAGGCCGGCTACGCCGCGCTCCTGCCCGTCGACAGCGACCGCTCGTCACGCCGCATCCGCGATGGGCTGCGGGGCAAGGCCGGCGTCGACGTCGGGGTCATCATCAGCGACACCTTCGGGCGGACGTGGCGCCGGGGGGTCACCGACGTCGCCATCGGATGCGCCGGCATCGCCGCGGTCATCGACCTCCGGGGCACCAACGACGCCCTGGGCCGCGAGATGCAGGTCACCGAGGTGGCCCTGGCCGACGAGATCGCATCCGCCGCCGAACTGGTGATGGGCAAGTCCACCAACATCCCCGTCGCCGTGGTCCGCGGACTCGAGGCCGAATGGTTCCGCACCAGCTCCATCGCCGACGAGATGATCCGCCACCCCGCCGACGACCTCTTCCGCTAGGGGTCTCAGTCCTGGGTGTCGGGGACCCGAGCACCGACCAGGGTGGCACCGGCATCGATCCGCACGTCGTGGCCCACGACGCTGAGCTCGGACAGGGAGGCCCCGGCGCCGATGATCGCCCCGGGGCCGATGATCGAGCCGTCGACGGTGGCGTCGGCCTCGATGACCGCGCCGGGGAGCAGGACGGAGTCGCGCACCTCGGCGCCGGCGGCGATCCGGGCGCCGGCCATCACGACGGTGTGGTCGATCACGGCGTGGTCGTCGATGTCGGCGGTCGGATCGAGCGCGACCTCCTTGCCCCGGACGCCGTCGACGAGGTCGAGCTGGCAGCGCAGGTACGCCTCCGGCGTGCCGGCATCGACCCAGTAGGCATCGCTCTGCAGCCCGAAGAGCACCGAGTCGGTGACCATGGCGGGGAAGATCTCCCGCTCGATCGATACCCGCCGCCCCGCGGCGATGCGGTCGATGACCGACGGTTCGAGCACGTAGGTCCCCGCGTTGATCCAGTTGCTCGGTGCCTCACCGGGTGGCGGCTTCTCGATGAACGCCTCGACCCGGCCGTCGGCGTGGAGCGGCACGACGCCGTAGCGCGACGGGTCCTCG
>Ga0209591_10007053_pt1 | contig 12391 bp, 10 predicted proteins | sample MAT01_FD_187207 | JGI IMG/M metagenome (GOLD analysis project Ga0209591, IMG submission 187207) | Freshwater microbial communities from Lake Fryxell liftoff mats and glacier meltwater in Antarctica - MAT-01 (SPAdes) (version 2) | ecosystem: Environmental > Aquatic > Freshwater > Ice > Liftoff...
AAAATTGGCTGCACTCCTGCTAATCCTCCAGCTTTGCCCAGGGCTCTCGAAGCGCTTCGGGAAGCGGATTTTATTATTATTGGGCCGGGTAGTCTTTATACGAGTGTGATCCCAAATTTGTTGGTGCCGGAAATTGCTGAGGCGATCGCAATTAGTCAAGTTCCGCGCATTTATGTATGCAATATTATGACTCAGCCAGGGGAAACTGATGGATATACGGTAGCGGATCACATTCGGGCGATCGACCGTGCTTGCGGCCGACCACTGTTTGATGCTGTAGTAGTTCAAGGAAAAGTCCCTTCTGCAAAGGCTTTGATCCGTTATTCTCAGGAGAATTCCTATCCTGTGGTACTCGATCGAGAAGCCGTAACGCAATTAGGGCGGCGAATTGTGATTGCTAATGTGATGGATGAGGATCAGAAAACAGGCTTAATTCGCCACAATTCTCAGAGATTAGCTGGGATGTTGCTGCGCTGGTACAGCCGCGCCCAGAATATTTAAGTTGTTGACTGTTAACTGTTGACTGTTAACTGTTGACAACCCACCCCCTACTCACCCCCTACTCACCTTCAGCCCACCCCCTACTCCCCAAGGGGGGAAGACTGTTGACTGTTGACTCATGTTATTGGCAGATCCAAACGAGTAACAAATAACAAATAACAAATAACTAAAATGATACTTTCTCTTCCAGATGCTGAAGCTACGCACAAGTTTGGTGTGACATTGGGGCGATCGCTCCCTGTCGGCACTGTCATCTTATTAGAAGGAGATTTAGGTGCTGGCAAAACTACTCTAGTTCAAGGTATCGCTGAAGGTTTGGGAATTCAAGACTCTATTGAAAGTCCTACTTTTACCCTAATTAACGAGTATTTTACAGGGCGAATTCCACTTTATCATTTAGATTTGTATCGCTTAGAACCAGAAGAAGTCGAGGGTTTGCACTTAGAAAGTTATTGGGATGGATTAGAAATGGATTTGGGAATTGTGGCGATCGAATGGGCCGAAAGATTGCCCTACAAACCCGATAATTATTTGCAGATTTGTTTAAGTTATTGCGATAGTGGGCGGCAAATTGAATTGATTGGTGATGACCAGTTGCATCGGAATGATATAGAGGACACGGCAATGCCGTTTCCCTACCGAAAATAATATTGTAGGGACACGGCACTGCCGTCTCCTAATTTCGGCGAATAATTCCGATGCTACCGGAAGCGATCTCAAATCCGGTTGCATCGGAATGATATAGAATGATATAGAGGACACGGCAATGCCGTTTCCCTACCGAAAATAATATTGTAGGGACACGGCACTGCCGTCTCCTAATTTCGGCGAATAATTCCGATGCTACCAGAAACGATCTCAAATCCGGTTGCATCGGAATGATATAGAATGATATAGAGGACACGGCAATGCCGTTTCCCTACCGAAAATAATATTGTAGGGAAACGGCACTGCCGTCTCCTAATTTTGGCGAATAATTCCGATGCTACCGGAAGCGATATCATAGATTGTCCGCCGAATGCCTCTCCCCTACATATCTGCGTCAAATGTCAAGGCTTCTCCCCTCACATTTGTATCCAATTTCCCATTCTCAAAAACCACTTTTCCTCCCACAACAGTCACCACAGGCCACCCAGTCAAATTCCATCCTTCAAAGGGACTCCAGCCGCACTTACTAGCCATTTCTTCTCGCAAAACTGGCCGGTAGTTATCCAAATCTACTAATACTAAATCCGCATCAAAACCAGGCGCAATTTGCCCTTTCTTCGGAATTTTGTAAGCTTTCGCAACCGCAGCAGACATCCAGTTAGCAACTTGAGCAACCGTACACCTTCCCTCGACTGCTTGCGTCAGCATCAAAGGCAAGGAAGTTTCAACACCGGGCATTCCTGACGGTGTATTTGGATAAGTTTGAGCTTTTTCGGCTAAAGTGTGTGGCGCGTGATCGGTGGCGATAAAATCAATTACGCCGTCGAGTAAAGCTTGCCAAAGTATTTCGTTATCTCGTGCCGATCGCAAAGGTGGATTCATTTGAGCAAAACTGCCAATAGTTTCATAAGCACTGGTATTTAATAACAAATGCTGTGGTGTCACTTCCGCCGTTACCCAACTCGGTTTTGACCGCCGCAAAAACTCAGCTTCTTCTCCTGTAGATAGATGCAGAATATGCAGCCGACGCTGATATTTTTTAGAAAGTTTCACTGCTAACTCAGTTGCTAACAAAGCTGCTTGATTGTCTTGAATTTGTGAGTGAATTGCAATATCCGTAACACCAGCAAATTCTTGACGACGCTGATTAATTCTCACTTGGTCTTCTGCGTGTACCGCAATTAATCGATCGCCCTTTGCAAACACAGCTTCTAAATTTGCTGCATCATCCATCAATAAGTCCCCGTGCATCGAACCCATAAACACCTTAATTCCCGGAGTCGGATTGGCATTCAGCAAATCGGGTAAAATTTCAGCAGTAGCTCCAATAAAAAAGCCATAATTAACCAAACACTTCTCGGCAGCGCGACGCAGTTTATCATCTAAAGCAGCTTGAGTTGTGGTCAGAGGTCGCGTATTCGGCATTTCCAAAAATGATGTCACGCCGCCTTTAGCGCAAGCACAGCTAGCCGTAAACAAATCTTCCTTGTGTTCCAATCCCGGTTCGCGGAAGTGCACCTGGGGGTCAATTACTCCCGGTAACAAAGTTAAACCGATCGCATCTATTTCTCGATCGCCCGATTCGACAATTTCAGCAGCAACTCCGACAATTTTGCCATCGCAGATTTGCACGTCCCCTAGCAAAAACTCACCGTTGGGCAAAAGAATCCGAGCGCGACGGATTAACAAACTTGATGTAGGAGCCATAAGATATCATTAATTAAGTAAACAACATGCTAGCATGAAAACACTATTATATCTATAATTCGGATTCAACTCAGTCACCACAATACCATATGACTCGTTTAGACAAGTCAGCCGACGAAAAACCGCCGCAAGACACCGAAAACCCCTGGATAGAAGGAATTAAGACGATCGGCTTAGCAGCAGTCTTGGCTTTTGGCATCCGCACTCTCGTTGCCGAAGCTCGCTACATTCCCACAGGCTCAATGCTCCCAACCCTACAAATTAACGATCGCCTAATTATCGATAAAGTGAGCTATCGATTTCAAGATCCTCACCGAGGAGATATTATCGTATTCATGCCTCCAGACTCCGCCAGCTTGTGTACGGGACAGCCACCGCCAATCAAAGATGCCTACATCAAGCGAGTCATCGGACTTCCAGGAGACAGCGTAGAAGTGAGAGAGGGAAAAGTGTATATCAACAAGCAGCCACTACAGGAAAAATATATTGAAGAAATTCCCCAGTATCCCTACGGCCCGGCAGTAGTACCTCAAAATTCTTACTTGGTGCTAGGCGACAATCGTAACGCAAGCTGCGATAGTCATTATTGGGGCTATGTACCTAAGCCAAATATTATCGGTAGGGCAATTGTGCGTTTTTGGCCTCTGAATCGCACAGGTTCGATCGATCCTTCGCCCATTTATCCAGTTAAAAATTAGCTATAGCGGAAGGAAGTTCGGCAACGGATTATGTAACGGATGTAACGGATGAATTATTGATCGTAGTCATATCAAATCCGGTCGCATCGGAATTAATATTACCCACAATCAGGACACGGCATTGCCGTGTCCTTACAATAATTTATCGGGTAGACACGGCAATGCCGTGTCCCTACAATAATTTATCGGGGTAGGGAAACGGCACTGCCGTGTCCTCCCTTTCTATCTAAAATCTAAAATCCGATCAGGTTTCGCGATCGAGAACCTTAACAATCTTATTATAAATCTCCTCTGCCTCCTGCTGCGAATTACCAATACTTGTCAATCCCAATTTACCAAATTCCGACAAACAACCCATTAAATGAAACACCGTACCAGTCTCAGTACCGCTGTCAAAGTGCAATTGATTATCAGCAATAATATCCATCAAATCATTGGGCAACAATCCCCGATACCGTTCTTTTTTCAAATTGTCCGAAGCGATATAATATTTCGCACGGCCCTGCTGGCTGTAAAACAATCCCGTAGTTCGCTCGTACCGACCATTTGTTAACAGCTTCAAAGCCATAAACGGATGAGTTGTGCCTCCTTTCCGCAAGTTAATTTCTATTGCTTGAATGTCCCATTTGCCGTCAGGTTTCTTTACGGCGAGAAAATCTACTCCAAATCTTTCTAAAGCACCTTTTTTAGCTAAATTTTTCCCGACGTTCCATCCAAATTCCTGCAACGCCAGCCTGTAGGATTCGTCCGCCGGAAATCGGCAACCCAAGAAAATTTGACCGTCTGGGCCTCCTAAAATCTGGTCGTGGGTTGAGAGAATTTCTACTTCGCCGCTGGGGACAATTCGACCTTGAACGCTGGGCGAGAACTTTTCTTCTCCTTCGATAAATGCTTCAGCAATTGCCCCTAATTCTGGAATGCGGCTGCTGAAATTTTCCCAGGTTTCGCTGCTTGATTGAAAGCGCAAATTCGAGAAGCGATCGCCAATTGCTTTGACTCTCTCTTGAGGCGCTTTATCTGCGATCGGCTTCAAGTCTAAAATTGCATTTCCTTCCCCCGAAAAACCTTCATTTAACTTAATTACTATCCGCTGCAAATGCGGCTGCCTTTCCCACAATTGGGCTGCTGCTTCCGCCAAATCTTCCGCACTCCAAACTAATTCGGAACCATCAGGATAAGGCACGCCACATTCTTGAAAAATTTGCCTGCTACCACTTTTTGTTCCCCAGTAGAGCAAATCTGGATCGCTAGCCCACAAAGGAATTCCCAACTTCACCGATAACTCCCGCTCTAAGGGCGTTGAGTTGTAACAAACCATATAAGATTTTGTCGGCCGCACTGCTTGACGAATCCGCTCCATCAACCTTGGCCGCTCTAAAATTTTCTGGGTGAGGGATTTGGCAGAAGCATCGTACGCCGAGAACAATAAAAGCCGATCGCGCGCGTGAGAAAAAGGAATTCCCGGCAACAATTGCAGGTAATAATCCACAATCATTGGGTGCAGCGGTTCTGAGGTAATATAAATTAAGCGCGTGCGGGGGTTCCGCAGGCGAATCAATGAAAATAAGTGCCGTTCTTCGTAGTGGTAAGCACCCTCAACTTTCTGCATTTCTCGCTGGTCTAAACTGAGAGAAGGAATGACGATAATGTCACAATCTCCGCTATCAAATTCTTCGATTGCTTGCCAACGTTCGCGTAATTCTGTCTGAAGATTCCGAAATTGCTGTCCAGATTCGGAAGATGAATTATTTAACTCTTGCATTTGGTTTTATGTCTCTAATTTACATAATTATTTGTGTCTACTTATAGCATTTCTCAGATCAGGTAAGGACAGAGGTCAGGTAAGGACACGGCAGTGTCGTGTCGCTACGCGATCGCGACTGTATTTCATCCGATTGAAAACTGCTATATGCTCTCGAAATTCTAGGAAGTTCGCCGCACTCTAAAAAGTTTGGCGTATTCCATTACAGGCTCTAAACGGCGTTGATTTCGCTTCAATGCCGATCGCAATTTTTCCGAAGGGCGAAACACCAGGGGAGCCGAATATCTGTTCAGCATCTCGATGTCCGGTGACTGGCTCAGCAACATCAGTCGCACATCTTTGTCAAGCAAATAGCTCAGGGAAAGCAAATCTCCCATGTTAGTAAAATCGTTGCCGCGATCGCTAATTACAATTGTATCTTTGATCGACCGATTCGCGATCGCCTCTTGATTAATCTTTCTGGCGACTTCAGCATTAAAATAGCTCAAGTCTTTGCTCCACCAGGTATCAGAAAAACTGCTGACAACACAAGATACGATACTTGCGGTAAATACAGCGGCGATTGTGAATTGCCACAACCTGCGCCCAGCAGCCACGCTATTTGCTAGCAAATAAGCAACTGCTAGCTGCACTCCCGGAAAGCAAGAAATCAGATAACGGCTGACAGCCGAACGTTTACCACCGATGATTAGATCCGGCAAAGCCAGTATCAAAAAAGGGACAAAAATTGATATGAAAACAAACAGTAAACTTGAACGGCTTGCCCGGTAAAATATTTGGTAAATAGCTGCTATAATCAAAATCACCAATGGCACTCTAGCAAGATAAGTCAAAATATTATCAAAGCCGAAGTCTAGGTCAAAAAAGAGCGCCGTAAAACTCAAAGTCCATAATTTCACCAGATAAAGCCATCCGGGAGATACTCGTGTCCAATCTGTAGTAGCTGAAGCTCGTTGAAGATTACTTCCTAGAACATATATCCAAGGAATATACAAGATTAAAGCTGCTGTTAGTGCTAAGAAAAATTGAGAATTAATTACATGACCTCGCAATTTTTTTGGTGTCACGAACAGGCAGTAAAAAACCACAAAAATGCCGTGTCCGATTAGTGTAAAACTGAAAAAAGGGTGAGTATAGAAGCCAAGGGCGATCGATAACGCATATAACACCCAATTTGACCAACTTTGCAACCGCACTGCTCTCAGCAACAGCCAACTGCTGCCAATCACTATTGCTGTCAGTAAACTATACTGCCTTGCTGTCTGAGCAAATAAGATATCAAAGGGAGATAAAGCTAAAATTGCACTAGCTAATAACGACGTTAAATTTGATGCAAAAAGTTCTTGAGCTAAAGCGTACATTAAAGGCAGGGATAACAAACTTAATAGTGCTGGCAAAGTGCGGGATGCTGTTATGGAACTGCCAAATTCTTGCATCCAAAGGCGAGCCATCAGAAAGTATAAAGGCGGATGTTGTGGGTCTTCAAGTGCTAAAGAATGGATGGTGTCTGCGGCGCTACTTCCCGGTTTAATCTGCTGATATTTCTGCAATTGGGGTGCGGGAAATATCCGGTTTTGGAATAGTTCGTCGTCGATTTCTTGTCTGGTAAAACCAGCGGCCCGGAGCGAGGTATAGGCTTCATCGTGCCAGTAAAGTTTGCGATCGAGCTCAAAGAAGCGAAATCCGATGCCTAATAAAATGGCGATCGCCAATAAGCTCAGCAGCCATCGGGAGTTTGTGCGATTGACAGATTTGTCTTGACGTATTGTAGATGCCATGCTTGCCTATGTTAACGAATTTGAGCCAGTTCAGGACGCACAGAGCAATCTCAAACCCTTAGACATCTGGCATAATTCTTGTCGAACAGGCTCTTATAGCCTGTTCAAAACCTGCTTTTTACCAGATGTCTCTTATATTGGCGTTGCGCGTCAGTCCTATTGAATCCAAAATCCAAAATCCAAAATCCAAAATCTAAAATCGGATGTCTCAGCAGACTGAGCTTCAGCAAAATCAAGAATCGTGAATCAAATCCTCCCAGAACCTCCCCACCCCAAAAATAACTGCTAACATACGTGTTGTATAGTTAATCAACAAGCTCCGCAAGGGCCCTACCCGCGTACTGCAAATGGCAAAAAAAGATACGTCTACAAAAATTACTGAAAGTCCCGAAAAGCAAAAAGCCCTAACTGCGGTACTAGCCCAGATTGAGCGCAGCTTTGGCAAAGGGGCGATCGTCCGATTGGGAGACGCCACTCGCATGAGGGTAGAAACCATTCCCAGCGGAGCCCTGACACTTGACATCGCCTTGGGTGGCGGTTTGCCAAAAGGCCGAGTCATTGAGATTTATGGCCCAGAAAGTTCGGGTAAAACAACTCTAGCGCTACACGCGATCGCCGAAGTCCAAAAATCCGGCGGAATCGCCGCCTTCGTCGATGCCGAACACGCCTTAGATCCCACCTACGCCTCAGCTTTGGGCGTAGATATTGAAAATCTCCTAGTTTCCCAACCCGACACCGGAGAAATGGGGCTAGAAATTGTCGATCAACTCGTGCGTTCCGTCGCCGTCGATATCGTAGTCATTGACTCCGTAGCAGCCCTCGTCCCCCGCGCCGAAATTGAAGGCGACATGGGCGACTCGCACATGGGTTTGCAAGCTCGGTTGATGAGCCAAGCTTTGCGGAAAATCACCGGCAACATCGGCAAATCTGGCTGTACCGTCATTTTCCTGAACCAATTGCGGCAAAAAATCGGCGTAACTTACGGCAATCCCGAAACTACAACCGGCGGTAACGCTCTCAAATTTTACGCCAGCGTGCGGCTTGACATTCGCCGGATTCAAACCTTGAAAAAAGGCACAGAAGAGTACGGAAATCGCACGAAAGTTAAAGTTGCTAAAAATAAAGTTGCTCCGCCTTTCCGCATTGCCGAATTTGACATTGTATTTGGCAAAGGCATTTCTACTTTAGGCTGTCTGACTGACTTGGCAGACGAAATGGGAGTAATTACGAAAAAAGGTTCTTGGTATAGCTATAACGGCGATAACATTGCTCAAGGACGAGACAAAGTAATCCAACACATGGAGAAAAATATCGATTTCAAAAATGAAATTGAGAAGCTAGTGCGAGAAAAACTTGCTACTGGTGCTGTGGTTTCTGCTAATTCTGTTGCTCCTGTTGATGATGAGGAGCTAGAAGATGTAGAAGAGCTAGAAGATGTAGAAGAGCTAGAAGATTTGGAAGAAATCTAAATCTTTTAGTAAGTAAATGTTCTTTTGTGAGAACCCCGACTTCTTAAAGAAGTCGGGGTTCTCGTTTTGAACTAATATCAAGTCCGGTAGCATCGCAATTAATATTACCCAAAATCAGGACACGGCGAGTCCTCTTAATCATGCATGAGTGCAACCGGAATTGATATAACAGGCTGCTGGCGCGAATGTTATGATCGGCTAAAAACAAGTGGAAGAAAGCTCGTAAAGGTTTACCGCCTCAAGCAAGTTCAACGGAGCCAATTCTGCTTAATGACATGAAGGAATTAGGTTATCAAAAGCTCGATCGCATTGAACGCGATCGCCGTGCATACGAACTAGCAATGTCTGAAACTGTGAATAATGCGTTTGCTTCGGAATCCTTAAATCGTATTGGCAAAAGAGAAGTGCATGACTGGCTCAACTCCCTTATCGAGTGAAGCATCCGATAATTTCAAGCATTACCCATTTTCTTGACTCACACGCCTTGTAAGCTCTTTAAATAGTTTTTCTTGCATCAAATAATCTACATCCAAACAACATAGCAAAGTACCCAATACAATATCTGGTTCACTAAACCCTTTTTTATTCTTTGGAAGATAACGATCAATATACCAGCAAAAAAGCTCAATAAAATCATGTCCACGTATCTTGTTCCTAATTTCTGATATATTTTTATTTCGTAGTTCATTGACTTTATCTAAAAAAGTAATTTTCTCTGAAGTTATATTATTCTTATTTAGGTATTTATCAACAAAGTCATTTGAATCAAATTCAATTTGACCACCTTTTCGTCTTTTAAAGCAGCGTCTTAATGCACCTGATTCCAACCATTTCATTCCATAACTCAAAGATTGGTTAGCGGCTCTAAGTAAAAACATTTCTTCAAGAATAGGGGAAATATTTTTGATAATATTCACAGCTTCTAAATCATCTTTACGTAACGCCAACCTTAAAAACTTTTCAATAATATTAGAATCAAAAAGATACATTTCAATTGAGGTATAGTCAGTAAATAGTAAAAGTTCCGATTCTATATGTGAACTTGCTATTAAGTTATCAAAATCTTTATCGGCAATACAAATAACGGGAGGAAGGCTTCCTTCAAAAAGGCTTTGCAGTTGACAGGCTAAAAAAATCACTCGGCTACGATTACTGTCATTTAATCCTAGTGCAAAAAGCCGATCTGTAGGTATATCTATAGTATCTATTTCGTAAACAGCAACGTTTTCTGTATCTAAATTAGATTCCTCCCAAAACCATTGAATTATACACTTATCGGTTAATCCTTCAACATACACATCATGTAGACTAGGTTCAAGTTCATAGCGAGCAACTAACTCATCTAATTTACGGCGTTTCTCATCTTCCATTTTCAATCTCGTTGCTTACATCTTGTAGCTTAACTACATTCCTTCTATATTGAGCTAGCAACTCAATAGAATGAGTAGCAAGTAAAAACTGGACTGAGCTACCCTTCGTAAAATCAAGGAGTACACGAATAAGTTGCCGCTGCCATTTAATATTTAAAGATATTTCAGGTTCATCAATTATAAAAATTGTAGCTTTATCTCTTGCAGTTAAAGTATTACAAAGCAGTAGCAGCAGTTGCTTCTCACCAGATGAAAGTGATTCTGGAGAAATCTCTTGACCATTTTCAGTTGTTATCTTCAATCCTGTTCTAACGTGCAAATCAATTTTTTTATCATTAAAAAAACTATTAACTGTACTTACAAAAAGTTTCAACAAATCTTGTGTCTCTTGCAAGGCATCTAGTCTGGCCGAAACACTATCAAGGTAGGGTTTTAAGACATTCCAAGTAATAGGAAGAGTTGCTTCATTATTATTGCAAATTGTACTGATTAGATTTTGAGTGTCTAGTGGTGACATCAAACCAAAGTGAGAAAATTCTTTACTTCTATCTTCTTCTGCTTTTAATTTTTGAATTAATTGTTGTGATGAGTGTGGAAGATCCTCCGATACTATTTCACCTGATGTAATAATTCTTGAAATAATTTCTTCATATAGGTTATGAACATTAGCTGATCCTCTATTAGATCCCTTTAATGCTTGCTCTCGAATCCAATTTTCAGTACGGGCGATAGAAGTTTTTAAGGCAAAATCTCTATCTATATTGGCAACGTTAGATGACGCTCTTAAAAACCGTCGCGCATCTATACCCATACGGCGATTCTCTGACATAAGAAAGATTTGCTGAAGTTCTGTTTCTTCTGACTCAAATACATCACTGTTGAGAACTCTGTCGTCACCAAGAAAAAATACACTTAACTGAAGCTCAGATAACCTTCTTAAAAGATTTCTATCTAAACCATTAGGTGTTTGGCTATCATTCACCTTGTATTTAACTTTGGAAACACTCTTACCTTTTTCTAGAAGTTCAATTTGAAAGGGCCCATGTAAATCATTTTCTTCACGAGAAACTACTATATTGGTTCCACCAGCTAGCGAAACAGCAAATTTAGAAAAAGGTATTTGCGCTATGAAAGAACGATGTCCTCTGTCTTCAGAAGGAGAAAGAAGATGAAAAAGCAGTTTAAGAATTGTGGTTTTTCCAGAACCATTATCACCATATAAAATAAACAATGAGCTTAAGGAACCTGTACTTGCTACTTCCTTTGAAAGAGCATAAGTATACTTTCCGAACAACTTTTCGATTTCAATACGAGTTACCGACAGAGAAGATTCTGATAGAGTATTAGTTTTATCGATATGAAAAATAGTTGCTGGTTTAGACATAATTATAGACCCTTACCTTGAAATTAACAAAAGCTCCTTAAAGAGCCTTCGCCAAAAAATAAATTTTGGTATTCAGAACGTCTTTATCGGAATTTCCTCGACCCTAGCGGGTAACGGGATGTCATGCTTAGAGCATTTCTGCTGCATCCATCTCTCTAATATAGTGCATGATTTTGATCTGTGTCAATTCCCTAGTCCAAATAAAAAATCCACCACAGCAAAATGTGGGTGTCGAGGAGGTAGCTTATTCCCATTGCTTTAATTCCTCTTCTGGCAGGGGTTCAAAGAAAGCGTCGCCGAGTTTTCCGGTGAGTAAACCCGGAGTGCGGGGCTGTGCACACTCTCTCCCTAAACCCAGGCGAAAGTAGTGAATCAAGTCATAAAGTTGTGTGAGTTTGTCTTCGGGGATATCTTGCAATTCTTGGATAATCTTCTGGATCAGCATAAATTAAATTCTCCGGTGGTTGGTGATTAATTAATCAGTGATACGGTCTTTCTAGTGGTTTGAAATTCGGTTTATGAGTCCCCGCTGCTTGCCGCCCAACCATCCAAGAAACCGGGTTTCTGCGAGAATTTACGCATCCTCACCGAGATTTTACAAAGAAACCCGGTTTCTGAGCTCCGCGCGATCGCACTTCCAGAAAAATCAACAAAGCATTAACATCAGCCGGATTCACCCCACCAATCCTCGCCGCTTGGCCAATAGTTAGCGGCCTCACCTTAGTCAACTTTTCCCGCGACTCCTTCGAGAGAGTTGTAATCGCCATATAATCCAAATCCCCAGGCAATTGTCGGCGTTCGTGTCTCACAATTTCATCAATTTGATTTTGCTGTTTTTGCAGATATCCAGAATATTTGATATCAATTTCTGCACCTTCTTTCTCAGCCAACTTCAGACTAGAATCGCCCAAATTGTACCGTTCCAAATCGACATAATGAAAACCAGGACGACGCAACAAATCAGCCAGAGTAATCGAACCTTTAATCGATTGTTGAGTCTCATCAAAAATCTGCTTGCCAAGATCCTCGTGCTCTTTCACCCGAGTCGAGTACAAACGGGCTTTTTCTGCTACA
>Ga0209591_10007054_pt1 | contig 12390 bp, 8 predicted proteins | sample MAT01_FD_187207 | JGI IMG/M metagenome (GOLD analysis project Ga0209591, IMG submission 187207) | Freshwater microbial communities from Lake Fryxell liftoff mats and glacier meltwater in Antarctica - MAT-01 (SPAdes) (version 2) | ecosystem: Environmental > Aquatic > Freshwater > Ice > Liftoff...
ATTGTCGGCCCCCTGGGCGCCGGTGGCATGGGCGAAGTCTATCGCGCGCGCGACGCCCGACTCGATCGCGACGTGGCCATCAAGATCCTGCCCGACCTGTTCGCCCAGGACCCCGAGCGGCTGGCCCGCTTCGAGCGCGAAGCCAAGGCGCTGGCCGCCCTGAACCACCCGAACATCGCCGCGATTTACGGGATAGAGGAAAAGACCTCTGAGGTCGTTTCCAAGATCGGCGGCATGGAAACGACCTCAGAGGTCGTCTTACGCGCTCTCGTCATGGAACTGGTCGAGGGCGAGGACCTGTCCGCGAAGATCGGCGCCCTTAAAAACCAGGGCGCCCTACGTACGTCCGGAATGCCGCTCGACGAGGTGCTCCCCATCGCGCGGCAGATCGCCGATGCGCTCGAGGCCGCCCATGAACAGGGCATCGTCCATCGCGACCTGAAACCCGCCAACGTCAAGGTCCGCGCGGACGGCACGGTCAAGGTGCTCGACTTCGGCCTGGCGAAGGCGATGACCTCGGACCTTGGACCTGGCACCTCGGACCTCCACAACTCCCCCACGCTCACGGCGCGTGCCACGCAGATGGGCATGATCATCGGCACGGCCGCCTACATGTCGCCCGAGCAGGCGAAGGGCAAGGCGGTGGACCGGCGCGCGGACATCTGGGCCTTCGGCGTGGTGCTCTACGAGATGCTGACGGGCCGGCGCGCGTTTGAGGGCGAAGACATCTCAACGACGCTGGCCGCGGTATTGATGCGCGATCCCGAATGGACCGCGCTGCCGGCGACCACGCCGCCGGCGCTCGTGACGCTGATCCAGCGTTGCCTTGAACGCGATCCGAAGCAGCGCCTGCGCGACATCGGCGAAGCGCGATTGCTCCTGAGCAATCCCCAGACGATGAGTGGGCGCGTTGTACCGGTTGCTGCGCCTGCGGCTCGCCTGGCGGGTTCAAAGGCGCCGTGGGCCTTGGCCGGGATGGCTCTGGTCGCCGCCGCCGTCTTCGGCGGCCTGTGGTTCGCCGGGGCGTCGCAACCAGGGAAGATACGGCTCGAGGCGTTGATCGCACCGCCTCCTGGCTCCACGGTTGGCGTCGGATTCGCGCTTTCGCCCGACGGCCGCCAGCTGGTGATCACCAGTGTAAATCAAGAAACCGGAGTCTCCTCACTCTCGATTCGTGACTTGGCGAACGGCACGCCTTTGGCCGTTCCGCAGACCGATGGCGCCAGCCTGCCATTCTGGTCACCGGATGGCACCCAGATCGCGTTTTTCGCTGACGGCAAGCTGAAGAGGACGGACCTTCAGGGAAGTCCTCCGCAGGTAATCTGCGAGGCGCCGTCGCCGCGCGGCGGCGCGTGGGGACCAGGCAATCGAATTGTGCTGAGCGGGACGTTCCGTACGGGACTCGATATCGTGGATGCCGGCGGCGGAACGCCAAAGGCTTTGACCACGTTCGATGAGTCGCGTGGCGAAAAGAGCCATCGCTGGCCGGTGTTCCTGGATGAAGATCACCTGCTTTTTGTCGCACAGACCGGCGAGGCTGGGGCCAAAGACGATTCGAGCACGATTGAAGCGCTCACGCTCTCCACCGGCGTGCGCACGCGGCTGGTCACGGCCAACTCATCGCCACTTTACTCAGCCGAGGGATACCTCCTGTTCTGGCGTGAGGGCGCCCTGCGGGCCCAGGCATTTGACACCATACGCCTGGCAGTGTCCGGCGCGGTGTTCCCCGTCGCCGCCGGCCTCGAGTTCGATTCAAACGAGCTGGTGTATGCCAGTGTTTCGTCGGACGGCACACTCGTCTATCTGCCGGATGCCGGCACCAAGCGTTCAACACTGATGCTGGTGAGTCGGACGGGCCAACCGGTTCAGACAATTGCGGAATCCGTGCTGGTCGAAGGCGGGCTGACGTTGTCACACGACGGAAAGCGAATGGCTGCCTCGATCACAGCTGCCGGCGCGCGGTCGCAGGACATCTGGATTTACGATCTGCAACGTGGCACGTCGGGCCCGCTCACGTTCGAAGCAGGCAGCGACATGTATCAGATCTGGTCCCCGGATGACCGGTACGTGGCCTACGCCAACGACCACAAGAACGACGGCATCATTTATCGCCGATCGTCGGACGGACGCGGGCAGCCTGAAGTGATGGGAACCAACGCGTCGGGATTCTGGCCCTTTGCCTGGTCTGCCGATGGATCCTGGCTGGTGGTCGGCGCGGTGGCGAACCAGACCGGCCTGGACCTGCTTCGCCTCGACCTCAAGGATCAGAAGGTCACGCCGCTGGCGCAGACCCAGTTCGGTGAACTGACGGGCGCGCTCTCGCCGGACAACCGGCTGCTCGCATACAGCAGCGACCAGACGGGGCGCCGAGAAGTCTACGTGACCTCGCTGTCAGACAGCAGCCGGTGGCAGGTCTCCACACAAGGCGGGGCGATGCCGTTGTGGCGGCGGGATGGCCGGGAGCTGTACTTTATTGGCCCGCAGAACCGGCTGATGGTCGTGGATGTTGAGGCAGGCGCCACGTTTCGCCATTCAACCCCACGCGAACTGTTCAAGGCGATTTTCAATTGGGCCGGGCCCGAAGACTTCATGCGGCCCTACGCACCGATGCCCGACGGTCAGCGATTTGCGCTCAATGTGCTGAAAGAGCGCAGCGCGCAGTTGCTGACGCTGGTCACCAACTGGACGTCGCAAGCGGCGGCCGCGGGCCGGTAAGATCGCACGCCATGTCACTTTCGGCCGGCACTCGTCTTGGTGGGTACGAAATTCTGTCTGCGATCGGCGCCGGAGGAATGGGCGAGGTCTATCGTGCCCGCGATACCAAGCTCGACCGCGATGTGGCGATCAAGGTCCTGCCGCCGCATCTGGCTTTGGACGATGCGGCGCGCGCACGATTCGAACGCGAAGCAAAAGCCATTGCGGCGTTGTCACATCCGAATATCCTCGCCGTCTACGAATTTGGCTCCATCGAGGGAATCGCATTCGTCGTCATGGAGCTTCTCGAGGGCGAGACACTGCGCGAGCGATTGAATTCGTCCCACGGCGCAGGCACGCCGTCTGCTTTGCCGATTCGCAAGGTGACGCAGATCGGCATCGAGATCGCGCAGGGTCTGGCCGCCGCACATGAGAAGCACATCGTCCACCGCGACCTGAAACCGGAGAATGTATTTCTGTCTGCCGACGGCCGAGTGAAGATCCTGGACTTCGGTCTTGCGAAGACACTCGATCAAGCCACAAGGACAGACGCGACCAGCGCACCGACCCAACTGCAACAGACCAATCCCGGGACCGTGATGGGCACGGTCGGCTACATGGCGCCAGAGCAGGTCAAAGGGTTGGCTGCCGACCACCGCGCCGACATTTTCTCGCTGGGCTGCGTGCTCTACGAAATGGCCAGCGGCCGGCGTGCGTTCGCGCGTGAGACGGCTGCCGAGACAATGACGGCCATCCTTCGCGAAGATCCGCCGGATCTGGTTCGCGACAGCGCTGCCCTTTCCTCATCATTCGAATCCATCGTCCGGCACTGCCTCGAGAAACGTCCCGAGGAACGTTTCCAGTCGGCACGCGACCTGGCATTCGCACTGCAGTCTCTCGGCTCGTCGACGGCCTCTGGTGGCGCGGCGGCGATCGTGTCGCCGAGGGCCGAACGGCGCCGAGGCCGGCCAATCGCCGTGGCGCTGGCACTCGTCGGAGCCGCCGCGATGTTCCTCGTCGGTCGCTACACGGCGAATCGCCCGACCGCCTCCACGGGGTCTCACGTGACGGAGTTCCAGCAAGTCAGCGATTTTTCAGGTGTCGAAGCCACTCCAACGCTCTCGCCTGACGGAAGGACCGTGGTCTACGCCAGCGACGACACCGGCAACTGGCAGATCTATTCCCTGCGCATTGGCGCGCGCAAGGGCGTGGCGCTCACCACCGAATCGGCAAACCGGACGCCGGCGTTCTCCCCGGACGGTGAGCGCATCGCCTTTGGCTCCGATCGCGATGGGGGCGGAATCTTTCTGATGACGGCAACCGGGGAATCGGTCACGCGCGTGAGAGAAGAAGGCTACTGGCCCGCGTGGTCACCGGACGGCCGCGAGCTCGTGGCCTCCCGCAGCGACTTTGTCTCGCCCACGGATCTGGGCGGCTTCGCGTCTGGCCTGTTGGTGATTGATGTGAAATCCGGCCAGAAGCGCGAGGTGCGGACGACCGGCTCTGCCCTGCAACCCGCCTGGTCTCCGCACGGATGGCGCATCGCCTATTTTGGCCTCCGGACCGGTACCGGCCAGCGCGACCTCTGGACCGTGGCCGCGGACGGCTCTGAAGCAGAAGCGGCCATAATCGATGTCACCAACGACGCGGCGCTCGATTGGAGCCCCACCTGGTCGCCTGAAGGCGACTACCTGTATTTTTCGAGCAACCGCGGCGGCACCATGAACCTGTGGCGCATCGCGATTGACGAGCGAAGCGGCCAAGTCACGGGCGATCCGGAACCGGTGACAACCCCGTCGTTATGGAGCGGGTCCATGTCGTTTTCGCGCGACGGCAGCGCCCTCGCGTTCGCGAGCCTTGAGTGGCGGTCGACGATGTACCGGCAGGGCTTCGACGCGGCGCGGGAGACGCTGGTCGGGTCGCCGATTCCCATGCTCAGAGGCAGCCGGCCCATTCGTGACCATGACATCTCTCCTGATGGCCGCTGGATCGCCTTCAATGAGACTGGCACTCGCGAGGATTTGTTCGTCGCTCGGACCGACGGAACCGAGTACCGGCGTCTGACCGACGATGCCGCGCGCGACCGCGGTCCCACGTGGTCGCCTGACGGCACGCAGATTCTCTTCTACTCGGATCGGGGCGGCGCGTACGACCTCTGGACGATACGGCCGGACGGAAGCCGCATGGAGCAGGTGACCGCTGGAGCCAACCCGAATTTTCCAACGTGGTCACCCGACGGTTCGCGAATTTCGTTCGGCGGCGTCAATGCCGGTGGCTTATTCTTCATCGCCGGTAACTCGAGGGGCGCCCAGCCGCCACCGAAGGAGTCCTCGTTCGCTGACGATGCCCAGATGTGGCCGTTCTCGTGGTCCCGCGACGGACGCCGTGTTCTTGGTCCTGCTGTCGATAACACCGGCGGGACTGCCGCCCTGATCACTTATGACCTTGCGTCAAAACAGTATCGTCGCGTTCCACTGGCATTGAACGGCCTCTGGACCCAGCCCGCCTGGCTCGGCGACAGCCGGCGACTGCTGTTGCGCACGTCTGACGGTATTTCGGTGGTCGACTCCGAGACCGGGACAACCAAGCCGTTGGTGTCGGTGCGTGGTTATGTGATCGGGCGCAGCCTCAGCGTTGCGCACGACAACACCTGGTTTTCCTATACGGCGACCGGCACCGAAGGCAACATCTGGGTGGCGGTGTTGAAGGACAAGGAGACGAAATAAGAATGGTTCCCTTCAGGCGGGGGCTTCAAGGGCGCCTTGCACCGCTGGCTTGAGACCCAGCCCGCGCTACGTACGCCACGATGCGTGACGCTGGTAACTCACTGGAAGCAGGTTCACCGTAGAGCGAGGAACGATTGCCGGTCTTCGTCAGCATGAGCTGAACATCGCTGATGTGCCGCTCGCGGAACGCGCCTTCACAATAGGCCAGGTAGTAATCCCACAGTCGGCAGAACCGATCATCGAACCCCAGCCCGCGCACCGCCTCACTCGATTCGTGGAAACGCCGCCGCCATTCGGCCAGTGTGGCGGCATAGTGCAGGCCCATGTCTTCGAGGTGGAAGACTGACAGCCGGGTCGCACGCGCCTAGCGAGCGCTGGATCTCGAGCAGCGACGTGAGTTCCGAACCCGGGAAGATGCGCCGCTGAATCCAGTCGCTCTGGCGAAGTGGACCTGCCAACTGTCTCGATCGTTCACGTTCGCCATCGCCGGCGGCCATGGCGCCCTTCAGCCGTGACGGCATAGGCTTTGCCGAGCAGCGAGTTTACAGATCAAATCGGCCGAGACGCCCATTACCGCCGCTTCGGTCGCGAAGGGCATCAGCACCCATCGGCTTCACCAGGTGCTGGACGTGCCCCTACCTTGGCGTTGTTCATGAATCATCGGCTCCTCCACGCCATGACGGAAAACGGCGGGCCCTTTGCGACACTCTTAGGCTTGAAGGGTCGGTCACGTTTCGTGCTGGTCCGAGGTTGAAATAGCGAGCGTCGGCTGGGCGCTGTGGCCAAGCCGTGACCATGACCGCGAGGACGAGCGCGACGACGGCGCTGACAACGTGGGGGCGTAATGCCTCGCGGCGGCAATCAATCGAGAGTACTCGCGCTCGTCGTAGTTGCGCGGCCGTCTCATGGACGCTTTCCCTGGGTGAAGGAATCCGCCGCTCGTCGGCGCCAAAGGACCAATCATGAAATCAAGGACTCGTAGCAACTAAACGGGCAATTCCCGTATTGACCCAACGTCGACACGGGCGCAGGATTCGGCAGTGTTAGTCCCTTGCCAGAGAAAAGGAGCCATGATGAAGAACAATCGAACGAGGCGCAAACTGATCCTACTTTGTGCACTGCTGCTTCTGGGTTTTGCGCGTACCGCAGAGGCGGCCGCAGGATGCTGCCCGACAGCGGTGGCCCAGTGTGACGATGCATGTACAGGTCATGCTGGCCAGTACAGTTGCGCTGAGGGGTTTGCGTACTATCACTGTACTTGCAACGACGTCACAGTTCAGCTCGTTCCAAAAACTGGTCAATGTGGTGGCTGACAGCCCGGAACGGAGCGGACCCTGGTCCGCTCCGTTCCAGCCGTGCCGTGACTAAAGGTTGAGAGGAAAGCGGCTAGCGACCAGGAGAGCGAAGATGGACGCTGTGAGAAAAGGGCGGATTGCGGCAGCTTTTGACCAAATCGCAACGCTGGCTGTCATTGCTGCGGCCTCATTGGTGATATGGCGTTTTGCCAGCGATTCGTTTGTGTGGAGATCGCGAGCGGCGGTGCCGGCCGCCGCCATTAAACTGCCGACCTCACCGCTGTCACTCGATTCAGCGAAATTGCGTGGCAGCGCGACGGCTCCCGTTGTGCTCCTGGTGTTCTCTGAATTTGAGTGCCCCTTCTGCCGAAAAATGGTTCAGGACGTCTTGCCGACCCTTGAGAAAGAATACGTAGCCTCGGGTCGCGTTCTTTTGGCTTTCAGGCATTTACCGCTTATCTCGATCCATGCGAACGCAATGCCAGCGGCCATCGCCTCCGAGTGTGCGTCGTCGCGGGGCCGATTCTGGGACTTTCACGATCGACTATTTGGTTCCCCTGAAAAGTTAGGAAGCGTTGCAATCGCCCTCGCGTGGGCAGATATTGGGTTCCCGGATGGTGAGCTCGACAAATGCTCGCAGTCTGATGCAGCAAGGAGGCAGGTCGATGCTGACATGCGCGAGGCGGAACGCCTAGGTGTCACAGGCACTCCCACGAGCTTTATTGGAAGAAGGGTGCTGGGAGGAGAGGTGGCTATAGAGGCGGGACTGTGGGGGGCGCAGCCGATTGCTCGATTTCGCGAAGTGCTCGACACTGCTTTGAAGCAGAAGTAGGGTTGGAGTTACCAGGATTTCGTGGACAGTCTGAGGGCAAGTACGTTGCTCTCCTCAGGAGGTCCCCATGTCTCAACAGCTTCGGCACGCCCGCGTGCGCAAGACCTACGAATTCATCAAGAGCCATCAGCGGCAGTTCCCTGTCGCGGTGCAGTGCCGGGTCCTTCAGGTCGCTCCCAGCGGCTACTACGCGTGGCTGAAGAAACCGGTATCGGATCGCGGCCTCGAAGACGCGCGCCTGCTTCGGCTGATCCGGGCCTCGTACACGGCGAGCCAGGGTATCTATGGGGCACCACGCGTGTTCCTCGATCTGCGGGAGGCCGGGCGAGGGCTGCAGCAAGCACCGCGTCGCGCGTCTCATGCGGGAGTCCGGCTTGCGGGCGTTGCACGGCTATCGGACACGACAATGGACCGTGGGCAAGCCCGCAGTGCTCATCCCGAACCACTTGAAACGTCAGTTCAAAGTCAGCCATCGGAATCGGGCGTGGGTGACGGACATCACCTACATTCGGACGTGGCAAGGGTGGCTCTACCTGGCCGTGGTGCTGGACCTGTTCTCGCGCAAGGTGGTGAGCTGGGCGGTCGCCCCGACGATTCGACGCGAGCTGGTGCTGGATGCCGTGTTGAAAGCGGTCCGTGCGCGACGCGCGCGCCACACGCTGATTCACTCGGACCGAGGCTCGCAGTTTGGCAGTGACGCGTGGCGGAGGTTCTGCCGCACCAACCGGCTCGAGCCCAGCATGAGTCGCAAAGGCAACTGTTGGGACAACGCCGTCATCAGCCCGAATCAGTACGAGGCCGCTCATGTCGGCTGACGGTCAAGCAGTCTCCACAGAATCCTGGGAACTCCAGGTCGCAGTCCGAGCCGCCGACCTCGCGCCCAGCTTTGGAGAAGCCAGGCCGACTGTGCCTGACTAAACTAATTGTCCCTCAAGACGACGGCTGGGTCGATTCGAGAAGCCCTTGTCGCCGGCGCCAACGCCGAGCACCAGGAGAGTGCCAACATGCCGCCTACGACTGTGACCACAATCACAGGATCTATCGGAGAGACCTCGAACAGCTGATTGTCCATCAACGTGCCGATCCCGATGCCAGTCAAGACACCGACGGCACCACCGATCGAGGTCAGCCGCAGTGCCGTGTGGATCACATTCCAGCGGGCCTGACTGGGACTGGCGCCCAGCGCGAGCTTGATGCCGATCTCGCGGGACTGGGCCCTGACAGCAAATAGCAGTCCGCTCGACAACCCGAGGATCGCGACCGGCACACAAAGGAACGCGACGAGCATCAGCACCGCCGAGCGTCCGCGCCAAGGAACAACTGTGGCATCGACGTCTGAAGCAAGGAGCCGAATCTGATCCGATTTCAGCGGACCAAATCTCACTTGCAACAGGTTGCGGACACCTGATGCCGCGGCCTCGGCGTCACCCTCTGAACGAACAATTGCAATTCGGGCCAGGGCAGATCGGTGTGCGAGTGGCTGAAATATCTGCGGAAGAGGCGCAACTCCCGGAGCGGAATCCACCAGATTCTTGACTACTCCGATCACTGTCCCATTCATATTGCTGCTGACGATCTTCACTCCAATAGGCCATGCTTGCGGTGAAATCTGTCTCGCGAAGGTTTCGTTGATGACCATGACGTCGCGTCGTCCAGCGGCGGATGCAGCATCAAAGGACTCCCCGACCAGCAGCGTTGCACCAAGGGCCTTAATAAAATCCTGGCTGGCCGAGATAAGTACGACTGGGAGTCGGTCTACGGGGCGACTGCCCACCCAGGTGACCTCAGTGCCGGCGGTGGTAAGCCTAGTGCGGGTAGGTATTGGGGTGTCGGTGAGAGCTGCGGCCGCCTTGACTCCAGGCATGGCCTTCAGCGCCTCAATCGACTCAAGAGTGCGTTGTTTGTGAGATTCCACCCACCCCTTCACCTGCTCCAACTCATCCTTTGTCCACTTGCGGTCAGGTCCATGATCGCCCTTAATCGGGGACGGTGACAACGGCAGGTCAGCGACGAGGACTCGGTTGGCGTCGAAGCCGTAGTCGAACGACAGTACACGGAAGAGACTGTGCACGGAGAGACCTGCCACATAGAGCAACATGGTCGTCAGCGCGATCTGAGTCACCAGTAGGAATCGCCGAGCTCTCGAGACAGATCGGCGCCCGTCTCCGAGGCTTCCGGACAACAGGGCCAACGGCGACACGCGCCGAATGAGGTAGATCGGTGCGGTCGAAATGACCACGATGCCGAGCACGGTGGCTGCGCCGGCAAACGCCAGCGTCCTCTCGTCAGCTTGAAGGTACTGCCCGAACCGGACACTTGCTGGTAGCCAAGAGATCAGAAGGGCCGTCAGGCTCGGAACGCCCGTCCAGGCCAATGCCACGCTCCCGAGCGAGAGCCAGATCGCGTCTGCGGCGAATAAACCGACTAATCGGCTAGCGCTCGCACCCATCGAAGCGCGCACGGCCAACTCTTTCAGGCGATCGGCAGCTCTGGAGAGCATGAGGCCTGCCACCTGAACCCAGGCCATCAGTAGCAGTGCGACGGTGGTGCCAAATATGAACAAATACGGGACCGAACCTGTCACGCGCGCGCTCTTCTCGAGAAACTGGATATCGAGGGCAGGAAAGGCTTCTTGTAGCTCTTCTGCCGTGGCGCCCGGAATGAGTCGCGCGAACCCGCGAAAGTCGTCTACGCCGATTGAGTTCAACGGCGTCCAGACGTTCGTTTCACCAGGGAATTTAACGTCAGCTTCCATGATTCCCACGACGGTCACGGTACGACCGGCGAGCTCGACGCTGCGGCCAATGACTCCGGCGTCACCTCCAAACTCTCGCAGCCACAATGCATGGCCGATCACGACTGGCACGGCTGCTGGGACCGGGTTCTTAGACATCGCCGTCAATGCATCACTTGAATCGAGAGTGCGGCCCAGCTTCGGTCTGAGCCCAAACATCCCGAAGAAGCTCGCGCTAACAGCAGTGCCGCGGACTTGCGCAGCGGCTGCTTCCCTTGGATCGAAGTATGGGGTCGGAGTGCTGATCGCTCGAGCTTCAAGTATTGGAATAGACTGGAGCCGCTCACCCAAGGCTCTCCGAGCCGACGGGTCGCTCAGAGTCGGAATCAACTGGCGGAGTCGGCTCTCGTCTTTGGGAAGGGCGATCGAAACCAGCCTGCTCGATTGCGGAAACGGAAGTGGCCTGAGAAGAAGACCGTCGGCTACCGAGAAAAGCGCGGCGCTGACAGCTGTAGCCATCGCGAGAGGCAACAGAATCGCGATGACCAACAGCGGTCGCCTCAGCAGATCCCGAAGTGACAACCAGAGTTCCAAGCGAGTTGGCATCACGCGTCACATCCAGTGTTACTCAACAATGACAGGGCTGGCGCTGACCAATTGATGGTCGGGCGGCCCGCGCACATCATACTGCCTGCTCAAGGTGCCCCAGAGACTCTGGCCAGCGCACGAACTGCCCGATTAATTGCTGTACTCGGCACGGCAAGCTACAGCAGGCAGTTGCTGGAATCTCAATGCTCGATCATGGAGAGCGCAATGTGCGCAATGCGCGTCTCGGCCGCTATGAACGTCTGGTGCTCGCAGTACACTTCGAGTCGATGCTCGCCCTCGTCAATTCCTGCCTCCCTGAACATCAGATGGGCTCTGCGTGGCTCGATCACGTCAAGCAGGTCTCCGGGCCGTGATCCTGTGCGCGACGCGATCCGCACCGCGCGAAACACACGACAGAAGCGGTTGAACGAACGGTCACAGATCCCCGCAGAATGGCACCATACCCTCAAGGTTCCATATCCGACGCCGGCAATGGTCGCCAGCGACTTCAGGCTGCGCCAATCGGTGGGGTGCTGACTCGTGACCACCACCACGCGCGCGAGACGCTCAGACGATGGGCGATGGGGCTCGGCCGATTCCTCCCGGGGTTGGAGCGATGTGCGCGATCGGGCATCCGCTCGAACCACCAGCGCCCTTCGGACGGTCGCGATCCGCGCATCACACGGCCGCGGGCGGCATTCACACACGTCCGCGCCGAGACGTCCCACCTCGAAGGCCAGTCGGGTGTCACCGGGATTCAAGAGAACCAGAACGGGCGTCGTGATGCCGACGCGCCGCAGCTCGCCAAGGATGTCGAGTGCACCGGCGGCCGGGTGGCGAACGCCCAGAATGATGAGATCGAGGGTCGATTGGCGTGCGCGCAGCAAACCACCAGCGGCGTCAGTTACGGCTTGAACGTCATGCCCGGCGCGGAGTAGACAGTCTCGTGCACCGGCCGTGGCAGTCGGATCATCATCGACCCACAAGATCCTCAGCGCGTCGTCGTTTCGGTTGGCTGAGGGGTCACTACGTGCCGTGCCGTGCCGTGCCGTGCCGTGCCGTGCCGTGCCGTGCCTGTGTCTGGAGTCCATACGCCATGCCTCACCACTAAAGAGAAGCGCCGACGGGTCTGAACCGGTTGAGTTGTTAGGGCAACTTCCATCGTCTGCAAGTGTCGCGCCTCGATTGGGCCCGCGTGTTATCTCGGTTGACGCGCGCACCTTCCCATTGGCATCGCCGAAATCTGAAATCTCGATTACGTAACATGCGCCTGTTTGGTCCTGACACACGTAGGCGCTGACCCGGTTCGAGCCGACAGGTCTCGGCGTCGAAATAGCCCAGGTCGTAGTGCAGCCCGCGCTACGTTCGTAACGAAAAAGACACCCGACGTCTTTACAGCCGACGCGTATCGATCAATCAATCAATCATCAGCGGTCTTGTCTGGGATCGCGACGACGAGGGGCATACCGTCCGACGTTGTTCAGGCCGGTCCCCAGGGTCGCCGTAGAGGGCGGCACGATT
>Ga0209591_10007057_pt1 | contig 12387 bp, 9 predicted proteins | sample MAT01_FD_187207 | JGI IMG/M metagenome (GOLD analysis project Ga0209591, IMG submission 187207) | Freshwater microbial communities from Lake Fryxell liftoff mats and glacier meltwater in Antarctica - MAT-01 (SPAdes) (version 2) | ecosystem: Environmental > Aquatic > Freshwater > Ice > Liftoff...
TCATCCATGTACGCTGTAAACCATAGAGGCGTACGGTTAGTGCGCCCCTATAAAGGCTCTAAGAGACAAGTTTTATTTAACGTTTTCGTACTGTTCCAAGTACTGCTGATACAACCTCACCATGTGTTGCACAGGCTCGGCATAATACTCGTCGGGTGTAATGTCCAGCGTGATACTGCGCGGCGGCTGTGGATTCACGGTTGGTTTGGTCGCGGCGAAACGCTTAATCACTTCCGCATGGGGCTTTAATGAGCCATCAGGCCGGACGAGACCAAAGAATCGCTCGTGTTTCGCGCCGTCATCATCGCAGGGCGGCTTGTTCCAAAGTTCGGGGATGTAATCGGCATAGCACCACATCATCGCGCCCGTCGCGCCGACTTCGACCAATTTGGGCAAAACGGCCTCGACATAATCCGCCAAGTCCTGCTCGGAAGCCATAAACTGCGTGCGAGCTTGTCCGTAAGCCGTCCATTCCCAGACCTGAGATGCTTCGCCTTGTGGCGCGGTGCAGCCGCCCCATTCTTCCATCAAGGTTGGTTTGCCGCATAAAGCCGAGACCAACGCGCATGTAAACGGCACAAGATCGGGGTCGAGGTTGTCCCGTGCGATTGCAGGGAGATACATCGGGTAAGCGTGCATGACGGCGACATCAGTTTCGCTGTAAATTTCGTTCACGCGGAGGTGATTGTCTTCCAGCAAACTGGCGACATGCAGCCCACAGGTCACGAGATGTGCCGGGTCGATTCCTTTAATCAACTGAGCCATCTCGCGCACCCAACTTTGTCCGGCGGTTGATGTTTCCGGCACAGCGAACAAATCAGGCTCGTTACCCAGATTCCACATCCACACGGCGGGATGATCTTTGAGCTGATTCACTACCGTCCGCAGCAAGAGGCGCTGTGCATCCAAAGCAACTGCGTCATGATAGGGATTGCGATACCCGCCGCTGACGATGTTCCCCGCGCTGACAATCTGCCGGACATGGCGGCTGGGTACAGTGCCGTCTGCGTCCAATAACCAGCGTGGCGACCAATTGGGGCCGCTCATGTGTCCGGTGAAGAAGGTAATATCCAGCTTCAGCCCACATTCAGCGGCGATGTCGCACACGGTGGTTAAATTTTTAAGACATTCAGGCGATACGGCATCCGGCGTGGGCTGAAAATCATCCCAAAGCAGAAAAAAGCGAACAATATTCATGCCAATAGCGGCGATCACGTTGAATTCCTCGCGCACTTCCGCCGCATCGAAATCCGACCACCAATACATCGCTTTACGCCGAGGCCAATAATTGACCCCCAATACAAACGGTTCTGTCATGATTTTTCCTAAACGGTTAATTAGTACCCGGTATCACATAAACGGTCACAGATTGCGCTTGCAGCATTATCTCTGTGCCGTCATTTACTGTTTCTGAGTCGATTTGCTCCGCGTTATGCGGCGCACCAGGTGCGGCATCAAACAGCCAGACTTCCGCATCACCGCTGGCAGAAAAGCCTTCAATCGAAAGAGTTTCGGTTTGCGCTTCTGTCGCCCAATTGACGATCATCAGGGTAAGCGCCCCATCTTCACGTTGAGCGGCATAGATGGATATATCAGGATTCGCCGACTCAGCCGCGAGTAGTTCTGTGCCGAAGTGGGTATACATCATATAGGTGTAATAAACAGGGCGAACACCATCACGAGTCAGCAAGCCATAACAGCGCGGGCCAACGCCTTGTATATCCCAGACGGTTACAATTTCGACTTGATTCCGAATCAACCGCCCCAAAACATCGGTTAACCACAGGGCATTAAAGAAAGAATCCACGCCTGCCTCGCCACCACAAGCGAGATTTGAATTGGAGTTGATCTCTGTGATCGCCAGCGGAATATCGCGGCCTGCTGCCTCACGAATGATCTGGCGCAGATTGGGGATGCTGGCATCCCATTCCGCGACGGTGGCCTGTAGTCCGGCGACGGTAGCTGATCCATTCGGTGTACCGCCCGGATACGGATAGCGATGCAGCGAAACCACACTCAACAAGTCGCCATTGGCGCGTAAAAATTCTTGCAGCCAATCGCGCCCTTCCGAGTCACGTGGGGATCCGCCGCCATTTCCTTCCAGGTAGGTGATAGTACCAGAATCGATGCTTAAAGGAACATATTGCGTAATATCCGGCCCCACAAACAAAATCGTCGGGTCAACCGCGAGCATCGCCTCAGCAATCGCCCGCCACTCCCGATTTAAATCCTCAGTCGTATAGGGCGTATCCATTGTGCTTAAAAAGATGTTAGGTTCGTTGCCGATGCTCCAATAACGAATGTTATATTCTTTCTCGATATTGACATAACGCACCGCCTCGGCAGCATCTTCCGGCGTGCCGCCCAATAATCTTACTGTTATCAACGGCTCCGCGCCGATTTCCCGCGCCTGATAATTGAACACATCAAGCGACGTTAATTGGATGTCGCGGCGGTCACTATCCCCACCGCCTAAACGGGCAAAGCCTAATTCCAATGCCTGCGCCTGTGGCATGAGGGACAGCGGAATAATGGCGTTTTGCCCAAGATTCGCGCCATAGACATACGGGCTAATCGTGCCGAGTGAGGCCGTCGCATCGATATATAGGCCGCTGTCTTGGGCGCTTACTCCGCTCACTATGAATAAAACAAGAATTAACCAGAGAATGCGTGATTTCATGATAAGTAAAGTCCAGGGATAAGTGGATACTCGTGATACGCTCTATTTTTTGGGAAGGGAGCAGCTTGTGTTTGCTGCCCCCGCGACTGACTCATGTGCTTTATTTGTCTACGCCAGTGAAGACCACACCGCGCATAAATACTTTTTGTGCGAGGAAAAAAATCACCAGAGGCACCACCATCGCCATCAATGAGGTTGCTTGTACCAACTGCGGACGCGGCCCATATTGAAAGTTAAAGACCTGTACGCCAACGGAGATTGGCTGGAGTTCTGGTTTGCCGAGCAAATAGATCAGCGGGTTAAAAAAGTCGTTCCAAGCAAAGATGATATGGAACAAACTAACGGCCACAATCACAGGCCACGACTGCGGAATGATGACATTAGTGAGGATTTTAAAGGGACCTGCACCGTCAATCATCGCGGCTTCATCCAAAGCACGAGGGAGTGTTAAAAAGAACTGCCTTAGCAAGAAAACGTTATACGCATTAGCGAAGAAATGCGGCACGATCAGCGGCAGCCACGTTCCAACCCAGCCGATCCGCGAAAAGAGGGCATACGTCGGAATCAGGATGACCTGCCCCGGCAAAACAATCGTTCCGATCAAGACCAAAAATAAGACATTCTTGCCCGGAATTGGGAAACGCGCAAAGGCATACGCCACACATATACTCGATAGCAGCGTACCGATCATGCCCGTGATGGCAATCACGAGCGTGTTACGGAACAGAATGGGGAAGTTGATAAGATCCCACGCTGTGCCGAAATTTTCAAAATGTGGACGCAAGCTGGACACAGTAGAAAGCCCGCGCCAATTCCCCGTCCATTCAATTAAGCCCGCTTCTGGATTCGCTGGGTCGATAAATTGATTCGTCTGGCGGCCTTTTTCTACCAGCGCCCATTGATGAACCACCCCATCTTCGGTGGGAACCCGATAGATGACATAGTCTTCTCCTTCGTAGTTGTAAAGGGCATCTTCCATCGGCCAAATTAAGCCGCTGGCGCTGGCAGCAATTTGTTCTTGGGTTTTTACCGACATCAAGGCCATATTGGCGAAAGGCAGTAAAAAACTAAAGGTGAAAATAAAGGCGAATAGGGTAATGCCTGCCGTCAAACCGAAGCGCCGCAGTTGGATGCTGTAGCCTGGAGAGGTATTAACGGCGTTAGATGTTTTCGCTATAGCGGCCATTGTCTAATCTCCAGCAGCATAATAAACCCAAAAACGGGCGGTGGCGAACAGAAAAATCGTGATGCTGATGCCAATAATAAAGATCAACCAGGCTTGCGTAGCGCCATAACCCATATTGGAATAGCTAAAGGCTGTTTTATAGAAGTGCATACTGTAGAAATAGGCCGAAGTGCCTGGCTGCCCTGTGCCGCGTGTGACGATATACGGCACTGTAAAATATTGCATCAAACCGATGACGCTCAACACTAAATTATAGAAAATGACGGGCGAAATCATCGGTAAGGTAATTTTGCGAAATTTAGTGGCCGGCCCCGCTCCATCGACATCCGCCGCTTCATACAATTCAGTTGGTACGCCCTGCATGGTTGCCAGCATCGTCAGCATGGCGTTGCCCGCGCCCCACAGACCGATCAGCACAAAGGCGAACAAAATCCAATTAGCATCTTGAATCCAGTTGGGCGGATTAGCCACGCCTAGCAGTTTAAGAATGCGGTTCAGCCATCCCGCCTCCCCATTCAAAAAACTCTGCCATACGAAAATGGCGGAAACGGCTGGCACGATATAGGGCATATAGAGCAGAGTACGCCAAAGCCGTTTGCCAGATAAATGTTTTGCATTGAGCAGCGTCGCCATCCCCAACGGGACAAGGATGCTGAACGGGATGGAGATCAATGCGAATTTGAACGTGACTTCTAGCGCCGTGACCGACAGCGGATCGGTATACAACAGTTTCCAGTTCTTAAGGCCGACAAACGTAATATCGCCGTTGGATAGATCAAATTCGGTGAATGTAAAGGCAAAAGAGGCAATTACGGGCGCAGCCGTAAATAAGACAAAACCGATGAGCCAGGGGGAAAGAAAAATCCACCCCCAAAGGCGCTGCTGTTGTGCCAGCGATGACTTTGTTTTGTTTTTCTTGGTAGGTACTATTCCTGCCGGAGACATGCTGGATTGGTTAGCGGTTGTCACAACTCATTTCTCCAAACTTAATTTTTTTCGGACAAAAGTGCGTTTTTCTGTAGAACCCCCTTTATCTTTGTTAGAGGTTAATACATGGATGCTTGTGGCTCTTATAACGTTTAAGAGAGACTTTAAATCATTAAAAATAATTGGTGCTTTTAAATTTTATACGATCTGACGACATTTTATGTCATCGGGGGCGCACATAGATGCGTCCCCGATAAAATCAATTCAATTAGTTGCTGGTTGTTTCGACAATCGTTTGAACATCTGTTTGGAAGGCTTCAATCGCTGCGGCAACATCCAAATCAGCGCCGCTGTCACCGAACAGTTCGGTCTGGAGTGAGAATTCGCGGTCATAGACCTGTGACCAATTCGGGAGGTTGGACTCATGATGGGCGGCGGAAGGATTGGCATAGCCCAAGCTGTCCACGGCAACTTGCCAATTCACATCCCAGTCATAGCGGGCGCTGTTGGAATCAATCCACCCTTGTTGATATTCTGCACGCGCCGGGAATGCACCGTAAGTGGGGGCAAGCACCGGGACAGCTTCGTTCAGCAAGTATTGCAGAACAACGAAGGCTTCTTCTGGATGGGCGGAACCAACAGGAATGCGGAAGGTATCGGCATCCAACGCGACGTGTTGTTCACCATCGAAGGAGGCAGGCACGACGGCCATATCCCACTCAAAGTTGTCAACTGAGTCGCCGATGCAGCAGGTGTACCACAGCGGGGCAACAGCCATACCGACTTTGCCAGCATTGAATACATTGTCGCTGCCTGCGCCAATCGCTTCGCTGACGGCGTAGGAGGTAGAGGGGATGCTGTGGTCTGTCCAGATACGTTCTTGCAGCCATTCGGTGGCTTGGGTCCAGCTTTCCGGGACGGTGACGGTATTTGTCTCAGCATCATAGTAGGTGGTTTCCGGTTGCAGGTCTGACCACATCAGGCGCATACGGGCAAATTGGAAGTTCAGACCGAACTGTACGATATTGTCTGGGTCAAAGTCGGCGCTGGTTGCATCTGCACCGTTGCCATCGACGGTCAGAATTTTGGCGATTTCGGCGAGGGTATCATAGTCCCATGCAACTTCGCTGCCATCGGGCATCACGTAAGGTGCGCCGAATTCCTGGGGAGGATAGTTGAGGCCGGCTTCATCGAACAGACCCCGATTGTAGTAGATCACACTGGGGAATACACCGAAAGGAATGGCACTGAAACCGCCATTGTTGGTGGCATACAGATCAACCAAAGCCGGGTCAAAACCGCTAAGATCATAGCTATTGGCTTCCATCAGTTCGGATAGGTCAAGCCATTCATAACGGTTCGAGCCGCCAACGCCTACCGGCCCGATGACATCCGGGGGGGTGCCAGCGGCGATCAAGGTGCTGAGGGTGTCAATCGCGGTTTCGAATGTCGGCGCGACACTCAGAACCAAGTTGATTTCTGGGTGGCTGGCATTGAAGTCTTCTACAACCTGAGCCTGGGCTTCAAGCTGCTGATCGCTGGTGCCGCCGCCGAGACCGACGAACCAATTAATGGTGACGGGTTCTTGTGCCAATGTCGGCGCGACCATGACGGCTGCCAACACCACTAAAACAATTGTGAGGAAGATTCTTTTAGACATAAACGTTTTCCTTTTTCAAACCTTTCGAGCAGAAACTGTACAAATACTGATATTGACGATCACTTGCTTGTTTCTTGTTGATTAAGGCCTCCTTTTTGACCTGTATCTCACGATGCGATAATGGCTCCGCATGATTCGCGGATCACCAACTGGGTAGGGAGTAAAACCTGGCGCGTACCGCTGCTGATTCCTTCGATTTCATCAAGGAGCAGGGAGGTTGCGCGGGCACCCTTTTCACGAATGGGATGGCGGATGGTGGTCAGCGGCGGTTTCGTCCGCAGTGCTGAGGGCATATCATCGAACCCGACGACAGCCACATCCTGGGGGACACGTAAGCCACTTTCTGAGAGCGCTTCCAGAACGCCCAATGCTGTTTGATCGCTTGCCGCGAAAATAGCCTCTGGTTTGTGGCGTAAAAGTTGTTTTGTCCCGGTATAGCCGGAAGCCCTAGAAAATTGGCCTTCGGCGATAAGTTCATTTCGAATAGGAATTTGAGCGCTTTCTAAAGCGGATTTATACCCTGCCAGCCGATCTTGTCCGTCCACGTTGTTCAATGCGCCTGTTACAGTGGCAATGCGTTGATAGCCCAAGCCAATTAAATGCTGAATGGCTAAACGGGCAGCATGGACGTTATCGACACTCACATAACTGATGCGCTCCGGGAAAATCGCCGGACGCTCGACCATCACCAGCGGAATTTCCATCTCAATCAGTTCAGAAATCCCCGGTGAAGCGGTGGTAGAAGAGGCGATCACAAGCCCATCCATCAGGCGATTTCTTAAAATACGCTTATAAAAGCGCTCGCCATCGGTGCTACTTTCTTCTAGCCACAGCAGTAAAGCATAGTCACGGGCATGGGTGACATCAGAAATCCCTTGTAAAAGCGTGGGGAAGTAAAAACTGTCCTCGAAAATCGCGCTCAAGGTTTGCGGGATGACGACACCAATCGTACGGGTGCGCTGCGTAACGAGCATCCGCGCCGCTGGGTTGGGGATAAAACCCTCGCGTTCAATAATCGCCATCACTTTATCGCGTGTTTTTTGGCTGACGTAAGGTTCGTTGTTAATCACACGCGAAACGGTAGAGCGCGAGACACCCGCTTGGGCGGCGATGTCTTCTAGGTTGAGTGACCGACCATTAGAGCCGGCTGGACTATCCTCGCGCATCTCGTAAACTCTTTTCAAAAAAATAAACCCAAATTGGGAGCGCTCCCAGAATTTCCTTAAAGTTACTTTAATCTTGGGGGTTTGTCAAGCAAATGAAACAAAAAAAAGATTAGTGAAATTTTTGCACAAAGTTAATCGTTTAATCCTCAAAGATGAGAATAAAAAACGCCCCCGATGATGGAAGCGTTTTGATATTTTTAGGACTTTCGCTCACGCATTTACCCCACCCCTAAATCCCCTCCCCATTGCATGGAGAGGGGACTTCAAGATGCGTTTTTCTCCCCCTCTCCAAGTATTGGAGAGTGGGCCGGGGGGTGAGGTAAGCGAAAGTCCTGATTTTTCAGAATTATATGTTGTCGATTAATCCGCGCCGCGCATCCGGGGATCAAGCGCATCGCGCAGGCCATCTCCCAAAAAGTTGAAAGCGAACATAACGAAGAACAACGCCAATGCCGGGAAAAGCGCCTGATTTGGATAGCTGCTAATCCGTTCCGCACCCTCAGAAATCATCGACCCCCAGCTTGGAGTCGGCACTTTTACGCCTAAGCCGATAAACGAGAGAAAGGCTTCATACGAAATATAAGTAGGGATGGAAAGCGTCTCCGCGATGATGACTGGCCCCAAGACATTCGGCAGAATATGGCTCAACATGATTTTTCTAGTCGGTGTGCCGATGGAACGCGCCGCTTCCACATATTCTTTTTCACGAATAGAAAGCACCTGACCGCGAATTAACCGCGCCATCTGCATCCACGAAGTCAGGCCGATGCCGATGAAGATGAAAATCATCCCGCCCGTCGAATCGTCGATGTCCGCCATAAACGCGCCGAATGTTCCCGGCACTGGGTCAGACAGCCCTAACCGGAAGAATGTCATCAAGAGGATGATAAAGAGTAAGGTCGGGAAGGCATAAAAAATATCGACAAAGCGCATCAAGAGGTTATCCACCCAACCCCCCGCATAACCCGCGACGAGGCCGACGATCATCCCCACGATAATACTCATCAGCGGCCCAATAAAGGCGACGACCAACGAGACCCGTGCGCCATAGAGCAAGCGACTAAAAATATCGCGCCCAACAGCATCTGCCCCCATGACATAATCATTATTGACGCGGATATAACCGCCCTCGACACCGATGGGCTTCATGTTGGGGAAAAGCTGCGTCACCCACTGCGGGGCAGAATTGGCAGCAGCACGATTCTGTTCTTTAAACGAATAGGGCGCGATTACGGGCGCGAGAATGGCTAATCCGATATTGATTAAGATAATCACCAGCCCCACAACCGCCAATTTATTGCGGAAGAGACGGCGCATCGCATCCGCCCACAGGCTTTCGCCCTTTCTGCGGTCATTCAGTGCGGTGACTTGCCCTAAAGTAATCGGATTTTTTTCAATGGCTGTCATTATATTATCCCTCGCACTGAACTTTAGTTGTAGCGGATGCGCGGGTCGAGCCACGCATAGATGAGATCGACAAATAAATTAGAAAGCACCAGCACCATCGCAAACAGCAAGATCGTCCCCATGATGACGGGATAATCGCGCCCGGTGATGCTAGAAATAAAATAACGGCCTAAGCCGGGGATGCCAAAAATGGTTTCCGTCACGATGGTACCTGTAATGAGAAAGGCAAACAGCGGCCCGATGACTGTCACGACTGGAATCATGGCATTTTTCATGGCATGGACGAACAAGACTTTGCGTTCCGAAAGCCCTTTGGCGCGAGCGGTACGGATGTAATCCTCATTCAACACTTGCAGTAAGCTGGCACGGGTAAGCCGCGCCATCAATGCGGAGTTGGTAAAACCAAGCGCGAATGCTGGCATTAGGAGATGGTTAAATGTTCCCCATCCACTGACTGGTAAAATTTTCAATGTGACACCAAAAAAATATTGCAGCAGCGGCCCCGTAATAATCACCGGGATAGAGACCCCGATAATGGCAATTCCCATCCCTGTATAGTCGAGGATGCCATTGCGGTTGAGCGCGGCGACAATACCTAGCGGCACACCGATAGCAATCGCCACGATCAAGGCTGCCAAGCCAAGCTGCATCGAAATCGGCAGATGTTCTTCGATGATGTCATTGACAGAACGATTGCGCGAGGCATACGACGGGCCAAAATTCATCCAACGCAGCGCCCCATACTCGCTAAAGGGCAAGGGGATATTGATGAGATAATCTTCAACTGCTGAAGGGCGGAGTTGCTCGGTCGTTATACGGGGCAGCACAATATCGCCGATATAACTGCCATATTGCACCAGCAGCGGATCATCAAGATTATATTTTTCATTGAGGTTGTCAAGGATTTGCTGGGGGAGGGGACGTTCACTGGAAAATGGCCCCCCAGGAACAGCGCGCATGAGGACAAACGTAATAATGGAAACAACAAATAAGACCAGTGTCATCCATAACAGCCGGCGGAGAATATATTTTGACATCGCGCCACCCCTTACCCATAAAATTGAGTTACATGCCGTAGAGGCGCATCACCTGCGCCTCTACACTACGAACATAAGCGAGTTTTCCGTAGGGGCGACTCGCCGAGTCGCCCCTACAAAAGCCCACAGTCAGTTATTTACTCACGTTACGCAGACACTCAAATCACTTGACACTGGCAGTTCAAAACTGCCAGCTAAAGCGTTTGGAAACCCCTGAAGGGGTTAAGTAAAGATTATTAACCTCTTTAGAGGTTTCCAAATTGCTCGGTAGCTCTGGGTTTTGAACCCGGAGCGGACGGCTGCGTAACGTCAGTTATTTATTGCAAATCCCAATTTTCGTAGCGTTCGAAGCCGATCTGCGAGAAGGTGCGGACGACATCGGCTGACACAATCTGGCGGGTGGTGTGCCAGTAGATCGGGGCAATGGCGGCGACTTCTTCCACGAGAATTTGTTCGGCGCGGACGTACATCGCCAGACGTTCTGCTGGGTCGCTCAGGGTGCGGGCTTCGTCAACAATGGCATCAAATTCTTCATTAGAGAAGTTGGGGTAGTTAGCGGAAGCGCCGGTGCGGAACACATCGTACAGATAGCTGTTGGCATCTGGATAATCATAGCACCAGCCTGCACGGTGAATTTGCGCGGCATCTTCCTGCTGAACATCATAGTAGGTGGTGGTTTCCAGCGGTTGCAGGGAGACTTCGATACCGAGATTTTCTACCCACATCTGCTGAACAGCTTGGGCGATTAAGCCATTGTATTCGGTATCGCCGAATTGCAGGGTGATTCCCGGCAGTTCATCGGCAGAGGCCAAACCGAGTTCGGTCACGCCAACCGCTAAAGCAGCCTGAGCGCCTTCGACATCAAGCGAGACACCCAAATCGGGGTTGGTTTCTACCGTTGGGCCAGCGACCACACCGGGGCGGGTGAAGAAGCGGGCTGGGAGGCGACCATCGCGGGTGACATCATTCATGAGGGATTCACGGTCAATCGCCAGCGAGAACGCAAGGCGGATATTGGCATTCGTGAACGGTTCTTTTTCCACATTGAAGCCATAATATATGCTGCATGATTCAAAGCCAGCATAATATTGTTCGTTCAATGCAGCATCAGCCTTAATACGATCAATTTCTGACGAAGGCGTGGTCGCGGCTTGCATGGTGCCAGCCTGATATTCGGCGAACTGCGCGGTATCGTCAATCAGACGGAAGACAACGGCATCCAACGCGGGGACGGGGATGTTATCGGTGCCAGCCCAGAAAGGATTACGGACGATGGTGATGTCTGCATCATGATTCCACTCGCTCATGACGAAGGGGCCATAGCTCTGGCGATTTTCGGCTTCCACCCAAGTGTCGCCAAATTCTTCAATCGCCCAAGCAGGTTGGGCATTCGCCATCCACAGGCCGAGGATGTTGATGTTGAAGCCAGCAGTATCGACGGTGGTGATTTCGAGGGTCGAATCATCCACAACCGTCACGCCGACATCTTCCATCGCACCTTCGCCGCCGTTATATTCCACTCCACCAGCAATGACCGGAGCCAATACATAGGCATAGTCGCTGGCAGTTTCGGGATTCAGAGTCCGCATAATGCCATAGGCGAAGTCGCCAGCGGTCACATAGCGCACGTTTCCGGCTTCATCCGTGACTTGTTCCACTTCAGTGCCATTCCAACGCACCCAAGAAATTTCGGGCAGGATGGAGAAGGTATAAGTCAGGCCGTCTTCGGAGACTGTCCAGGTTGCGAGACCTGATTCAACTGCGACGGTTTCTTCATCTAAGCGGGAAAGGCCGACATAAAGATGTTCGATGACTTGAATAGCTTGAACAGTTGAGGACAGGGAGGGATCCATCCCATTATCGGGATCGCCTGCCACCATATTGAGACCTGTGACCAGCACTTTGCCATCCTGTGCGCCCGCCGAGCTGAGAGAAACAGCCAGCAGCACCAAGACAAACGCCAGCCCCAAGAAACGCACGATGCTTCTTGATTTGGACATTGAGCATACTCCTTCAAAGTATAAATTGAACCTATTGAGCAGGGAGCGTTAAGCAAAAACTTAACCCATCCAGAGCAAACGGTTAATATTGCCATTGGGGAAACTAACATATTCAGCGGGAGAGCGCAAGTATATCGTTGTGCATATTACCAAAATTTGCCCTGAGAGATTAAGAAATCGTAACATGAAATGATGCCCCAGCGTTTTCTTGGCCTGTCATAGATATAGGACTTTCGCTTACCTCACCCCCCGGCCCCCTCTCCAATACTTGGAGAGGGGGAGAAAAACGCATCTTGAAGTCCCCTCTCCATGCAATGGGGAGGG
>Ga0209591_10007058_pt1 | contig 12386 bp, 14 predicted proteins | sample MAT01_FD_187207 | JGI IMG/M metagenome (GOLD analysis project Ga0209591, IMG submission 187207) | Freshwater microbial communities from Lake Fryxell liftoff mats and glacier meltwater in Antarctica - MAT-01 (SPAdes) (version 2) | ecosystem: Environmental > Aquatic > Freshwater > Ice > Liftoff...
AAGGATCTTTGCAAAATTATCAATGAGCTTACCAGCTTCTTTGTACCAGAAAATACCGAGAGCAATTACACAACTGATGACGGCCCCTGTCTTTGCATCTATCCCTGTTAATACATTTAATCCCAAACCACAGCCAGCGATATTACCGATATTGAATACCAACCCCCCAAATGCAATTAAGGCCGCCAGGAAAAAACCAAGACCTGGTAATAGTTTATTGGCAATATCCTGTGCCCTGTTTTCGCTTACAGTTACTATTCTCCAGATATTCAATTGAGCGCCAATGTCGAGCAAGATGGAAATAAGAATAACAAAGCCGAAGCTTGTAAGTAATTGCTCCGTGAATAAAGAAGTTTGGGTAAGAAATCCCGGTCCGATTGCGGAAGTGGCCATAAGGAATGCAGCACCAAGTATGGCGGAGTTTCTTTTCATGCCCCCAACCTCCTATCCTTCGACAAGCTCAGGAGGGCTTTTAGTCGTTGATAATTTTTAAAGTCTGATTGCATTATGAATTGCTTTTGCAAATTCCACCGCATGTTTTCCATCACCATGTATGCAGATAGTTTCAGCAACGATTGAGATTATTTTTCCAGAAACCGTTGTTACTGTTCCTTCTTTTGTCATTTGTAATACTTGTTGTACTGCTTTATTGGTGTCTTCAATCAATGCGTTGGGTTGAGAACGGGGAGTGAGTGAACCATCATCCTGGTAAGTACGGTCGGCAAATACTTCACTGGCAGTTTGCAAGCCAATTGCTTTTGCTTCGCTCATGGAATGGCTGCCGCTGAGTCCAAATAAAATAAGGTTACTGTCAAAATCTTTTACTGCTTTTGCAATAGTGTTTGCTAAGACGGCATCTCTTGCCGACATATTGTACAATGCTCCATGTGGCTTTACATGATTCAATTTTGCTCCAAGCCCGGAAGCGATTTCATCAAGAATGATTAATTGTTGTGATACCAGGTCATACATTTCTTCCTTTTCTACATTCATTTCAGTTCTGCCAAAATTCTTTCTGTCGAAAAAAGATGGATGAGCACCAATCAATACTTTATGCTTAATAGCTGTTTCAACTGTTTGCCACATTGTTTTTGAATCACCAGCATGATAGCCACAGGCAATGTTAGCCGAAGAAATAAATGGCATAATGAGTTCATCCATGCCTGCCGACGAGGCAAGATTGCCAATACCTTCTCCTATATCGCAATTAATATCCGGGTTCACTTATTAAAGTATTGCTGTAATCTGAATGTACAAGCATTTTGCAGTTGCAGCAAATGTTGCTGTTGTTTTATCAATAATTCTTCTGCCGTTTGCTGGTCAGTAAGCCGAAACTGGATTTTATCTCCGGCTTTCATCTGCGCCAGTTTTGAATGATGGGCCGAAATAACATGGGCCACTCTCGGATAGCCACCCGTGGTTTGGTGATCTGCCATTAAAACAATTAGCCCACCATCAGGAAGCAATTGAATGGTGCCAAAACTTACAGCTGAGGAAACCACTTCTTCATTCGTAATGCTGTGCAGGGGAATATTATTTAACCTATATCCCATCCGGTCTGATTGCTGGGTGATGACAAAGGAGGTCATGGTAAAATTTTCTTTCGATTCGGTAGTGAGTCGCCCCCATTCATTTCCGGGCAGTATCAATATTTCCTTGCTATCATCTGACCACTTTGTATCTGCCTGCCAGGGTAATACAATAAATTCTTCTTGTTGAACCGAAACAGAAAAAGGCTGTCGCAATAAAAGTTCATCATCTTTCCGGAGATTTCTTCCCTGGTATCCGCCAGCTTTTGCTTTCAGGTGGGTACTATAACTGTTCATCCAGTTATCCGCAACCAATCCTCCACCTACAGCAAGATACACTCTTGCCCCATTTACCGGTTTATGAAATTGCAGCACATCATTTTTACCAACTACAATTGCATGAAGTGTGGGTACGGGTTCTCCATTAATACTGGCTGAAAAATCAGCACCGCCCAATGCTATGAGTGCCGGTTGAGTAAACATGAAAACAGCAGCAGGAAAATGCATTTCAATAATGGCTTCACCCGGTTTATTACCCACCAGCATATTTGTTACCTGAATGGCATATTTATCCATTGCCCCGGCAGGGTTGATACCAAGATGCTGGTTGCCGTAGCGACCATTATCCTGTATTGTATCCAGTATGCCTGATTTTATAACTTTCAAACTCATTTTTTACCGCAGAGAAGGAGAGGCGCAGAGGTGCATCAGGTTAATGACTCCATTGCTTCTATAACTCTGTTATTTTTATTTCTTCAAATTCTTTTTTAGTGACAGGATAAAACTGTACTAAATCCCCAACCCTTAGTAATGTTGGTTCATCCCTTTTAGCATCAAATAATTTTAATGGTGTTCTGCCAATTATTTGCCAGCCACCCGGTGATGCTAATGGATAAATACCTGTTTGTTTTCCGGCAATGCCAACACTTCCTGCTACTATATTCACCGGTTGCGGCTTTCTTGGAATAGCAATTTTTTCATCCACTTCGCCCATGTAAGTAAAGCCGGGCAAAAAGCCAAGCATATAAACTTTATACGTTTTTGATGTGTGAAATTGTATTACTTCCTCAACAGAAATATTTTTTATTGCCGCCAATTGTTCAATGTCCGGTGCAAATTCCTTTTCATAACAAACAGAAATTTTCATATACCGTTCTTTGGTTGCTGAGTGTTCTACCGGCTGCTCCAATCTTTCCAGCAGTTGTTGCTCCACCCATTGAAATATTGTAAGACCATCTGTCCCCTTTTTCCGCAGTGCCACCATATCATAATGAATAGTGAGTGAGCTATAGGCCGGCACGGCTTCAATCATTCCCGGAAATGGCTGTTGCTGCAATTGATTAAACCTTCTGATTACTTCTTTGTTAAGTGTTTCATCTATACAATTACCAAAATCAATTGTAATGGCAGAGTCCCCAAGGGGAAAAATACGGTATCGTATTATTGAAGAATGCATTTCAAAACCATTTGAAGATACCAACTTACTCCGTACTTCGAAAGCCCACTATTGGCTGAAATTGTAACTTTACCCCGATGGCAAGATTTAACCGCAGCGACAGTTTCAATTTATTATCCAAAATAACACCCCGCCGTGCCTGGAATGGTGTGAAGGTGCTGAGCAGTTTTTATATCAGCAAATGGACCAAACGGGCTGTGCAATGGGGCTACCCGGTTTCGATTTCTTTTGAACCGACTACTTCCTGCAATCTGCGCTGCCCGGAATGTCCAAGTGGGCTAAGGGCATTTACCCGGCCAACAGGTATGCTGAAAAAAGATTTTTTCAGTGAAACCATTGACCAGCTTTCCAAAGATTTGTTATACCTCGTTTTTTATTTCCAGGGGGAACCGTATCTCAATCCCAATTTTTTAGACATGGTTGAGTATGCTTCGAAGAAAAGAATTTATACAGCCACTTCTACTAATGCGCATTATTTAACGGATGCAAATGCAAAGCGAACTATTGAAAGCGGATTAGACCGGTTAATCATTTCTATTGATGGCACTACACAGGATGTGTATCAGCAATACCGTGTTGGAGGAAATCTGGATAAAGTAATAGAAGGCGCAAAGAATATTGTGAAATGGAAAAAAGAATTGAAAAGTAAAAAACCATTTGTGGTATTTCAATTCTTAGTAGTAAAACCAAATGAACACCAGATAGAAGATGTAAAAAAATTAGCTAAAGAAGTAGGTGTGGATGATGTGTGGTTTAAAACGGCCCAGGTATATGATTTTGAAAATGACCCCAACCAGTTAATCCCCACCATTGATAAATACAGCCGCTACCGCAAAACAGAAAACGGGCATGAATTTAAGGGCAAATTGGCCAATCAATGCTGGCGGCTCTGGCATGATCCGGTGATAACCTGGGATGGGTTGGTAGCTCCCTGTTGTTTTGATAAAGATGCGCAGCACCAATTGGGTGATTTAAAGAAAAAATCGTTCAAAGAAATCTGGAAGAACGGCGAATACCGTACATTCAGGAAGCAGATATTGAAAGGCCGTAAGAATATTGACATTTGTTCAAACTGTAGCGAAGGAACCAAAGTGTGGAGCAATGATTAACCACAAAAGTTTTTATTATGGAAATGCCATCATCTCTCTCAACCCGGTTGCAATATCAGCATAAAGTATTAGTTGATATTATTGATGGATTATCAGATGAGCAAATCAGGCGGCCAATTATCGCTGGTAAATGGTCCATTTTTGAAACGATTGTTCACCTGCAAACCTACCAGCACATATTTGTAGCCAGGGTAAAACAAATTCTTGAAAACAGCAATCCTTCTTTCTCCGGATACACAGCCGAAGCCGACCCGGAGTTTCTTGACAACTGCGGCAAATCAACAAGAGAAATAATGCAGGATATGATTACTATCCGCAAACAAATGGCAGCCGAAATGACCGCCTTTCCTCCAACAGACCTGGTAAAAACAGGTATCCATCCTGCTTTCGGGCAAATGACATTACTGCAATGGCTGAATTTTTTCTTACTCCATGAGGCCCATCACCTCTTTACAATTTTTAAACTTGCAGCAGAGTTGAAGAAGATGTGAGAGAGAAAAGCTACGAGCTTCGAGTCAACTTACTATAATTTGGAAGTATTTTAAATAGCTAAAAGCCATTTTTGCTTTAAGTCCCGTAACTCAAAGCTCATGGCTCGCAGCTTTGTTTACCATTGCTTCATCTCATCAAAAATGGAAGTGTAGAACGAAGTAAAGCCTTCAAAAAAATGGCGGAAAGATTCGGATAATAGCTTCATGGTTGTGGGATTTAAGGTTCGTACTGTAAAGCAAATCATTTTCCGGCGATACAGCAATACCACAAAGAGGTAATTTTTCGCCAAAATGCTGCTTACCTATGTTAAGAAATGGCTAAACCAGCTATTCATTTCAAATATATTTGGATAATCAATGTTGCAACATTAATTTTGTGCTTTCAATTTATTCTACCACTAAAAATTAATACAATGGATTTAAGAACTAATGTTGACCAGTTGAACCAAATGATTTTGGAAGGAAAAATCCTTGAAGCTTTTGAAAAATTTTATGCTGATGATGTAGTGATGCAGGACAATGATTACCCGGCCAGAGCAGGCAAAGAAATATGCCGCCAGTTTGAAGAAACTTTTGTAAATGGTCTTACAGAATTTCGTGGAGCTAAGATTATCAGTTCCATTATCAGCGACGGGCTTGCTGTTACAGAATGGTGGATGGATTACACCCACAAAGACTTTGGCACCCGTAACTACACCCGGTTGGCAGTACAACGCTGGAAAAATGGCAAGATTGTAGAAGAGAAATTCTACTACAACAACTAAGCATCTTATTACAATTCGTTAAAAAGTTTTGGGAAAAGTACAGGCGAATCCCAAGACTTTTTACTTTAATAGTTAAGTTTACATGATGGGTATTGAACAGGACATACAACAGGCAAAATTTCGCAACCCCCGGCAAAAGGCTGCTATAAACCTTATTTACACTTTGTCGTGGATGAAAGAAAAGACAAAATGCATTTTTGAAGCAGAAGATATTACCCCACAACAGTTCAACATTCTTCGCATATTAAGAGGAAGTTTTCCCGACCCGCTTTCTACTTTACAGATAAGAGAACGGATGCTGGAAAAGATGAGTGATACCAGCCGCATCGTTGACCGGTTAATAGCCAAAGGCCTCGTAAAAAAACTTACTTGTAAAAATGATCGTCGTTTGGTAGATGTTATTATTAGTGATAAAGGAAAAAAATTATTAGAACGTTTGGATGCCCGCCAGGATGAAATTGATGGTGTGCTTGGCAAACTTTCAGAAAAAGATGCTAATATTCTCAGTGATCTGCTGGACAAGATTCGGGATGGCGGTGAATGACGTATTTTTGCTGCTGCCATTATTCATCCGAATCTGAAAACATGAGGAAATCCACCTATTTATTTTTAGCCATTGCTTTGCTATCCGTTCATTTTCTAAACGCTCAGCCCAAATATGAGTTTCGGGGGGTTTGGATTGCTACCATTAATAATATTGACTGGCCGGGTGGTGGTACTACTGACCCCGCCAAACAGAAAGCCGAATACATCCGCCTGCTGAACCTGCACCAGAAAAATGGTATGAATGCCATGATTGTACAGGTACGTCCGTCAGCTGATGCTTTTTATCCTTCCCAATATGAACCCTGGAGTGAATGGCTGACCGGCACACAAGGCAAACCGCCTTCTCCTTATTACGACCCCATGGAGTTTATGATTGAAGAAACACATAAACGGGGCATGGAGTTTCATGCCTGGTTGAATCCTTACCGGGCTGTTCATAACATTGGCACTTCATCTGTTTCGGCTAATCATATCAGCCGCATTCACCCTGAATGGTTTTTGACCTATGGAGATAAAAAATATTTTGATCCCGGGAACAAGGAAGCACAAAAATTTGTGGCGAATGTGGTCCGGGATATTGTGAAGCGGTATGATGTGGATGCCATTCATATGGACGATTACTTTTACCCTTACCGTATTCCCGGAAAAGAGTTTCCGGATGAAGCTTCCTACAGAAAATCCCGCAGCACATTAAGCAAAGATGATTGGCGAAGAAGTAATACCGATTCTATTATACAAGCTCTCAGCATTGTTATCAAACAGGAAAAGAAATTATGCCGCTTTGGTATTTCCCCTTTTAGTGTTTGGCGAAATAATGATAAGGACTCTGTGAGAGGTAGCGACAGCCGTAGCGGTCAAACCAATTATGATGACCTGTACGCCGATATATTGTTATGGTTGAAAAAAGGATGGATTGATTATGTGACACCGCAATTATATTTCACCATCGGGCACCCGAAAGTTGATTATGCAAAAATGGTGGACTGGTGGAGCCGCAACAGTTTTGGCCGCCATGTGTATATTGGTCACGGCATTTACAAGGCAGAAACATCAGAAGCCGGTTGGAAAAATGCAGATGAGTTGCCCCGCCAGATAGAATTATTGCGCCTTTACCCCAATGTACAAGGCAGTATTTATTATAGCAGCCGGTTATTTGAAAAAAATCCGAATGGATGGAATGATAGTTTGCGTAATAATTATTATAAATATCCTGCCCTGTTACCGCCGATGAGATGGATAGATAATGAAAAACCCTGGCCACCGATTGTAGAAAGGGAAATTGATGATGATTCTATTATACAATTAAAGGTAAAACCCGACCCAAGAAATCACATACCTATAAAGTATTATGTGGTGTACCAGTATGCTGCCGATTCGCATAGTGAAACGTTTGGCAATGTACCCAAATATATTTCCCGGATGATAACTACACCAGATGGGTTTAAATTAAAAGAGCCGCTTTCTTCTAAACACTTTTCTTATCGCTATGTCATTACTGCTGTAGGAAAAAATAATAATGAAAGTGATTTAAGTGAAATTGCAATACTGGTGCAACCGGGGGGTAAGTGGAATTTTTATAAGCCTTAAGCTATAAAGTTCTCCTTTCTTTTATACCTTTAGTATATCATCAGATAACAGCGATTATGTCTTCACTTATTATTTCAACAAAAAATGTAAAGGAGCTTCAGTTTGTGCGGGAGTTGTTGAATAAAATGAAAATCCGCAATAAATTACTTACAACGGAAGAAAAAGAAGACCTTGGTTTGGCAGCATTAATGAGTAAGGCCAATAGAAATAAAAAGGTCTCCCGTGACACAATCATGAAAAAACTCAAATAATGCAGGTTGAGTTTCTTGCTTCATTCAATAAAGACCTGAGCAAGTTATCATCGGCTCCAGTTCGTCAATGGGTGAAGAAAATTATTCTGAAACTGGAAAAAGCAAATTTTAATCTGAAATTTCGCAGCTGAAAAAACTAAACGGGCATCCGGATGCATGGCGGATCAGGCTTGGTAATTACAGGATTGGTTTCTTTTTTAATAATAATATCATTCAATTAGCCAGAATAATGGATAGAAAAGATATTTATAAAGTGTTTCCGTAATATCTTCTTTCGTCTTCCATTTTCTACCTTTGTATAGCTAATATGAAACTTATTGCGTAAAAGCAATTATTAATTCCAAATTATTCATTTATAATTATCCCAATATGCCCGGCTTTGAACTCTGGAGTGACAAAGAAAGAAAAGAAGTAAATGATGTCTTGGAAACCGGTATCCTGATGCGGTATGGATTTGAAGGATCCAGAAAAGGTATCTGGAAAAGTAAGGAGCTGGAAACAGCCATCTGCGAAACCTTTGGCAGCAAGTATGCACAACTTACTTCCAGCGGTACCGCTGCATTAACAACTGCTATGAGTGCATTGGGCATTGGCTATGGAGATGAAGTGATAACTCCCTGCTTTACATTCGTCGCAAGTTTTGAAGCGATATTAAGTGTTGGTGCAGTACCCGTGCTGGTAGATGTGGATGATACGCTAACACTAAATCCAGCTGCTGTTCGTAAAGCCATCACTCCAAAAACAAAAGCTATAATGCCGGTACACATGTGCGGCAGCATGGCAGATATGGATGCGTTGATGGCAATTTGCAAAGAGCATACTCTTTTTTTAATAGAAGATGCCTGCCAGAGTATTGGTGGCACTTACAAAGGAAAACACCTCGGTACTATCGGAGATGCCGGTACATTCAGTTTTGATTTTGTAAAAACAATTACTTGTGCTGAAGGCGGTGTAGTAATGACTAACAGGGAAGACGTTTATATTAAATCCGATGGGTATACCGACCATGGCCATGACCACAAAGGCGGTGCCGACCGCGGCGCCGACCTGCATCCGTTTATTGGTTACAACTATCGCATTTCAGAATTACATGCTGCGGTTGGATTAGCGCAGATAAAAAGGTTGGAGGAATTTCTTATCATTCAGAAAAAAAATAATGTCCAGCTAAAAAATATTTTAGCACAGATACCAGAAATTTCTTTCCGTCGTGTACCTGACCCGGCTGGTGACAGCTACAGTTTTGTAAGCTGGTTTCTGCCGACCAGAGAAATTACCAGAGCTGTTGTTGCAGAAATGAAAGCACAGGGAATATTACCCGGCAACTTTTACTGGTTTGATAACAACTGGCATTATATCCGCAAATGGGACCATCTTCAACATTCTACTACACTTAATGCCCTGCATCCTGATTTAAAAGCACAGGTAATACATCATGCCACCAAAGATTTTGCTGCCAGTGATGCTGTGATGGGTCGTTGTATTTCTACTGCTATCAGTTTGCTGTGGACAGAAGAGCAGATAAAAGAAAAAGGAGAAAAAATGGTGAATGTGATAAAGAAGGTGCTGAGTGAGTACAAGGTAACGGCCTAATGGTTTTCCAATTTCGAAAGAACCTCTTTTGTGGCCCGGAGCATAGTTTCACTTCTTTCGGAAGGTACTTTAACTGGCATTTTCAGTATTGAATTTGCCCAGTTAACTGCGTTTAAAGTATCGGCTCTTGAAATATAGAAATTCATTAAATCAAACCGACTGCCCATTCTGTTTGGTACCATGTAGATAGCTCTTAAATAGCTTTTCTCCGCATCTGCATATTTGCCCAGCTCATTTTCAATTTGAGCTTGTAGTTTATATACTTTATGATCTACATAATATTTTTTTGTTTCTTGCAAGGCAATTAATGCTTCATCAAGCTTATTGCTATAATACAATTGCTCTGCAAGCAGCAAATTGTTAGCCCCATTAACTGGATAAAAGCTGCTTAATTTTTTGTATTCTTCAATAGCTTTTGTTCTATATCCAGCCCTTGCTAGTTCAAAAGCATTCTTTGCCATTCTTTTCCGCTTTAATAGTGAAATGGTTGAAAAAAGAAAGAAACAAGACAATAATATGTAAGTTGTCCTTATTAAAATAGTTACTATTTTTTTTGTTAATGATAAGCTGTCTGTAACAAGCGGAAGGAAAATAATAATACCAATAAAAACTAAAGCAAGAAATTGTAACTGCCATATTTGCATTGGGTATGAAAAAAGGCTTGCTGTCCCAATACATATAAAGCCGGAAGAAGCGGCGGTAATTATGGGCTTTTTGTTGTACTCTTTTTGAAGAAATAGTACTCTTCTTACTATTAAATAAAGTATGAACACCAAGAATAACAAACCAGATAGTCCGGTTTCTATACCCCATTGGAGATAGTCATTGAGAGCATAAAATGTATTATCTGCGAGCAATGCTGTTTTGTTATCAATACTATGGTTAAAAAAATAGTTTGCCTGGTATTCATTAAAATGACTTTTGAGTTTACCGAGCCCAATTCCTGAAACCCAATTATCCCTTAGGATACCTGATGAGATTTTATAAATATGCTTACGGCCAGACGAAGAATCAGATTTATAAAAAACCAAAGCGAGAAAGAAAAGGCATATAAAAAGTGTAGCAGCAATAAAAAGTTTCTTTCTCTGCCTTGCAGAAATATGTTGATAGGCAACGTAAAATAATCCAGTAATACAGCCTAACCAGCCAGCCCTGCTCTCGGACGTTAACAAAAGACATGATATGGGCAAAGTCAAAAGTACTAACGCTAAAATCTCCCATTTTTTCTTTTGCCGAAAATAATAGGAGAATATAAATAATAATATGACCGCCCAGAAGATACCAGCGATACTTTTGTTGGGAATTAGAAAAAAATCAAACACTTTATCTATTTAGCAGTTATAACATTCCTGCATTCAAAAGTTCTTCAATTGACTTTCTTAACCAAAAAATTGCCAAACTACCTGTTCCGGTTGTATGAAAATAAGCTTTGCCTTGTTGATCTATTACGGCATGGGTTGGGTAGGCAGTTACATCGTACTGGTTTGCAATATCTCTACCACTATCAATTATGGCATAATCAAAGGGGTTGCTTTTTAAAAATATCATCAAATCGCTTTTATTATCCAAAGCAATTGCCAGAAAAACAATGTCAGAGCTATCTTTATATTCCCGTACCAGCTTATTTAGTTCAAGTATTTCTGCTCTACATGGGGGGCAGTTAATAAACCAAAAATTTAAAATTACTATTTTGCCCTTGAGGTCTTTCAGCTTATACTTTTTCCCATTCATATCAGTGGTAGAAAAATTTTTTACTTCCTTACCAGTTATGAAGCTTTTACTTTCTTTAGGCTTTTCGGCATTAGATAGAATCTTTTCTTTTTCACCTTCGGAACGCCTTATTAATAGAAAGGCAGTATTTTTGTCATGTGAATTTTCGGGCTTTAAGTAGTAATAGCCCGTTAGCAGTAATTTTCTCCAAATGTCAGGTTGATAGATAACGCCACTACTGTCTTTTACTATTGAGCCGTCACTTACAGGAACCCTCTTTACCTGACCATTTTCTTTAGATAGTTGAGAATATAAATTAGCGCTGAAAAAAAATAGTACAAAAAATAAAAAAATCGTTTTCATAAAAAACCCCAGGTTTAATTTCTTTCTTTGAACTTACGGAGATAACGGGTTGTATAAACCACCCTTATTTGCTCTCCAAAGATGATATTGCCTTTCAGGCTTTTCCCTTCAAAATGAAAATAGTTGTCATTAAAACTTCTTTTCTTTCTCCCCTCCCCACATGGAAAATCATCTGATTCGATAATGAGTGGGAAAATAAGCATACAATTACGAAGGCCAGATTTTGATGCTATAGAGTCCAACTTAAAATAATTGATTCTTTTTTTTTGATTCATTTCTGTTATATTTTTTTTAAGCCACTCTGGGCTACTATCAGATAAATCAATTGCTATTACTTTGGCAAACTTATCAATTTGTACTTTCAGCAATTCAGAGTAATAAAAGCAGGTATCTCCTGAACTTGTTTCCGGTGGAAGTGGTAGAAAACGTTCTATATTATTAGCAAGTTGCTTTTGAAAATCTTTTAAGGAATCAGCTTTATTTTCAGTACCCAATAAAATAACTCCGAATAATAAATTAAGTAACATAATAAATGTTTTTAACAGGGAGTGCCCTTTCCGTTTGGAGAACTCTTGTGTTTATAATTTTCATTCTCTTGTATTATCCTGGCTTTTTCTGTACTTGGTAAATTGTTAAAAAGAATAGTGTTATACAGTCCCCCCCATGTTAAATCTATAGCATCTTGTTCAGGTAGATTTGGAAACATTTCTTTTAAAGCATTTTTCATCATATTAAATCTATCTGCTGAAGCCATTAATTCATGGTGCTGGGTATTAGAAACAGTAAAAAGAGGAAAAGTAAAGTCAATCCACCCATGTACAGCTTCATGAAGTATTGTGGCAGCAATATACTCCTTTGATGCATCTATAAATTCCTGTGATGTTGACCCACCATTCTTGCATGTTGACCCACTTGGGAAGCGGGCAATAATTGTAAGAGCTTAATGATGCATAAAAGTACATCGTGTTATTAATATGTTTTCACTTTTTT
>Ga0209591_10007063_pt1 | contig 12383 bp, 13 predicted proteins | sample MAT01_FD_187207 | JGI IMG/M metagenome (GOLD analysis project Ga0209591, IMG submission 187207) | Freshwater microbial communities from Lake Fryxell liftoff mats and glacier meltwater in Antarctica - MAT-01 (SPAdes) (version 2) | ecosystem: Environmental > Aquatic > Freshwater > Ice > Liftoff...
ACGTCTCGCCGGTCACCAGCGGCATCACGTAGTACAACAAGCCGTCGGCGTCGCCGCTGTCGAGCAGTGGTAAAATGTGCGGGTGTTGCAGGCGGGCAGTCGTGCGGATCTCGCTCAGGAACCGTTCGCCGCCGAGCGCGGCGCCGAGATCGGGATGCAGCACCTTGATCGCGACGTCGCGCTCGTGCTTGAGATCGTGCGCGAGGTAGACGGTGGCCATGCCACCGGCCCCAAGTTCGCGCGTAACGGTGTAGCGGTCAGCGAGTGCCACTCGCAACCGCTCTGAGGTGTCACTCACGCGTTCTCCGTGCTTCAAAACGAAGTGCTTCGAGTTCGCGGCGGAGCGGCGCCCAGTACGCCCGGTCCTCCACCATGATCTGCGCTTGCTCTGCGGCCAATGATACGTCCATGTCGTCGTGGTTCGGTGCCGCCCGTACCACAGGTCGTGATGAGCGTGCGGCGGCCTCCGGGTATCGCGCGATCAACTCCGCGAGAAAAGCCGGCGAGCGCAGTTCATCGAGCCAAAAGGTGACCTGCGCATCCGTCGCGACATCGTCGCGGGCGGCCACGTACGACGCGTCGACCAAACGGCGCAGCATCGGCCAATCCTTGTCACGCTGAGTTTTCTTCGCGGCGACCAGATCTTCAAGCGCCATCACCTCCACCAGAACTTCCGTATCGCCATCGCCCGTGGGCAGCGCGATGGTCGTGCGACGCTCCCAGAGCGCGGGGAACGGGTCGACGCCACGCATGCGACTCATGATGTCCACCCGCAACGGTGACGTCGAGCCGTCGGGAATGCTGAAGTGCACGGCGTGCCCGCGATCGAGATAGCGTACGTCAAACGATGGCACCGCGATCACGGTGGCGTTCAACGAATCGAGTGCGACGCGCAACGCCGGCAGCGCCTCGGGCGTCGCCAGCACCGCCAGATCCAGATCGCGACTATACTCGGCCGCGCCGTACAACACGCAGGCCTGACCCCCCATCAACAGGGCGCGCACGTCGTACGTCCGGATCGTAGAAAGGACTCGCAGGATCTGGGTCGGGATCACTCGTGCCTCCGAGCGCATGGTGCCACGCCGCGAGCCGCATGGACTCGGCCCAGCGCTGTTGTGGCGAAAGGCGCATCCATGCCGCAGCTTCCTCGCCGTACAGATCGTCGAGGGTGACGCGAAGCGGCTGGTTGTCGGGGTGCGCGGTCATAGGTAGAAGCTAGCCGCAGGGCGCACACGTCGCGATGCGTCACTTCCCCGCCGCGTTGACGGCACGCTTCATGGTAGACACCCAATTCGGAATCACGCGCAGGTATGCGCCGGTGCTGCGCCCGGCGCCACGGTCGTGCGCGAGGTACACGGTGCCATGCCACTCTGTCCAAGATCGCGTTCGACGCGGTAACTCGTGCAAAGCGCGGCGGTCGAACGCGACATGGTCTCAGCCATGATCGACCGGGGCGAATGCGACGCCGAGTCGTGCACACTGCACACCCAAGGCTTTGTCGCGGGTCCAGAGTTTGCATTTGTCGATCGCCGCCGATGCCAGCAGATGGACATCCACGTGCCCGATGCCGCGACTGCCGAGGCTCTGCGCCGCGATGAAATGCATCACTTCGTCGTGCGTCGCCATGGTGGCCATCGGCAAGTCGCTGAGGAGACGGAGCACCGCGCTGCGTGGCCGCAACGATCCGCACGCCAGTTCCCCAACCACGAAGGGGTGCGTTGCGACATTTGCAGATTCCAGGAGCGCCGCCAGCGTCGCGTCACCGCGCCGCAGGTGGTCGATCCACACAGACGTGTCGACGAGAATCACCCCGTGGCACGCGCCGACGGTCGGCGCCGATGGCCCGCGACCAGCTCGGGCTCCGATCCGGCGAGCGCGGCGAGGCGGCGCGCGCTTTCGCGGGCGATCAGCGCTTCGAGTCCCGCGCGCACGAGCGCGGTTTTCTCGTCGATGCGCGTAAGACGACGGGCCTCTTCGAGCAGGTGGTCGTCGATATTGAGTGTCGTTTTCATATGTATGAGTATGGTCAGTAAAGCCATATCGGGCAAGTCGCGTTCATGGGCTGCTCGAGCAGCCGTCACGTGGCGTCGTGGTCGGGGTCACTGGTGCCTCCGAGCGCGTGGGGCCACGCCTCGAGTCGCACCAGTCGCAATGCGTCACTTCCCCGCCGCGTCGACGGCACGCTTCATCGTGGCCACCCAATTCGGAATCACGCGCAGATACGCACCGGTGCTGCGCCCGGAGCCACGCAGGTAGAGATCTGCGCCGTCCGGCGTGATCAGGTGTGAACGGCTCACCGTGTTGATCATGAGCGGGTCGCGGAACCACCGTTCCGGCGGCGCGAACGGCGCGCTGGCGTTCCCGGACACCTTCGTGCGCCAGTGCCACTGATCGAAGCTCCAGAACGTGAGTGTCCCATCGGGCATCCACTCCGGTTCCAGCCCCTCCGCCACTTGGTACGTGGTGCCGTTCAATGGCCACGGTGCGAGCGCAATCTTCCCGTTCTGAAGCAGGTAGGTAAACCAGCGGCCGTTGGGCGACACGGAAGGGGAAGCCAGCATGTCAGTGCCGGTTACTAGTGTGTCGAGCGGTTGCGCGTTCTGGGTCGGATTCGCCCGGACGATGCTGCGCTGATCTTTCGATGAGCCGAAAAGTGTCGTGGCGTCGGGCCATGAGCTGATGGTTGCGATCTGCGCGAGCACCTGTGGCGGCGCCGACGTGTCTGGCGAACCCACGAGCGACACGGCGGTGTCGGCCACACCACGCAGCACGTCGAAGATGAGTGACGTGCCCTCGGCATTCCATCGGGGCTCACCGATGAAAAAGTGCGACTGCCACAGCTTCCCACGACCCGTCGCGACGTCAAACACCCACAGCTCCTGCCCGCGTACCCCTTGCTTCACCACCGCCAATCGCCGCCCATCGCGCGTCATGTCGAAGCGCAGCGCAGCAATCGGTGGCAGCGGCAAGGTATCGAAGGTGACGCCGTCCCTCGTGCTCGCCAACCGACCCACCTGCGCGTTCTCACCCGGCGCATACACGAGATCACCATGCGCCGTGAGCCCGAACTGTCCAGCGCCCGAGTACCCCTCGCGACGCACGCCGTCGAGCAATCGGACCACGCGACCCACTGCACGCGTGGCAGGATCGAATGACGCGGCCTGCAACGCGCCCTCCACCGACATGAACACGAGATACCGACCATCCACCACGCGCGCGCCGGCGCCGAACAGCGACGGTGCGCGGCCCGCCGAGTCAGCCTCGCCGACGACGCGCGGATAAAAAACGCGCCTCGAGGAGTCGCCCGTGTTGACCAGGAACACGGTGCTTCCCTCTGAACAGAGCGCGAGAGCATGACCCGGGATCTCCGCCGGAGAAACGCAGAAGCGCGGCCCTGACCGCTTGCTTCCCGATGATGGATCGACCACGAACGCGTCGTTTGCGTCACCGACCAACAGCCGGCCGGCGCTGATCCATGATGCGCCCTTGTACGCCGTCAGATCGGTGAGTGTCGCGACCGTCCCGCCGGCAATGGCCACGGTCTTGAGCTTCGCACCGCTCACGAATGCCACCGTCCTGTCGTCCGGCGAGAGCGCCGGCCCATTGGCGCCGTCGGTGCCGGCCAGCGGGCGCGAATCGAACGTGCGCAGATCGCGTACCCACAATTGCGTGGTGGCGCCACGATCGGCGGCATAGACCGCGAACGCCCCGTCGCGCGAAACGGCGAACGACGTCACCCCGAGCCCGTTGTTCTTCGTGAATGCGATCTGCGCCGTGTCGGGGAGGCCGACGTCGTAGCCGCTGGCGCGAGCGACTCCCGACACGTCGGATCGCGCCATCCACAGCGCGGCAAAGATCGTCGTACCGGCGAGTCCGGCAAGCGCAGCCCACGTGCGCGCGTCGCGCCAGCGCGGCGTCGAGTGCGAGGACTGTGCCGAGGCCGCGAACGTCTCCCGGCTCGTGTTGCTCAACGCCGTCGCGAACTCCGCCGCACTGGCAAACCGATCGGCGGGCAGCTTCGCGAGAGCCGTACCCACCGCCCGCTCGATGGCCAGTGGCACGGTATCGCGCAGCGTGTGAATGGGCGTCGGCTTTTCGCTCAACACCTTCGCCACGATCGCCTGCACGCTGCTGCCGATGAACGGCGCATCCCCAGCCAGCATTTCGTACAGCACCGCACCGAGCGCATACACATCACTACGCGCATCGAGGATGCGTTCGCCCATCGCCTGCTCGGGGCTCATGTATTGCGGTGTGCCGAGTGAGAGCCCCGTTTGCGTCATGCGCGCGCCGCCGGCGCTCTGCACGGCGAGGGCGATGCCGAAGTCGGCCACGAGCGCGCTGCCATCATGCAGCAGAATGTTCTCGGGCTTGATATCGCGATGGATCACGCCTTGTCGGTGCGCGTAGTCCAGCGCACTGGCCACTTCGCGTGCGATGCGCAGCGCGTCGGCGATCGGGAGCTGGCGTTCGCGCTCGAGCCGCGCGCGCAACGTCTCGCCGGTCACCAGCGGCATCACGTAGTACAACAAGCCGTCGGCGTCGCCGCTGTCGAGCAGTGGTAAAATGTGCGGATGCTGCAGACGCGCAGTGGTGCGAATCTCGCTCAGGAACCGTTCGCCGCCGAGTGCGGCTCCGAGATCGGGATGCAGCACCTTGATCGCGACATCGCGTTCGTGCTTGATGTCGTGCGCGAGGTACACGGTGGCCATGCCACCGGCCCCAAGTTCGCGCGTGACGCGATAGCGGTCGGAGAGGGCGGTGGTGAGGCGATCCACAATTGACATTGTCCGAAGTTACCGGTCGAGCGACGTGTCGTCGAGGCTGGTGTGCGCGAAGGGCACTATCGTGCCGTGGCCGACAAATACTCGACCAGGCCGGCCAGTGGCGTCGCCGTGACGCCCCCACCCATGGGCCAACTCTCCGATCCGCCGTGCACGACATGCACGACATGCACGACATGCAGCGCCGCCGCATCCAGATCGGCCGCAGCGGAGCGCAAGCCCCTCGACACCGTGGGCGCCGCCGTCCGCTTGATGTCGATCAGCATCTCGACCCGCCCTCCACGCTCGAAGAGTAGATCGACCTCCGCCCCCTTTTCCGTGACGAACCCTTCCCAACTCGCGCCCACCACCGGATGCGAGCGCACATCGTCGAGCGATTCGATCGCGAGGAGCGCCTGCAGCAGACCACTGTCTCGCACGTAGAGCTTGGGCGCCCGCACGAGGCGCTTGCGCAGATTTCCACTTCAGGGAGGCAATCGGCGCACGAGCAGCAAGTCGGTGAGCAGATCCACGTAGCGACCGATCGCGGGGCTGGAGACTTCGAGGCTGGCAGCGAGCCGTGCTTTATTGACGGGTGTGCCCTGCGCGTGCGCCAGCATGCTGCCGGGAAAGCCACCGCGCACCCAGAGGTCAGGCACGCCAGCGTCGTGTGTCGCCAACTCACGCGCGAGAATCGGCGTCAGCTCCAGATACGCGACGCGACCGGCAAGCGACTCGCCCGCTTGTTGCTGCAGATCGAGCGATGCAGACCCGAGCAGCAAGAGTAGCTGTCCGCAGCCCTTGCAGTGACCGATCGGGAAGTTCCCCGGTTCCGAACCACTTGGCGGGTTCCGTCGGGGCCTCGTCGAGAAAAGCCGGCTTCTGGGCCAGCAGGTCACTCAGCGCGACCCGTGCTTCCTCATGCCTGCCGAGCTGTCCGTACGCGGCAGCCAACACGAAAGATCCTCGGCCAGATACACCGTGGCCAGGTCGGCGACGGCGGCCTGTCCCTCGGGAGACGCGAACGTTGCGTGCATATGCGCGCGAGTGCGCCCGAACCCGCTCGACGGCTGCAACGTATTGTCAGCGGGGCGTCATCCGGCGCGAGGCAAGGGTTTCAAGCGCGCGATGCGCTGCGCTTCCTTCGAGCGCAACATGTGCCACAGATCCCAATCCTGTTGAAGCCCGAGCCAGAAGTCCGCACTCATCCCGGTCACTTGCGCGAGACGCAACGCGGTATCCGGCGTGACGCTACGCTTCGCGTTGATCACTTCGTTCAACCGCGGAAACGACACGCCCAACCGGATGGCGAACGCCGACTGCGAGATGCCGAGTGGCTGGAGGAACTCCTCGAGTAGCATCTTGCCCGGATGCGTGGGCGGTCGATGCGTTGGCAGGCGGCGCTGCACCAACTGCGACCCGATGGCTGGGTTAGTGGAAATCCGTGACTTCGACATCGTCGGCACAGCCGTCCTCCCACCGAAAACAGATCCGGCATTGATCGTTGATGCGAATGCTATGCTGCCCGCGACGCTCGCGCTTCAAGGCTTCCAGACCATTGCCCGGCGGCACCGCCAGCTCGCGGAGATCCCGCACGCGATTCAGCATGGTCAGCTTCCGCGCCACGACCGCCCACAGCGTCTCGGGACATGCCTTCCGAGCCCGCCGACTGTCGATGCCGTTGAACACACCCTCGGTGGCCGCGTCGGCGAAGGAACGTATCACATGTACTATTATAACGAATGCCGTAGCAGCGTGCCAGCCTCGACGCTTCACTCCAGCTCGGACTCGTCGTGGCTAGGCCCGTGTCGTCGAACTTTCGCCGCCACGCACTAACGCGGATACGCACACGAGCACAGCAACGCAGGCTCGCTCATCGCTGCAGCCCCGGCACTGTGTTCCCCTGCTGTGTGAAGTACACGATCGTCCTGCCAACTCCAGAAATCGCGAGTGGGCGCCCAACCAGATTCGGCAGCTGCTCCCCGTGAAGAGCGGATCGCCGGCCAGCATCTCGTAGGTCACGGCACCGAGCGCATGGAGGTCGCTGCGCGCATCGATCACCTTCTCACCGATGGCCGGTTCAGGGCTCATGTACTGCGACGTACAGAGCGAAACCGGGCTCCGGGGTCTTCGCCGTGGCCCACCGCCGACGCCGCGCGCACCCGCCGCCCAATCGCCGCCGACTTCACCTCCGCGTCGCGCACGATCTCCGCAAACCGCGCGTGCGACCGGAGTGGCTCCATGAACGGGTTGTGCCGCGCGATGAAGTCCGCAGGTGTGAATCCCTTCTGTACGGCGAGCGCGAGGACGTCGATGCCGCGCGCAATCTCACCGGCCATCGCAAAGACCTCTGCGATGTGAAAGGTCAGGTGTGCATCGAGGGGGGTGAGATCCAGATCGGCCACCAGCGTGAGCCCGCCCGCGACGTCGCCGCGCGCCACGCGAAGCAGCGCATCAGACTGCACCACGTACGGCACCTCGGGTGCAACACCAAGCATCCAGTCGACATGCACTTGCGCGGCGTCGAGTGCTCCCGTGATCGTCAGCGCGTAAGCGAGAATCCAGCGTCCGCCAAAATCACTTGGACTCGTCGCAGCGGCACGCTCGAGTCCCGCGATCGTGCCCTCGATTTCGCCGCTGAAAAACGGCACGAGACTCGAAATGATCGGCGTTTGTGGACTCAAGGGATCTCGCACCAGAAGCTCGGCGGTCGCGACTGCGGCCTCGTGCAGCAGCCCGGCATATCCGAGCGCGCAGATCAACCAGTACCGCGAATCGGAATCGGTCGGATCGCGCTCGATCGCTTCGCGCAGCCGAAGGACGGCGTCCGCCATGTCACCACGTTCGATGGCGGCGTAGCCGAGTGCCGCATATCCGAATGGTGCGTCCGGTGCGCCCTCCACCAGCGCGAGTGCCCGTTTCTCGATGTCGCCGATTTGCGACGGATCGCCGACACCGAGCTTGAGTCGTGACACCTCGCCCCACAGCCTGAGACCGCGCAGCGTCGGGACATCGCCTTCGATCGCGACCGCACGCTCCAACAACTCGACCCAGTTGTCGTTCGCCATGCCCATGCCGCGCATTTCGGCGCGCGCCTGCAGATACAATTCGTATGCGCGCGCATGGGTGATACCACGCGCACCGAGACGCCGGTCTTCGTCGGCATTGAGCGTGATGCCCAACGCGGCGACGATCGCGCGCGATACGCGCTCCTGCAGATCGAAGACCTCGTCGATCGTACCGCTGAACTTGTTGCCCCAGAGCTGCTGGTCCATCGTGGCATCGACCAGCTGCGCTGCAATCCGCAGCGCAGAGCCCGCGCGACGCACGCTCCCGGACAGTAGATAGCGCACGCCAAGCACGCGACCGATGTCATGAGGCCCCTTGGTGCTGCCCTTGTGCTGCATCGACGACGCGCGCGACGTCACGCGCAGGGCGCGCACATTCGACAGATCGGTGATGATCTCTTCCGTCAGCCCGTCGCTGAAATATTCATTGTCCGCATCCGCACTCATGTTCTCAAACGGCAGCACCGCGATGCTGTTGGCCGCCGGAGTGGGAGGCGGCGCGTGCGTTGAATCGGCACCCGATGGGTTGCGCAGCACGGAGACGACTGCTCCTGCGGTCGCGGGACGCGATTCGACCTCGCGTGCCAGCAGCTGCTCCACCAACTGTGCGAGCGCGGCCGGCACATCCGCTCGAGCCGCGGTGACGTTGGGGGGCGTATGCACGAAACGTCGCGAGAGCACGGCCGCCGACGACGATCCCGTGAACGCGGGCTCGCCGGTGAGCGACTCGAACAGCACACAGCCGAGAGCGAAGAGATCACTGCGTCAATTGAGCGGCTCACCCGCCGCCTGTTCCGGACTCATGTACGCCGGTGTACCGATCATCACGCCCACGCGCGTGAGTGCGCTGGTTTCCTGCGCTGCCGCCAACGCCTTCGCGATACCGAAATCGGCCACGACGGCGTGTCCCTCGTGCAAGAGGATGTTCTCGGGCTTGATGTCGCGATGCACCACGCCGTGGCGATGCGCGTAGTCGAGGGCGTCCGCGACATCAGCGCCGATCCGCGTGGCCGCGTCGACCGACAGTCGACCTTCCTCACGGAGACGGTCGCGCAACGTCTGGCCACGCATCACCGGCATCACGAAGTACAGGATGCCATCGGCCTCGCCGGAATCGTACAGCGGCAGCACGTGCGGATGGGTCAAGCGCGCCGCCAGTCGAATCTCCTGCGCGAAACGGTCGTGCTCGATTGAGCCGGCGAGATCGACATGCAGCACCTTGATGGCGACATCACGGTCGTGCTTGAGGTCGTGCGCGAGGTAGACGGTGGCCATACCGCCGGCCCCGAGTTCACGGTCGACGCGGTAGCGATCGGCGAGGGCGGTGGTGAGGCGTTCCATGATAGACATTGGCCGAAGTTACGGGGCGAGCGGTTTCTGGTCGAGGCGGGTTGGCAATGGCCATCAGGGCAGCTCGGCCTAACCATTTGAACTAGTCAGATCACACCGGTCTGACTATATTTTCGTGATGTCTGAAGAAATCTCGCTGTACAACGCCAAGGCCACCCTCTCCGCGCTGGTGCGGCAGGTCCGCGAAGGGCGCTCGTACACCATTACGGTGCACGGCCAGCCGGTCGCGGAGTTGCGCCCGTACGCGCCAGCGCCATTCCGTACGCTCACGCTCGCCGAGCGCATTGCGGAATTGGAAGCACAGGGCGTCATTGCCGCAGGGGAGGGGTCGGCACGCGACCTGGCACAGTGGCCGATCCATCATCGCGTAAACGGCGCGCTCGAGCGCTTTCTCGACGAGCGCGAATGACCATCGCCTTCGTCGATTCATCCTGCGTGCTGTCCATGCTACTCGATGAAACGCATGGCGCCCGCATGCAGCGGCAACTCTCCGCATACGATCGCCTGTTCATCGCGCCGTTACTCGAAGCGGAGCTGTACAGCGCGGCCCATCGTGAGCAGCGTTCGGTCGATCACGACCTGCTGCGGCGATTCCAACCTATCTTCGCCCCGCGCAGTCTCCGTCCGGAAATCGAACGGGTGCTTGCCGCGGGTTCCGTGCGCGGTGCCGATTGTTTGCACTTGGCCACGGCGCTCTATCTCGCGCCGGATCCTGGCGAACTCACCTTCCTCACGCTGGACGAGCGACAGCGAGCGGTGGCGGCGCAGCTGGGATTCGCGACCTGATGCCCGGGTCGCCGCCGTTCTGCATCGGAGAACGCAGCGGGTCGGCACGGCGGTGACGTCGTCGATGCGCGTGAGGCCCATGAGCAACGTCTTGGCGCGCTCGATGTCGACGGCCGCGACCGTATACACGTGATCGACGATGCGAAGCAGTGCGTCGAACGCGGGCTGGATGGCCGCACGCCGATTGATGGCCACGCGAGGTACATCGGGATATTCGAGGCGAGCTTCCGGCGCGGATCCACCGACCTCCGCGAACCAACGAGCGGCGGCGCCGTCACTTCTTGACCTTGGCCCGCAACTCGTCGAACCAATTCAGCGTGACCACCAACTGCCGTCGCGTTCGATCCGTCTGCGCTCGCAACAGCAAGAACGTCTCCCCGTCGGCCGAGACATCGTAGACTGACCCAAACGCAGCACTGCGGCTGTACGCGTACGGGCCGGCGAACAGCAGTCGGGTCGTGCCGGGTTGCGGCCCGTCGGACGAGATCGCGACCGCGAACACGGAATCGGCCTGACGAAACACCAATTCGCGGCCGCCCTTCGTCCAGAGAGGCTCGGATCCCCCGCGCGTGGACACCTTGAACCGGCCGCGTGAGGGGTCGGGATATGACTGGATGTTGACGTCGATTTCTCCTAACCGCCCCGACTCGTAGGCCATCCAGGCGCCGTCGGGCGACAGCGTCGGCTTGGACAGGCTCGCCGTCGTACTGTGCAGGAAAAGGCTGTCGCGTCTCCCGCCGCGGGTGGTCAGTGCACGAATGTCGGAAGCACCATCCGGATTGCCGATATAGGCGATGACGCCATCCGGCGTGATACGTGGGGCGATCCGATCGAACCCGCCCTTGGCGACGACTTCTTCGGGGCCGCTCACATCGGCGGCGCGCTGCCACAATTCGAACAGGGGTCGCTCGGAGATATACATCACCGACCGACCGTCGGGTGTCCAGGCAGGGTCGCCCTCGTACCCCGGCGACTCGGACAGCCGTGCGCCGTTGGCGCTTCCGACCGGGTAGACCCAAATATCGGGTGCGGCACCGCCTTCCAGCAGCGCGACCGCGATCTGTGACTTATTGGGCGAAAGTCGCGGATAGCTGAACCGACCGACTTTCGGCACCGCGGTGCGTGCCACACCACGCCGATCGGCCAGCACCATCTCGTACGAACGCGAGTAGGAGGCCACCGGCATGGTCACCAGCGTGCCGCTGTGAGAGACCGCGAAGGCCGCGTAACCGGTTCCGTGTGTGATCGCCACGTCGGGCACGACAACTTCGGCGCGACCGCTCACCGTCAACGTCGTGGGGTCAAACGCCATCGCGAACAACGTCTCGCCTTTGGTGAACACCAGGTGCCCACTCGCGACAAAGCGACCGGAGCGCGCGTTGCGCACCAGCACGGTGCGTGCGCGTGTCTTGCGCGAATACACTTCGATGGTGCTGTTGATGCCGTCGCCGCCGCGATAGCTCGTGAAGAGCACGTGATCGCCATCGGGGAGCTGCTGCGCATCCCAGTGTCCCAGCTCGCCGTTCACGGAGTCCGGCGCGGTGAGCATCGTCTCGCGGCTCCCGTCTTCGTCCGTCTCCCAGAGCCCGGAGTCGTACGCCTTGGCGTATACAATGCGCCCGTCGGGTGCCCAGTCGCCTCCACCCCAGTAGCGCACGCGCAGATCAATCGGGGTACGGCCTTCGATGCTGATCTTTTGCATGATGCCGTCGCGCGCGAGTCCGACCCATTTTCCATCGGGCGACAGGAACGGACGTAAGCCTCCCTCCGATCCTGCGATCATCGTAGCGCGCAGGTCACCGAGTCGCTGCGTGAACACCGACGATCGTCCCGCAACGCTCGCCATGAAGATCATGCGCGACCCATCCGCGGTGATCGCTACATTCGGCTCGCCTGTCAAGTCGCCTTCGATCTCGATCACAAACTGAAACGGCCCGTTTACGGCAGCGCTGGCGCTCGTGACTTGACGCTGACGCCAGAGCGCGGCGGCGAGCAGCACGGCAATGACGGTGGGCACTCCCCACGCCAACGCGCGGACGAGGCGATGTTTCGGCGCGGACGCCACGGCGGAAGCCCCGACGCCGGCACGCGAAAGGCTCAGCGTCGTGGTGGTCAGCGCCGCGGCAAACTCGGCGGCCGAGGCAAAGCGATCGGCCGGTAACTTCTCGAGCCCGCGCAGCACCGCGTGTTCAACATCCAGCGACACCGCCTTGCGTTGCACCGCTATACTGCGCGGCGCTTCGGTGAGCACGCGCGCCACGATTGCCTGCACGCTCGGGCCGGTGAACGGCGCTTCGCCCACGAGCATCTCGTACGTCACGGCGCCGAGTGCGTAGATGTCGCTGCGCGCATCGATGGTGCGTTCCCCCATCGCCTGTTCGGGACTCATGTACTGCGGCGTGCCGAGCGAGAGGCC
>Ga0209591_10007066_pt1 | contig 12378 bp, 7 predicted proteins | sample MAT01_FD_187207 | JGI IMG/M metagenome (GOLD analysis project Ga0209591, IMG submission 187207) | Freshwater microbial communities from Lake Fryxell liftoff mats and glacier meltwater in Antarctica - MAT-01 (SPAdes) (version 2) | ecosystem: Environmental > Aquatic > Freshwater > Ice > Liftoff...
CGCCCACCAATAGAGCAGGTGCTTCGATGGAGGCGATCGCCGATCGCGCCTGCCGTTGATACTCCGCCAGGGTCAAAGTCTCTGTTGGCTCACAGATATCAATTAAATAATGGGGGACTTGCTGCTGCTCGATCGGGGAAGGTTTGGCGGTGCCAATATTGAACCCTCGGTAGACCAAGCGCGAGTCGGCGCTAACGATAGAGCCTTTGAGCTGTTGGGCTAGGGCGATCGCCAGTCCCGACTTTCCAGTTGCCGTAGGGCCACAGACGACAACTAAAGGCGAAGATAATAGTACTTTAGTACTCAAAAGCCTGCCTCCACGCTAAAATTGATGTATCAAATTCTGTTTTCTTCATTAGAATGCAGTGGGCAAGAATTTAAGAATGCTCTGGAAACACTCCAGATCCATCCAGGTTTCAAACTTTGTCTCAAACCGTCTTAAAATCCCCTCAAACCCTTTTGTGTTATAATTTTGGTATATTTTGATGTTTTGAAGTCTAACGTGGCTTCAAACGAGCTAGAGGAGCGCTTCATCCTATGACGACGACAGATTACGGTGCCGATCAAATTCAAGTTTTAGAAGGGCTTGAGCATGTTCGCAAGCGTCCGGGCATGTACATTGGCAGCACTGGACCACGCGGGTTGCATCATCTAGTGTACGAGGTTGTAGACAACTCGGTTGATGAGGCGCTGGCCGGGCATTGTAAAGAAATTCTGGTGACCTTGAACGCTGATGGTTCGGTCACAGTAATTGATGATGGACGCGGTATTCCCACTGATACTCATACTAAAACTGGCAAATCTGCCCTAGAAACAGTCATGACCGTGCTGGGCGCAGGCGGCAAATTTGGCGGCGGTGGCTATAAGGTTTCGGGTGGACTGCACGGGGTGGGCGTTTCGGTCGTGAATGCTCTGTCTGAACATGTAGAAGTCAAAGTCTGGCGCGACCACAAGCTGCACACCCAGGGGTATAATCGCGGCGTGCCCACAGGCGAACTTCAGATTGAATCCATTGGGGGCGATCGCACAGGCACTTCGGTCACTTTCCTGCCCGACACGACTATTTTTACCACGGGCATTGTTTTCGATTACACCACGGTATCGGGTCGCCTCCGAGAATTGGCGTATCTTAATGGCGGTGTCAAAACAATCTTCACCGATAACCGCATTGATGATTTGCCCAACCATCAGCCCCACGTTGAGACCTACTACTACGAAGGCGGCATTCGGGAATACATCGCCTACATGAATAAGGACAAGCAAGCCTTACACGAAGAAGTCATCTACGTGCAAGGTGAGCGGAATAATGTGCAAATTGAGGTGGCGCTGCAATGGTGTGAAGATGCTTATACCGACACGCTGCTGGGCTTTGCCAACAACATTCGCACGATCGACGGGGGGACTCACCTCGAAGGTTTGAAGGCAGTCCTAACTCGGACGATGAACTCGATCGCCCGTAAGCGCAACAAAATCAAAGAAGGCGAATCTAACCTGGCGGGTGAAAACGTCCGGGAAGGTCTAACAGGCGTTATTTCTGTTAAAGTCCCCGATCCTGAGTTTGAAGGACAAACCAAGACCAAACTGGGCAACACCGAAGTCCGAGGCATTGTCGATTCTTTGGTGGGTGAAGTCCTCAGTGAGTATCTAGAGTTTCGCCCTGGTGTAGCCGATTCAATTCTCGACAAAGCCATTCAAGCGTTTAACGCGGCTGAGGCGGCGCGCCGAGCACGGGAGCTGGTGCGGCGGAAGTCGGTGCTTGAGTCTTCAACGCTACCCGGTAAGCTGGCAGACTGTAGCTCGCGTGATCCTGCTGAGTCGGAAATCTTCATTGTGGAAGGAGATTCGGCGGGAGGTTCTGCGAAACAAGGGCGCGATCGCCGTTTCCAAGCGATCCTGCCATTGCGCGGCAAAATCCTCAATATTGAGAAAACCGACGATGCCAAGATCTATAAAAACACTGAAATTCAAGCGCTGATCACGGCTCTAGGATTAGGCATTAAAGGCGAAGAGTTCGATGCCAGCCAACTCCGCTATCATCGCATCTGTCTCATGACCGATGCTGACGTGGATGGTTCGCACATTCGTACCCTGCTGCTGACGTTTTTCTATCGCTATCGGCGGGCAATGGTGGAGCAAGGCTATATTTACATTGCTTGTCCTCCCCTTTATAAAGTAGAGCGCGGACGCAACCACTACTACTGCTATAGCGAGCGCGAACGCGACCAGATTATCTCTGGATTCCCTGAAAATGCCAAGTACGAAATCCAGCGGTTCAAAGGTTTGGGCGAAATGATGCCGCAGCAATTGTGGGATACCACCATGAACCCCGAAAGCCGGACGCTGAAGCGGATTGAAATTGAAGATGCTGCCGAAGCCGATCGCATCTTTACAGTGTTGATGGGCGATCGCGTGGCACCTCGCCGCGAGTTCATCGAAACTTACGGCCCTCGGCTCAACCTCATGGATCTAGATATCTAACATGGATACTCAGCACGCCCTGCTGGAATTAGAAGACGAGGAGTTAGAGGAAATGCCTAGCTTGGAACATGGAGCCATTGGCATCCGGCTGGGCAGATATCTGGATGCCTGCGTTGAGGAAAATGGTTTGGGATTAGTTTGCAATTCTCAGACCACTTACCGATTTGTTGGCGATAAACCCACTCGTCTTCCCGACCTGTCCTTCGTGAGTCGAGAGCGATTGCCCCAGAGAATTGACCAAAACGCTGACTTTTCGCCAGACTTGATTGCCGAAGTTTTGTCAAAAGGAGATGATGTCTCTGAAATTGACAAAAAGATTTTGCAATATCAGCGATCGGGAGTCAGATTAATTTGGGTGATTCATCCTGTAATTCAGGCAGTTGATGTCTATCGGTTGCAGGACGGGTTAAAGCTGAAACGCTTGCTGATTGAGGATGAGTTAGATGGTGAAGATGTCGTAAAAGGGTTTCGGCTCAAGGTCAGTCGGTTGTTTGAGTTTCCAAATTTGCCTCAAGTTTAGAGGATTTGGTAAAACTGAAGGGCTAAAAGTCAGCCTAACTGTTTGCAAAATTAGTGATCTCCGATTTCTTAAAGAAGTCGGAGATTTGCTGTTAATGAGGTTGTCTGTGAACAGTTCTTCATTCCCACTTACTCCACACTGTGTTAAAACAGGTCTGGGGTTAACTTATCGTTACGAACTTAGATGTAAGTGCTTTAAAAGAACTTCATCTTGGTTTAAGAATTTTATAGAGCTTAGGTATGCCACAATAAAGGCGGTTTTGCCAGCTCGATAGAGCGCTGTGGAGTGGGCGTGACTTATGGAATCCATTTATCAATTTGCCTGGATCATCCCGGTTCTGCCTTTGGCAGGAGCGACGTTGTTGGGCTTAGGTTTAGTTTCTTACGGTAAAGCGACTAATAAACTTCGGAGCTTAAGCTCAGGGTTTATTGTGTCTCTTTGTGGAACGGCGATGGTGCTGTCTTTTGCCCTGCTGTTGAGTCAGCTTCAAGGACATGCACCCTACACGCATTTAATTGAGTGGGCATCAGCAGGAGATTTTCACCTGACGATGGGCTACACGGTCGATCACCTGACGGCAATGATGCTGGTGATTGTCACGACCGTAGCGTTTTTTGTGATGATTTACACAGATGGCTACATGGCGCACGATCCGGGCTATGTCCGGTTTTATGCCTACCTCAGCCTATTTAGCTCCTCAATGCTGGGCTTGGTTCTTAGCCCTAATCTTTTACAGGTTTATATCTTTTGGGAGCTGGTGGGCATGTGTTCCTACCTGCTGATTGGCTTTTGGTACGATCGCAAAGCTGCCGCAGACGCTTGCCAAAAGGCGTTTGTGGTTAACCGGGTTGGTGACTTTGGGCTGCTCCTGGGAATGCTGGCGCTGTTCTGGTCTACGGGTAGCTTTGAATTTGATGTGATTGGCGATCGCCTTCAGTCCCTCGTCGAGTCAGGCGCTCTCAGCGCAGGTCTAGCTTCATTCTTTGCCATCCTGGTTTTCCTAGGGCCTGTCGCAAAATCTGCCCAGTTCCCTCTCCACGTCTGGCTCCCCGACGCTATGGAAGGGCCCACACCGATTTCAGCGCTGATTCATGCAGCAACCATGGTGGCGGCTGGCGTTTTTCTCGTGGCGCGGATGTATCCGGTGTTTGAGAATCTGCCCGATACGATGAACATTATTGCCTGGACAGGAGGTGTCACGGCATTTATTGGGGCAACGATCGCCATCACCCAGAACGACATCAAGAAGGGGCTAGCATATTCCACCATGTCCCAATTGGGCTATATGGTTATGGCAATGGGAGTGGGAGCTTATAGCGCAGGGCTGTTTCACCTAATGACTCACGCTTACTTTAAGGCAATGCTATTCCTGGGTTCAGGCTCAGTTATTCATGGCATGGAATCAGTGGTGGGTCATGACCCGGCGTTGGCTCAAGATATGCGGCTAATGGGCGGCTTGCGGAAGTATATGCCCATCACTTCCATCACATTTTTCATTGGCACTCTAGCGATTTCTGGGATTCCTCCCTTTGCGGGCTTTTGGTCAAAAGACGAGATTTTGGGCGCAACCTATGCCGCCAATCCAGCGCTATGGGGCATTGGCTTCCTAACGGCTGGAATTACTGCCTTTTACATGTTCCGCATGTACTTCAGCACCTTTGAAGGCGAATTCCGGGGCAATAACGAAGACATTAAGCGACAGCTTAAAGTGGCTCAACTGCAAAAAATGGGCATGTCATTGGGGCCTGGTGCCATGAATCCTCAAGAGCTGACCTTAGACTCTGAGGCGCATGGAGATCACGAGGGTCATGGCGAACACCATCATGGCTCTCCCCATGAATCCCCTCTCACAATGACACTGCCTTTAATCGCTTTGGCGATTCCCTCCATGCTGATTGGTTTAGTGGGTACACCCTTTGCCAATTACTTTGAAGCGTTTATTCATCCCGCGAGCGAAGTGATTACTGAGGTTCCCCATGAGGTGGACTGGGCAGAGTTCTTGCCAATGGCAGGTAGCTCTGTGGGGATCGGGCTGATTGGGATTACGTTGAGCTCGCTGTTTTACTTGACTCGGAAGATTGATGCTGGGGCAGTTGCCAATCAAATCAAACCCCTTTACGAGTTCTCACTCAACAAGTGGTACTTTGACGAACTTTACGACACTATTTTTGTTCAACCTAGCCGCCGCTTGGCTCGTCAAGTCTTAGAAGTAGACATTCGTATTGTCGATGGGGTGGTTAACCTCGCAGGTTTCGTCACCCTTGTCACTGGTGAATCCTTGAAATATCTAGAAAGTGGACGGGTGCAGTTCTATGCCCTGATTGTATTTGGGGCAGTGCTAGGGTTAGTCCTCGTCTCTGGTATTACCTAAAGGCTGCAACGACAAATTACTGAGACAAAATCGCCATGAATACTGCTACTTTTCCTTGGCTAACCACCCTAATTCTCTTCCCTATCATTGCGGCATTGTTTATTCCCCTGATTCCAGATAAGGACGGTAAAACGGTTCGCTGGTACGCTTTGACCATAGGCTTAATCAACTTCGCCCTCATGGTCTACGCTTTTTACACTCAGTACGACTTCTCTAGCTCTGAAATGCAGCTAGTAGAAAGTTATTCTTGGGTGTCTTCTTTGGATCTCCGTTGGTCGGTGGGAGCGGATGGCATCTCGATGCCACTGATCCTCCTAACAGGATTTATTTCAACTTTGGCTATTTTGGCTTCTTGGCCTGTTACTCTCAAGCCGAAGTTTTTCTACTTCCTAATGCTGGCAATGTATGGCGGTCAGATTGGGGTCTTTGCCGTTCAAGATATGCTGCTGTTCTTCTTCATGTGGGAGCTAGAATTGCTTCCGGTTTATCTACTCTTATCAATCTGGGGTGGTAAAAAGCGGCTGTATGCAGCAACCAAGTTTATTTTGTACACGGCAGGGGGATCGCTGTTTATTTTGCTGGCGGCGCTAGCAATGGCGTTTTATGGCGATACGGTTACCTTTGACATGCGATCGCTCATGCAAAAGGACTTTCCGTTGCAGTTCCAGCTCTTTGCCTACGCAGGCTTTCTCATTGCCTACGCGGTCAAACTGCCGATATTTCCGCTCCATACCTGGCTCCCCGATGCCCACGGTGAGGCAACTGCCCCTGTCCACATGCTCTTAGCAGGTATTTTGCTAAAGATGGGCGGTTATGCCTTGATTCGGATGAACGTGGAAATGTTGCCGGAGGCACACGTTTACTTTGCTCCAGTGCTGATCATTTTGGGAATCGTCAACATCATTTATGCGGCGTTGACTTCCTTTGCCCAGCGCAACCTTAAACGTAAAATTGCCTATTCCTCTATCTCCCACATGGGGTTCGTGCTCATTGGCATTTCGTCTTTTACCGACCTGGGCTTGAGCGGTGCCGTGCTGCAAATGGTCTCCCATGGCTTAATTGGAGCCAGCCTCTTCTTCCTAGTTGGGGCAACCTACGATCGCACTCACACTCTGATCTTGGATGAAATGGGTGGGGTGGGGCAAAAAATGCCCCGCATCTTTGCCATGTTTACCACTTGTTCCATGGCATCTTTAGCTATGCCTGGAATGAGCGGCTTTGTGGCAGAACTCATGGTGTTTGTAGGCTTCTCCACTAGCTCTGCCTACGACCTGACCTTCAAGGTTATTGTGGTGCTCTTGGCGGCAGTTGGGGTCATTCTAACCCCCATCTATTTGTTATCTATGCTGCGGGAGATTTTCTACGGTCCTGAAAATAAAGCTCTCACGTCCCATGAGGCGCTAATTGACGCTGAACCCCGTGAGGTCTTTATCATTGCCTGTCTGCTGATCCCCATCATCGGGATTGGCTTTTATCCTAAGCTGCTAACTCAGATCTACGACGTTAAGACTCAAGCTATCACGGCTCAGTTGCAGCGATCGCTGACTACAGTGGCAGAGTGGCAAGAGCAGTCAAAGTCAGTTGCCACCATCCTTCAAGCACCCGCCCTTGACTAAGAAGTTAACTCTTCCTAATTCCTACACAAAAAAGGGTGGCTCTAAAAGCCACCCTTTTTTGATTCTCCTTAACTAGTTCTAAGAGTCTCTAGTTAGAAGGCTGGCTGTTTCGCCCTACTTCCTGTACCAGGCTGCTCTGAGCTGAACCCTGAGGTCGATTCATCGCAAAAGAAGTCTGCAATGCCTTAACTGCTTCCTTATACTGAGGATCGGCTTGAGTGGCTACTAAAGCTTGGTTGACAGAAAAAGCCATTTGCTGCTGCTCGGTTAGGTCTATCCGAATATTGGGCGTAATCCCCTTGTGGCTGATGTCTGTGCCAGCTGGAGTATAGTAATGGGCTACCGTAACCGCTAAACCAGAGCCGTCGCCAAGCGCATGAACTGATTGTACTAAGGCTTTACCAAAAGTTTGGCTGCCTACAATGGTTGCTCGGCGGTTGTCCAGTAAAGCGCCTGTCACAATTTCGCTAGAGCTTGCAGAGTTACCATTAACCAAGACTGTCAATGGCAGTTTGGTTAAGGACGTTTGGTTGGCAGACATCTCCGTACTCTCGCCCACTCTGTTGACCTGTCTGACGATGGAACCACTGTCGATCCACATCCGAGAAATTTCTACGGCGGCTTGTAGTAAACCTCCTGGATTATTTCGCAGATCCAGCACAAAGCCTTGCACTTGCTGCTCAGACAGCTTTTGGATGGCTTTCCGCATTTGATCGGGCGCGTGACTACTAAACTCAGTCAGGCGGATGTACCCAATCTTAGCGTTACCTTCTTGTTTCACCGAGGACATCACATTGGGCACCTCAATGCGCGCCCTAGTCAGAAGAGTGTCTTTGGCGGGAGTAGCACCCCGTTCAATTCTGAGTGTGACAGGCGTGCCAACATCACCTTGGATTAATTGAGAAGCGTCTTCAACGGTCATGCCTGCGGTGAGCTTGCCATCGATCGCCACAATGCGATCGCCTGCCTGAATGCCTGCGGCACTAGCCGGAGAATTTTCGATGGGTTCAACAACCGTTAAAACTTTGCTCGTTGCATCAACCTGTAGCCGAACCCCCACCCCCGAAAGCTCTCCCGAAGTTTGGTTGGTCAAAGATTGATACTGCTGAGGATCCATGAAACGAGTGTAGGGATCACCTAACTTTTGAATCTGTTCTTTGAGAGCAGCGTACGCCTCACGGGTAGAGGAGTATTCCTGGCTTAAAAGAACTTGACGAGAGGCTAGCCAATCGACCTTGTTGAATGTTGTATCGACGTATTCTCGGTTGATGATTTGCCAAGCTTCATCCAAAATTGCCTTCGGGCTATCTTGAAAAGCGGGTTGAGCAGCAGGAACAGCGGGCTGAGCAGCAGGACTTGAAGGAGACGTAAGCAGGGAAATCGCAGTGGTTGTGGCGATCGCCCCACCGTACAGCGCTGCTTGCATCAGGCGGGAAAGGCGATGGGCTTGATTCATAAAGATCAACCTGGCAGTAAGAGTTAGGGGGGTCAAAAGTTCTGGGCAGTGATTTCATGTGTCTACAGCAGAACCAAAGCTAATTCCAGAATACTCAATCTTTTATAAAGTTGCCGCCTAGACCTAATAACAATTAACTTTTATTTAATCCTTCGACTGAGCCATCAGCAGTAGAAAGCACCTGAGAGGATATTTTAAGATCACTCTAAGTGCTATTTGTAGATCTCAGTTCCTTAGAAACTACTGCAATAGAAGCGGGTTTTTGAGAGTTCTTGTAAAAGAACACAAGTGATATTGAAATTTAGCATAACCTGATTAAAAACGTCCTTTAAGGATTAGATTGTTCTTCTTTGAAACCCACAACCATCTGTAAAATAAAAGGCTGCCCATTTCCTTTGTGATATTTATCTGCCCAGCCTCGAATGACTTCATCAAGCTCTTCCAAAGCCTGGGGAATTTGCTCTACAGGAATATCTAATTCTTCCAAAATCCGCATTGCCCCTTGCTCTCGATCTGCCCAATCTTTCATCATGCGGAAGAAGCGTGCGGTGTCTTCTACCATAATGAAAGTGCGTTCCTGCTCATCGACAGGAGAGTAGTAGGCACGGGTTAGGGCATAAAAAGGCATTCCAAAGGGAGAATCGACGCGGGTTACTGTTCCTGAGTAAGTTACACGTCGCTTGATGTGTTCTGCTAATGCCTCACTCATGGGCATTTGTTGCTCTAGGGGCAGTTCCTCCTGGGAGCGCTCGTGGAGAAACTCAATAATGTCCATAAACTGAAACGAGTTCACGAGCCGCGCATCCGGCAGGTTAGGGGGCAGCTTTTCCTCGATTTGCCGCTTTTCCTCCAGGGTCAGGTTTGTGCCAGAAATGCGCGACTGACCGGGCTGCCAAGGAAATTGTTCTAACCAAACGTAAGGCAGTTGAATTAGATAGCGAGGCTCTTGAGACCCCAGCATCTTTAGAAGTTTGCCCTCCGTCAACGCCTGCCGTACCTCTTCAACAATGACTTTGACCCGCTTCGGTTCGATGTGGTGCAAATGTCCGGTCATGCGGAGGTTTTGATCTTGTTCCAAGTAGGTGGAATAGATGGCGCATTTCGCCGCTGTTGCTGCTGCATCTAAAAATGCACCGTGACGATGACCGCCTGTGCGCATGGCGCTGTAGGCCAGATACAGCATAATCTGATCCATGGCGCTGGGACCGAGGCGTTTGATCAGATCTATATCTTTAATCATATTGGAGGCGATCGCAAAGAGTTATAGAGTAGCACCACGTCAGACTTAGCCAAATTGCCCATGATTTCTGACTTAGAATCTTTTGCCCTAGCTAGAAAACAGAGATTTATCAGCGCTTAGATTTAATTGTACCAAAATTAAATACTAATCGTTTAATTTGCTCTAGGATAGAAATTAAACTAATCTGTTTATATTACTTCTAGAGGGGCAAATTAGTTCAGCTACGTCGCTCTTCAAAAATATTAGCAACTAGTCAGAAATAACGAATGCAAACTGTGACGCAAGTCACTGACATATCCTATCTCTATTCACGGGTAGGTTTTCTGCTCTTGTTAGGAATTTTCTAGATTAGCGATCGCTGATCACACCATCATCGGTTTAAGGTCTTCTAAATTTTTTTAACCTCTTCTAGGTTAGCTAAGTTAACTCTAATGAACCTAGCTAAAAACGATTAAATAGAATTTCTAGCCCGGTTAACGAAAGTAGTTAGGCGCTCCATCACGAATCCGTCCGCTGCCGCGATGGGACAGCGGATGAGGCAGTCGGGTCAAGGAAATTTCCAGGGTTTGAGATGCGTTTGCAGGCTGTAGCTCTGCATTATAGTCAACATTATTTGCAACAGGAACTGAGCTAAAGGATAAAATTAAGCTCACTAAAGCAGTCGAAGTATAGGTCAGCATGGGAAGGCTCCATATTGTGTTTCTACTCCTTGATACGTTGCTTTTGTGAGTCCATCAGGATGATTTGTAGAAGACAATTAATTAGCGTGTAGCCGAAATTAAGGTCATCAAGTTCAGCGATCTTTACCCTTTCTCCTTAATTCAGACTTCTGGATAAACACGTTAAAAACAGTTGATTTTTCAACCAGTTATTCAACTTTTGAGAAGCCATCCAGTAAATGTACGGATGAAGATAGGAAGGGGCTTTCTGCCAGCATTTTTTATCGCGATCGCCTGATTAACTGGGGTCAATTTGGCTATGGATTGATCTTCTTCCATGAGATAAGTAATTGTTTGGCAAACGGTTTAGCAACTGTTGGCGCGATGTCCAGCAGTCTCATAATCATTTTGGTTGGGTAGTCAAAATCAAATGGAATGTTTGTAAAACTGCTTTTTTGATTGTGAAAAGCGCCTGTTCAATAAAAATCGTAAGTCTAGTCGCTATAAAGTAGTTGTTATTAACAGCTTTATGAATTGATAAAGATAGGATGAAGTTACTGATAAAAATCCTGCGCTACTCATCCGAATTAAAAAACATCCGTAGAAATTTGGATGTTTTTTAATTCGGATATTGTTGAACCCAGCCTGATGAGTCAAAAATCTCTCAGGCATTCTTTGAACAAAGGCATTCTTAGCCTACTGCTTCAAATTAGCCGCCTCGTGTAGTCTTTAATTCCAATCCTGCCAATCTTCGTTGAAGATTGAAGTTTCGGGGAAGGCAGTCGGGTTTTTGGCACCATTGAGACGTTGTTGGAATTGTTCAAGCAGAGGTTCTTTGCGAGGCAGGTCATCGACCCATTCATAGGGAGCGGTTTCCGTATCGAGGGCAAAGTCTACGAGGGTTCCGGCAGCAGCCCCGGCTGACCACTCGAAGGATTGGACACGGTATGCCGCAGCGGCAATTTGGCTGGTGGCAATACTTTTACCTGCCACAATGAGATTATCAATGCGTTGAGGAATCATGGCGCGTAGAGGGACTTGGAAGGGGTAGGTCGTCCCTTGCCCTTGGCGAATCCCAGGATGTTCAATGTTACCAGGCGCTTCGGCAGGACTGGACTGCATACAGGGGTGGAAGTCGATGGGGTAGTGCCCAATGCCTACTGAGTCGGGATAGATGCGGGAGCGGGTACGGAGGCGCACGGGATCGGGGACTTCGTGGCTGCGGATGCGTTGGATGGCTTCTAGTCCGCTCAATCCAATGCCAAGGGCACGATAGGCGCGATCGCTCAGTCCATAGCGATAGTAGTCGTCGGTAAAGTTATTGCGGGTGACATCGACTTCCGAGATCGTGAAGCCGCTGTTGTAGCCAGGGCTAGGACGACCAATCAGCCTGCGGACTTCGCGCATATAAGGATATTTAGATAAGCCATGCGTTGTGCCCATGGGCGAATCTAATCCGGTGCTAAGGCGATGGTTTGGGCTGGGCACTTTGACGTTTGCGCCGAGTTGGGAGTCGGTTGTACCTGCCACTAACCAGTAGTAGTAGCCTAAGGATGATTCTTCTGCACGTCGTAGGCTTTCGACTCGTAAGCCTCCCCCCCATTCGTCAGGAGCAAGCTGTCCGGCTGCTTGAAGCTGGTCGTGGGTGAGGATGAGGTTATCGATCGCCGTGCCAGGGCGATAGTCGTTGCCCCAAGTCCAGTTTTGCATGGAGATATCGCCGGGTTGGGGAGCAATAAAGCCAATGTTACCGAATTTGGTGTTGACAGTGGTTTGACCTTGGGGTCGCCAGATGCGGCGGTAGGTGAATAGCAAATCGACGTTGGCAAAGACAGGTTTTTCGTAGCTGTAGTAAGGCTCGTATTGGGGATAGAAGCTGGGCTGGGTTTGCGGCTGGGGTGCTGCCGTTTTCTCCATAGCAAAGGTGTAGGTGTAGCCCTGGGTGCAGTAGGGCATGGCGGTTTCGCTGGCGGCGGAGGGTTCGAGATAAGACCGGGGATCGATGCCGACGCGGTAGGGCACGTCAGCGAGGGCGAGA
>Ga0209591_10007069_pt1 | contig 12377 bp, 11 predicted proteins | sample MAT01_FD_187207 | JGI IMG/M metagenome (GOLD analysis project Ga0209591, IMG submission 187207) | Freshwater microbial communities from Lake Fryxell liftoff mats and glacier meltwater in Antarctica - MAT-01 (SPAdes) (version 2) | ecosystem: Environmental > Aquatic > Freshwater > Ice > Liftoff...
AGGTAATTGATATCAATTGGCGCTCTGTTCGCCTGCTAACTCTCGAACGCCAAGTGATTATTGTTCCTCATCAGTTCATTGGCAAAGAAATAATCCGTAATTACAGCCAACCAGAACGCATTTATAACCAACGCCTCAATATTGGGTTTTCCTACGATACCCCCCCTAACCTCGTGAAGCAGGTATTAACAAGTACAGCTTTGGCTACACAAGGAATATTAGCCGAACCCGAACCAGAGATCAAAACCACATCCTATGATGAGACTGCAATTATCTATGAGGTGGAGTTTTTTATCGAAAACTTTGAGGATGTGGAGCAGATACTCGATCGATTTATGACGCGAGTCTGGTACGCAGCGCAGCGAAACAACCTGACGCTATATCGCTACCGATACGAGTATGCTGTGGAAGCTGCTGCAAAGGCAGATAGCGCTTCAAGTAAGTTAGCCCAAAGCCTGCACTCAATTCCCGGATTTATGCCTTATGCTCGCGAGCAGAAAAATTTGGATGACTTAGCTAAGGGAACTATTGTACAGCAGTTCGGTGCGGGAGAGAAAGTCATCCGGCAGGGCGAGCTTGGTAATGCTTTGTACATTATCATTGCGGGTCAGGCTAAGGTAACAGTCACAAACAAGTTGGGCATGGAGTTGGAGGTAATGACTATCTTGCGTGGTGAGTTTTTTGGCGATATGGCACTATTTAGTGGGGAACCGAGTCCGGTATCAATCGCCGCCGTTGACGATTTGCAAGTTCTTGTCGTCTATTCTGATGCTGTAAATACGATGATTGAACGTCAACCAAGCTTGGGGCGTGAGATAGTCAAATTATAGAAGCGCGAAGCAAAGCGGTAAGTATGGCTCAAGACGCAGATGTTTGATTTCAGTGTCAGTAAATTCAATTTTTAGCATAACTGGAATCCCCAAAGTAGGCTGCTCAAAACTCAAAACTATCGATCGCCCAATCCCAGTTTTTCCGCCGCAGTCGATCGCACATCTGCACTTTCTCAACCGCCAAATATCGCTGAAATTCTGGTTTTTCCAGACCGCTGCGCCACATCACCAGAGCATCTTCTCCAGTGTCTTCGTAGTATCGTTTCCGCCGTCCTGCTTCTTTAAATCCAAATTTTTTGTACAGGCTAACTGCTGCTAAATTGGACGATCGCACTTCTAAAGTCGATCGCTCTAATTGTCTGTCACAAGCCGATTTTAGCAAAGCCAAAAGCAGAGCTTGTCCCAAACCCTGACGTTGAAACTGAGGATGAATTGCCAGCATGATAATGTGAGCTTCCTCTAAAATCGCCCACAAACAACCGATACCAATGAGAGTTGGCGGAATCTGTAGGGGCGGTGCCCCCGTGCCCGCCCGAATCTGTAGGGGCGGTGCCCCCGTGCCCGCCCGAATCTGTAGGGGCGGTGCCCCGGTGTCCGCCCGGTTTTGAGCTGATTCACAGTCCTCAGTTTCCCACGTCCACAGACCTAATAAATCGCTGTTAGGACTGTCTAACTCGCGCCTGTAGCCTTCGATCGTCCAAAGTCCCCCAAAACAAAGTCGATCGAGTTCTACGGCACTAGGCAGGTGTTCTGGGCTAAGATGTTTGATTTCTAGAAAACGCACAGGGGATTTTAGATTTTAGATTTTAGAATTACTCAAAAGCATCAATCTGGGCGCTTTTGACCCAATTGCTTGCCGTCAATTGTACACTGGGGAAGACAGTAAAGATAGTTATTGCACAATGGTATTAACTCAATCTCTCAGGGTCGAATCTGGACTTCAGTATTTGTCTGAGTCGAAAGAATCCCTGCAAAGTCGTAGCGAAGCGGGGCGTAAGCCATCGCCCAATCAAGAGCTTTTACCGCTGACAGCCAGTGTTAACAGTCGCGATCGGCTGGAAATCGGAGGCTGCGAGGTGGCAGCTTTGGTGGAGCAATTTGGCTCGCCACTGTACATCTTAGACGAAGAAACGCTGCGGGCCACAAGCTCTCAGTACCGAGATGCTTTTAAACGGTACTATCCGGGCGAATCTCAAGTGCTCTATGCTTCTAAAGCTTGGAGTTGTTTGGCGGTTTGCGCGATCGCCGGTTCGGAAGGTTTAGGTATAGACGTGGTATCTTCGGGAGAAATTCGCACTGCACTGAAAGCTGGCGTGAACCCTGACAAGATATACTTTCACGGGAACAACAAGTCCCGCCTGGAAATCGAACTAGCTGTAAAAAGTGGCTGCGCGATCGTAGCAGACAATTGGTTCGATTTAGAGACTCTGGCAGAATTGGGAACATTGGGTGTCTGTCACAAAGCTGGTGAGCCGACACGAGTTATGGTGAGGTTTACCCCAGGCATTGAGTGTCACACTCACGACTACATTAAAACTGGTCAAATTGACAGTAAATTTGGCTTCGATCCCAACTCCCTCAAGAAAGTTTTTAGTTTCCTCAGCCAGCAGCCGTCTTTATCCTGCGTCGGATTGCACGCTCACATCGGATCTCAGATTTTTGAACTGCAACCCCATCACGATTTAGCGGATGTTATCGTTGAGGCTTTCACAGAAGCAATTGGCCACGGGTTGAATCCGACAGAAATTAATATTGGCGGTGGGTTGGGTATTCGCTATACTAGAGCGGACGATCCTCCAAGCATAGATGATTGGGCTAAGACAGTCTGCGGCGCAATGGTAGCAGCTTACAACAAGCAGAAGTTGCGATCATTACCGAAATTGCTGTGCGAACCTGGTCGATCGCTCGTTGGTACAGCCTGTGTCACAGCTTACACTGTGGGCTCCAAAAAAGTCATTCCCGGAATCCGCACGTATTTATCGGTGGATGGCGGTATGTCGGACAATCCCCGTCCAATTACCTACCAATCAGTTTATCGAGTTCTCGCAGCCAACAAAATGTCTGCTCCCTTAACGGAAACAGTTACAGTTGCTGGCAAACACTGCGAATCAGGCGATATTCTAATTAAAGATGCTAAGTTGCCAGAGTGTCAGTCGGGAGATATTCTCGTCGTTACGGCTACAGGGGCATACAATTACAGCATGGCTTCTAACTACAACCGAGTCCCCAGACCGGCGGCGGTTTTGGTGAAAAATGGGAAAGTTAACATGATCATACAGCGGGAAACTGACGAAGATTTGCTCAGGTTTGATCTTCTTCCTGAAGGACTCGGCGTTTAAAAGTAAAAAGCAAAAAATAAAAAGTAAAAAGTAAAAAGTAAGAGAATTCATTGGGATTTCTTAATGATTGTCTTTTAACTTTTTACTTTTGGCTTGTTCAGTTACGCGATTGGAATAACAACTGTTCATGGTTCACGGGTTCGAGTGCATCACGGTTCGCGGTTCACAGGCGGTAGCGTTCGATGAACCATGAACAATCAACAATCTGGCTATGACTTTGGCCTCATTCAGTCCTTATTGATTCAAGGGATCGATATTGGACTGGTATTTGCCCTTGCGTATTTGGTGCTCGTCATTGTCGGGGAGCGCCGGACGCTATGGATGGTAAGGGGATTTATTATTTTGATGCTGGCGGCGGCGGTGAGCAACTGGGCTGGATTGAGACTGTTGCACGTTGCCCTCAACAGTTTGGTGACTGGTTCGGCTGTGGCAATGGCGGTCATATTGCAGTCGGAATTTCGCCGATTTCTGGAACAATTGGGTCGGGGAGAAATTGTACAATTGTTTGGACGCGATCGGCGACCTACTCCCGAACCGGACAGCGTAATAGATGAAATTGTGGACGCAGTAAAAGAACTTTCGCAAAACCGCACGGGCGCTTTACTAATTGTAGAAACAGATTCTCCGATCGACGATCGGGATTTCTCGGTGCCGGGAGTGAAGCTAAATGCTGAAGTTTCTAAGGAATTGTTGCAGACTATCTTTCAGCCGCAAACTTTGCTGCACGATGGTGCTGTGTTGATTCGAGCTTCGCGGATCGTCTCGGCGGGGGTGATTTTGCCTTTGTCCGATCGCAGCGCGTCGCGGCAGTTGGGAACCCGCCACCGGGCGGCAATGGGCATTACTGAACGGGTGCAAGCTTGCGTGTGCGTGGTTGTGTCTGAGGAAACTGGTTCTATTTCTTTAGCCCAGATGGGAATTTTAAATCGACCTTTGACAAGCAACAAACTCAAAGAGTTGCTGGAGGCAAAGTTGTTTCCGTCGGAGGGAGAAAGAACTGTCGCCCCAATTCCTATAGGTAACTTCGGACGGCAGATAGGATTGAAGGGATGGACACTATTAAAGCGGATACTGCGTCGTCCGTCGTCGGGTAATCGGGAGAAAAAATGAGTCAAGGAATTTGCTTGCAACAACTGCCGCAGGATCTAGAACAAGAACGGCTGCCTCAGCACGTAGCGGTGATTATGGACGGGAACGGGCGCTGGGCCAGAGATAAGGGGTTGCCCAGGATTATGGGCCACCGCCGAGGGGCAAGCGTTTTGAAGGAACTGCTCAGATGCTGCAAAGATTGGGGTATTGCAGCTTTAACAGTTTATGCTTTTTCGACGGAGAATTGGGGCCGACCGGAGGGCGAGGTTGATTTTTTGATGAGTCTGTTCGAGGGAAAATTGCGGGAAGAATTGCGGGAGATGGTGGACGAGGACGTGCAAATCCAATTTATGGGGAATTTGCAGGCTTTGCCGAAGTCTTTGCAGTCGGAAATTGAGCGTTGTGTATCTGCAACTCAGCATAACCGGGGAATTCGGTTTACGGTGGCGACAAATTATGGAGGGCGTCAGGAGATTGTACAGGCTTGTCGGGCGATCGCCACTCAGGTGCAGGAGGGCAAGTTGCAGCCGGAGGAGATTGATGAGGTTTTATTTAAACGCTATCTGTATACTGCTGATGTTTGCGACCCGGATTTGCTGATTCGGACGAGTGGCGAAATGCGGTTGAGCAATTTTCTGCTGTGGCAAATGGCTTATTCGGAAATTTACATTACTGAAACGCTGTGGCCGGATTTTGATCGATCGGAGTTTCACCGCGCTTTGTCTACTTATCAGAAACGCAGCCGCCGATTTGGAAAAGTCTGACGATTTTAGATTTTAGATTTTGGATTTTAGATTAATTAATTAATTAATTGATTGATTAATTGATTAATTGATTGATTGATTGATTATGGTTGAATGTACAGAAGAAATACACATTTTTGTCTATATTTCCCAACCTAAAATCGCCAATCTAAAATCAAGTCCCAATCTAAAATCTAAAATCGCTAATCTAAAATCAAATCATGGCCCCGAAAAAACTGCTGCTTCGATATCCTGACGCGAGAGGGAGTATTTGAAGAAGCGCTGAATGTCTTGGCCATCGTTTCCGGCATTGATGTAGCGGATGGTGAGTTGGTCGATGTCGAGGGCGAGTTCTGCTTTCCATGCAGGTCGATCGATGTTCCAGCAGTGCAGTTCTCCCAGGTTTTGCTCGCAGCCGCGGCTTTTTAGCCACTTCTCGATTTCTGGGAGTGGATGGTTGTACAAAGGGGTGTCAGCGGAGGGAAGAGTCATGGGATTTTAGATTTTAGATTTTAGATTTTAGATTGAGGATTTGGGATTTTGAATTTTAGATGTGAGGCTTTAATTACCACGAATTAGCCCGATCGCGATCGCCAGTATCAAACATCCGATTAAGGTAGCCCCCATAATAAACAGGGCGAATATTTCTCCTGGAGAAAGGGGGCGATCCGTGGGATCGAGGTAAGCGGAGTTGAAATTTTTTGCCCGCGATTGAGAAACCGGAGTGTTGAAGCCAGGGGGCTGCTGAATCACGTTCATCCGAGAATAACCGATTTTGAGATCGTAGGCGAGACGACGTTCTGGGTTGCTGAGGGTAGCGTAGGCGTTGTTAAGCTGCTGAAATTTGGCGGTAGCGATTGCGGTTGGCAGGTCGGTGGTATCGGGATGATAGAGTTTGCTCAGTTCGCGGTACGATCGCCTAATTGCGATCGCCGATGCGGAAGGATGCAGCCCTAACAAGCCGTAGTAACTAGAACCCAAGGGGGTTTTTCCTGGCATTTTCTGACTTTGGTTTTGTGCAGTTCCCTCGTTAGAAGTCACCTAAGCGCCTCTGGGCTTGTTGATAATTTTCGATCATTTTAGACCAAATTTGAGGGTAGTGCCACTGTCTGCGATGTCGAGGGGTTGAGGGTGGGCGATAAATCGTGGCAAGTAACATTAACAAGTCCATTCCCTGTACCCAATTCCTTTAAACTATGAATCGCCCCGCAAATTTTGCACATCCTCAACGCTAAGCCGGGTAACTTGGCTAATCGTGGTATTATCTAGCTGTGAAAGTAATTGTCGGGCGATCGCCAACTTCTCGAATCGCTTTCCTTGTTCTATTCCTTGTTCTATTCCTTGTTCTATTCCTTGTTCTATTCCTTCCTGAACAGCCTTAATAATCGCTCCCTGTTGGTCATAAATAAACTGTTCTCTTCTGTCCAAATCTGCCAGTTCCTCGCGGGTTAAACGGGCTTGATTCGCAATATTAAAAGCTTCATGTATTTCTGGTATGCTATCCATTGTTTCGGGAACTGATGTTAAACTTCTCGCATTTTTCATGAAATAAATCCATTTGTCTGCTAAGGTTTCAAGTTCCTCCTGTCCTTTGGTAAACTTGGGCAACTCTACAAACACTAAATCCAGATCGTTTTCGGGATAAGTAAAGTTTTTCTTTACTTCTTTGAACACAAATCTCGAAATAAATTCTTCGTTATTAGGAAACATTTCAAAATCAGTAATTGTCAAAGCAATCACTGGCTTCAGCAATCGATATCCTTGTGCTGCTTCCAATTGAAAAGCATAGGTCTTCGCTGCATTGTACAAAACTCGCTTACCAAAAGACTGGACGTTGAGCACTTGCATTTCAATGATTACTAAAGTTCCGTCGTTGAGTTTGGCTTTCACATCCAGATAAGTATCTTTTAAGCCTTCTATTTTTGGGGGTAGATTTGGGTTGATAATTTCTAAGTCTTGGATGGTGGGATTACCTTCATAAACCAAGGCGTTGAGAAAGCTAATCAGAATGTCTTTGCTTTCTGAAGAACCGAAGATTTTTTTGAAGGCATAATCGGTTTTTGGGTTGATAAATATCATAGTTGTCAGATTTAGCTTTAAAGTTATTGGTTTTGTAACGCAGCAACGAGATTTAAGCTCAGTCAAACTGCTGATTTTATTTCAGGTAATGGTTTGATATTTTCCGGCAAATGTGAATTAGCCATCGCCAACACAGGCTCATCGCCCTTGTGTTCGTCATCGATCGGAATTTGGCAAGAAATCAGTTCAGTCACAATACGATCGCCCAAAGCATCTTCCCAATCCTGCAACTGTTCCCTTGCCTTAATCGGCGTATTGAGAGCCACATCTACGCCCATTTGCTGAAGGTTGAGGCTGTGGGCCTGCGATCGACGGTTGACGCACTCCACCAGCCAAACACTCAATCCCACTGCCGCCATCAAAGGCAAAACAATCCGGTAATCTCTAGTCAATTCAAACATCAACAAAATTGCTGTCAGCGGTGCTCTAGCACTACCGGCAAGCACAGCAGCCATTCCTACCATTGCATAGGCTGGAGAACCCGCGACGTGAGCCCCCAAAGCCGGCACCATTGCCAAAAAGGTGCCATAAGCCGAACCCAGGGAAGCACCCAAAAACATCGCGGGAGCAAAAATGCCACCCACCAAACCGCTACCAAGGCTGATTGCTGTCACCGCCAGTTTCACGAATAACAACAGCAGCAGCAAAGGCAAAGAAAACTCAACATCTTGAAGCATGGCTTGAACCGTTTCGTAGCCAACCCCCAAAACTTGAGGTAGCACCAAAGCGACTAAACCGACGCAAGCACCACCGATAATTGGGTGAACCGGCCGCGGCAGTCGTCCCAGCCAAGCAAATCCTCGGACTTTCCCCTGAAAACACCGTTCTGCCAGTTGAATTGCCTCAGTGTAAGCTAGGGACACTACGCTAGCCAAAAGCCCCAATCCCATGTAAAAAGGCAATTCCAAGGGACTACGCACATCGTAGACTGGCAGGGCAAAAGCCGGTTGAGATCCTAAACAAATTTGAGCTAGAAGTGCCGAAACAACCGCTGCTAGCAAAACAACACTGACTGAGGAGGTGGCGAAAGTGCTGCCGAGTACAACTTCTAAGGCAAAGAATACTCCAGCGATGGGAGCGTTGAACCCGGCTGATAAACCCGCAGCGGCGCCTGCACCGAGGAGCAAGCGCTGCCGTTCTGGGGAAAGTTGCAAAACTTGAGCCAACAGCATTCCAAAGTTGGCACCGATTTCGACGCTGGGGGCTTCTGGACCAAGGGATGCGCCGGTACCTAGGGAAACCGAGGCCGCCACCATTTTAGTAATGGGTTTGAGTGGTGAGAGTTCTTGTAAGCCACGGGTGGCTGCAATCAGCGAAGACATATTGGGGCCAAAATCCTGAAACCGCCAGCGCATTAAGCCGATGACGACTCCGCCAAGGGTGGGAATACAGGCTAGTGTCCAAGGGCCCCAAGAGGAAATTACCCCCATGAAGTCTTCCAGCATCAGGCTGTGGATGAAGTGGATTAGATAGTGAAATGTGACGACACCCGCACCCGTGAATCCGCCGATGACTAGGGAGAGGATGAGCAACAGGGTTTCTGGACTGGGGTGTAGGCGGTTGAATAGCGGACTGAGAAGGGAAGCAGGGGGAGTTTTTGCGGTTGGGCCCGGCGGCAGCAAGTCTACAGGATGGATGGCTCTCATCTAGGGGTTAATTCTTCTGTGAGAATTTAGATAAATATTACATTTTATTTCTTATTTTAATTTTGAGTGATTTTAGGGGAATTGACAACTTAAAGGAAGGTGGACTTTAGGAAGATTTTTTGGGTAGGCGACTGCGCTAGGAAGGGACTTAACTGAGGGTCGGCAAATTTGAAGTTGGAGATTGTATGCCAAGTTACATTTAATCTTTTAGGAATGCGGCAACAATCCAGATTGAGTATATTTACGCATTCATTGGGTTATTGGTGATTGGTTACTGGTTATTGGTGATTGGTTATTGGTGATTGGTTATTTGTGGTTGGTTATTTAGTAGATTCCTGGAATTAGTTTTTTTACTTGTTGGCGATAATCTGAATAGTCGGGATATTTCTCTACTAGCCAGCTTTCTTCGCGACTGGCTTTGATGTCAAAAAATCTTAGTAAAATTGCAGTGGCTATTAAATGGGATAAGCTGAATTTAAAGATTGTCCAGGCAAGGGCGGATGAAATTAAACCACTGTACAAGGGATGTCGCACTATTCCATAAATGCCTGTTTTGACTAATTCTCCGTCTTCTCTGGGATAGGGCAATGGTGTGAGGTTTTTTCCTAAATTTATTAATCCTGTTATGAACAAAATTAATCCGCTTAAGCTGAGGATACTTGCTACAATCCAGCTCAAATAAAGTAGTTGACTTGATTCGATTTTCAATCCTGGTAGTTGATAAACTGGTAAGATTGTAAAACCTGCAACTAATGCTCCTTGCAGCAAAACTAAATATTCGCCGCGGCTGTTGTTGCGCCAGCCTTCGCGCGTGAAACCCCAATCAGTTAATATTTTCATAGTAAGAAGGAAGTTCGGCAACGGATTTTTTAACGGATTTAACGGATATAAAAGTTAGAACAAAACTTACTTACGCATTAAGCTAAAGAAACCGGGTTTTTTACCGAATTTGCAGGGTAAAATCTGTGTGTTTTGGTAAAAAACCCGGTTTCTGCCTTAGTCTCGCCAGGGACGAGTCATTAGTTCTAGTTGGTTAACTTCATCTTGGCTCAAAGTCCAACCTAATGCGCCTGCGTTTTCTTGAGCTTGTTTTGCTGTTTTCGCGCCGGGAATGGGGATTACTCCATTTTGGGCGATTAGCCAGTTGAGGGCAACTTGGGCAGGGGTTCGATCGCGCTTTTTGCCCATTTTCCGCAAAGTAGACATGACTAATTCGATTTTTTCGAGGCCTGTTTTGCTGAAACGCGAGTCAAATTTACGGGCTCCGGCTGGTTGTTCTTGGGCGCTGTATTTGCCTGTGAGCAATCCTTGGGCTAAGGGGCTGTAAGCTAAAATTGTGACTCCCAATTCGCGGGCTGCACTCACAATTTCTTGTTTTTCTACTTGCCGCGATAGCAGGGAATAACGGACTTGATTTGTTGCTAAAGGAACGCCTCTAGCTGCTAGTATTTTGTGGGCTTCACGCATCTGTTCTTCTGTGTAGTTGCTGACTCCTACTGCTTGAATTCTGCCTTGTTTGACTTCATCTGCTAAGGCGTTCATCAGGGTTTCTTGACTCAGTAAAAATGTGAAGGGCCAGTGTACTTGGTACAGGGCTATTTGTTCTACTTGCAAGCGTTTTAAGCTGGCACTCAAGGCTTCGGAAACTGATTTTCCGGTGATGCGCCAAGGTACGGGACCGAATTTGGTGGCTATTTGCACGGGTTGGGTGGTTTTTTTGATAAACTGTCCCAGCAATTCTTCTGATAAGCCGTTACCGTAGACTTCGGCTGTGTCGAAGAAGTTGACTCCGCTGTCTAAGGATATTTTGAATGCTGCTTCTACTTCGGCGGGGCCGTAGTTGCTCCCGTAGTTCCAAAATAGTTTGTCGCCCCAAGCCCAAGTTCCGACGCAGAGGGGAATGACGGCTGGGCCGTTTTGTCCTAGGGTGATGGTTGTCACGGTTGCTAAATCCATAATTCTTGATTCTCTTTATTTTTATATAAATTTATACGAATAATTGCGATCGAGCTTCTAGCTTGGGGAAGAATGGCGGCTGGTTGCGATATCTCAGTTACTATAAATCCAAATGTTGTATTTATTTGAATAGTTATGTCGATCGACCGTTTGCCAGATTCAAGATTAACAGATTCCGCGACTGCTGCTATCAAAAGAGTTAACCTGCTGACTATGTTCCGGCTGGGTTTGTTTCAGATGGGGTTGGGCATGATGTCGATTTTGACCCTGGGAGTGCTCAATCGCGTCATGATTAAGGAGTTGGCGATTCCGGCTACTCTGGTGGCTGGTACTCTGGCTATGCACCAGTTTGTCGCGCCGGCTAGGGTGTGGTTTGGGCAGATGTCTGATGCTAAGCCTTTGTTTGGGCATCACCGCACGGGTTATGTGTGGGTAGGAAGCATTTTGTTTGTGATATCGGCTTTTTTGGCAGTGCAGGTGATGTGGCGCTTGGGCGACAGTATAGAGGCTGTGGGATGGACGACTCCTACTTACGGTTGGGTGGGTTTGTTGGGTTTGGTTTTTGCAGTTTACGGTATTGCTATTTGTTCGAGTTCGACTCCTTTTGCTGCTTTGTTGGTGGATGTTTCGGATGAGGAAGATCGATCGAAGTTGATTGGTGTTGTGTGGTCGATGTTGATGGTTGGTATTATTATTGGGGCGATTGTCAGCAGCGGTTTACTTAAACAAATTGATGGGGATGTGCCACGGGAAGTTTTACGGGCTTCGATTAATGGTTTGTTTGTGAAGGTGCCGGCTGTTGTTTTGTTGTTGGTGGGGATTGCGACTTTTGGGGTTGAGAGAAAGTATTCGCGCTATGGATTGCGATCGTCGGCAGTGAATCGAGAAGATAAAATTACGCTAGGAAGTGCTCTGCGGATTTTGACGGCTAGTCGCCAAACGGGTTTATTTTTTACTTTCCTACTGATTATGACAATTTGTTTGTTTATGCAGGATGCTGTTTTGGAACCTTATGGTGGGGAAATTTTTAAGATGCCGATTTCAGAAAGTACGCGGTTGAATGCTATTTATGGTACTGGTGTGCTTTTTGGTTTGAGCGCTACGGGTTTTTTAATTGTACCGCGCATTGGTAAGCAAAATACGATTAGATTGGGTTGTTTGTCGGTGGCTGCTTGTTTTGGTTTGATTATTTTATCGGGATTTACTGGTAATCCCATTGTGTTTAAGTCGGCTTTGATGTGTTTCGGGTTAGCTTCGGGAATTACAACGACGGGCGCGCTGAGTTTGATGTTGGATTTGACTGCTGCGGAAACTGCGGGGACTTTTATTGGCGCTTGGGGTTTGTCGCAAGCTATGGCGCGGGGTATAGCGACGATTAGCGGTGGTGCTATTTTGGATTTTGGCAGGAGTTTGTTTGGGGTGCCGATGTTGGCTTATGGGTTGGTTTTTACTGTGCCGGCGGTGGGGATGATTCTGGCTGTTTGGCTTTTGGGTAGGGTGGATGTTGCGGAATTTCAGGATAATGCTAAAAGTGCGATCGCCACTATCCTGGAAAATGAATTAGACTAAGGTAGAAGACCGGGCGGTTGAAACCGCGTCTATACAGACAAAACCCGCCTCCGCGGGTTGAAGAAAGTTCTCTTCAGTCCGCGGAGGCGGACTTCGTTTTTGTAGACGCGGTTTCAACCGCCGTCT
>Ga0209591_10007079_pt1 | contig 12366 bp, 9 predicted proteins | sample MAT01_FD_187207 | JGI IMG/M metagenome (GOLD analysis project Ga0209591, IMG submission 187207) | Freshwater microbial communities from Lake Fryxell liftoff mats and glacier meltwater in Antarctica - MAT-01 (SPAdes) (version 2) | ecosystem: Environmental > Aquatic > Freshwater > Ice > Liftoff...
GGTTCGGATTCGTCAAAATGATCCAAAGGGCTTTCCAGTTCCGTGTCAGTATTAAGGGCGTTGGGGTAGTCGTTATTGTTCATAAAAAAACTTTACCGCACAGAGGATGCTACGGGTGCAACTCAGTTTGGTGTTAGTTGACTGTTGACGGTTAACTGTTGTTATTTGTGAGTTGTTATTTGTGACTAGCTTATAGCTAATAACTCATTATAGAGATTTTATCATCGAGATAGAATGACTTTGATACCCTAATTTTTGATAGAGATTCAAGGCTGGCTGATTGCTCAGAAATACTTGCAAACCAATTTGTACATCACCTCTTTTTTTCGCCCAATTTTCCGCATGAATTACTAAAGATCTACCGATTCCCAAACGTCGGTGCGCTGGCGCTACATAGAGTAAAAAAATGTGAGCATGGCGTTGTCCGGTACCTTGGTCGATCGCATTTCCCAACCACAAACATCCGATAGTGGATTTGAGATTGTGAACTTGAGGTTTAGGATTGGGATCAGAAGATGGAAGTGCCGACGAAATTTCGGCTTCTTCCCCCCTATTTTTCTGGTATTCTACCAACCAAAGCGGTGTTTGGTTGGAAAAATACTGCTCAACAGTTTGAGCCAAATGTCCCAATTCCCCATCAGGGTAAAGTTCTCCGTAAGTCCGGTGCATAAACTTTACCAGTTGTGCGCGATCGAGCCCAGAACCCGATCGCCACGAATAGCCCGGTATCAAATCCGACATGAGATTAGCCGACACGGTTGGGGGAATAATTTAGCCCCAAGAAAATCGGATTTATGGTGGCTGCTTGTTTGTCTGGAGTCACTTCCTCAATCGGTGCTGGGGCTGCCATGTCAGCGGGCAAAAAGATGCGAGCGCTGACTGCTACGAGGGCTGCGAAAAATACTAATATTGCGATCAATGGAGCAATGTATTGACGAATGATACTCATAACTGCAAGAATCTTAATTTCGGAGTTGATAAGTTCAAGTATATCATATAAATGCGATCGGTTATAATTGCCTTACATTTACAATTAGCTCGCTGACTGGGCGGTCGTCAATAGCAACAAACACAAAACAACAAATATTATGAGTCCATCCCCGGCGGTTTATGAATCTCTAGCTAAATCAATTGTTTATTTAAACGAGCGACCCGATTCGCAAAATCTAGTTTCGCGTTTTCTCGATACTAACGGCTACTATATCGATCGCATTTTTGACGATCAGCAAACTGGTTTTTATGCGATCGGCTTCGGTGCGACAGATCCACAGAACCCCCCAGTTCTGGTATTTCGCGGCACTGACTTCATCGGTAACGATGCGATATTTGCGGACTCGCGCAACATTGGTTTTCCCGAATTTGAAAATAATAAAGATGCGATCGACAACTGGCTGAAACAAATCGGTACAAATACTGGTCAAAATCCAAATTTGTTACTACCGGATGTGATTGGTCATAGTGTGGGCGGTGCGATCGCGCAAATAGTCGCCACTGAGTCGAACTTGATTACTGGTAATGTATTTACTTTCAACTCTCCCGGAGTCTCAAAGACTACAGTCAATACTTTCAGACGCAATTTCAGCAAAACTCCCAACAAAAGTGTTAATCACTACATCGTCAGCGGAGATTTTGTCAGCCTTTTTGGAGAAGCATTTTTGCCTGGTAAAGTATTTATTCAAAGTTTTACAGATCCCAATATTGAGCCACTAATTGTCTTAGCAAAACATCGTTCAGAAAAACTATTAACTAATCCACCCGCAGGTTTTTTCCAGAGGCAAATTTCTGCCGAAGACTTGAGCAGTCCAGAATTTACTTATAACAATGATTCGGATTTTAATGAATTTATAGCTGCTCTGAACTTTGCCCTACCAGAGGTGTCAGTAGCAATCCGAACAAGAGCGGGTGCTGAGAGTTTGAGAACAGCTCCAGAATTCTCTTTTGTGGAATTCATTAAACAAATTCAAGTTGGTTTAGCTCCCCTACAACCAAACTATTTATCAGGAGACGATCGCAACAATGCAGCTACCGGCGGCAGTGGAGATGATACTATTATCGGCAACGGCGGTAACGATACTCTCAGAGGTAATAGAGGTAACGACAGCATCACTGGCGGTAGTGGAGATGATTTTTTGTACGGCGGCAGAAATAACGATTATTTAAACGGCGGCGACGGAGATGATTTGATTGCTGGGGAGCTTGGCAATGATGTTTTAATTGGTGGTAAAGGACGTGATCGTTTTGTGTTAGAATCTGGTGGCGGAGCAGATGTGATTGTAGATTTTGAAGACTCTCAAGATGTAATTGCACTGTCGCGTGGTTTAACTTTCGTTCAAATTAAAATAACTCAAAGTGCTGATGGAGCTTTAATTAGTATTCCGATTACTGGCGAAATTCTTGCTACTGTTATAGGTGTATCTGTGAGCGATATTTCTCGACCAGATTTTGTGCAGCTTTAGATAATTTTTGGTTCGTATTGAGGACATTAGTCCTGATTATATCGAGTCGATCGCACATTCGACGATCCGACAACGGGATTTCATGCGCGAGGCTTAATCTCCACCACCCCAGACAAACCGCCAGTTCTAGTATTTCGGGGCGGTGATGAGGCGATCGACGATTTGGCGAATGGAGACAAGCGAGGCATCGGTTTCAACCAGTTTGAAGCCAACAAACCAGCATTAGGAGACTGGCTGACCCAAATCAGTCAAGATACCACAAAAAACCCCAACCGCTTACCACCAGACCTTCTCGGACACAGCTTGGGCGGCGCTTTAACGCAGCTAGCAGCTACGGAATTCACATCTGCGATCGGAGATGTTGTCACCTTCAATTGCCCCGGAATTGATCAGGATACAGTCAATATATTTAAGCAAAAAGTTGGTACAGGCAAGAATGTAACTCACTACATTCTTAGTGGCGACTTTGTGAGTTTAGGAGGAGAAGCTTTTCTGCCAGGAACAGTGTTTTTTCAAGCATTTGTTGACCCAATTATCAACCCGCTACTTGTCTTAGAAAAACATACTCAATCTGGTTTATTGACAACTCCACCCCCGGCTTTATTCAGATGCGATCGCAGTCGCCAGCACTGGTGAAGTTCTTGCTACTATTCCCGGTATTCAAATAATCCCTCTCACAGCTACTGACTTCATTTCGATTTAATTGAGAGACTCCTGGACGCACTCCGACCAAAGAAACCGGGTTTTTAGACAATCTGTGAGCTGCAACGAAGTATTTGTAAAAAAACCCGGTTTCTGGCCCCCACCGAAGTGTTGATTAATCTGGATCGTCCAATCCTGGCCGGGGCATAGATGCTAATTTTGGCTCATCTTCTAGCGGCAAAAAGAAGATTGTCATCATACCTGGAATCACAGCCAGTGCACTCATTAAAAAATAATTTTGATAGCCGAGATTCGCCTGCAAGTACCCGCTAAAAACGCCCGGAATCAGCACTCCTGCGGCCATAAAAGCCGTTGTAATCGCGTAGTGGGATGCTTCGTATTCGGGGCGGACAGTCCGCATCAAGAACACTGTATAGGCTGCTACGCCGAGTCCATAGGTAAATTGCTCGATCGAATTTACAGCATAAGCCCATTCAATCCCCGGCTGATTTATTGCCAACAGCCAATACAGCACGTTAGTAGAATTTTGCAAAATAGCCGTCGGCCACATCCATTTTTTCAATCCTTGTTTCGCAATCAAATAGCCGCCCAGCAACCCTCCTATCAACAAAAAAATTACCCCGACAGTACCCGACAGCAAACCCATCTCCGACGTAGAAACAGCTAACCCTCCTTTCTCAACTTTATCCATTAAAAATGGAGGAGCCATTTTAAAAGTCAAGGCATCGCCCAAGCGAAAAATTAAGACATAAGTCACAATCCAACCAATTTTATCTTGCTCGAAATAAGTCTTAAATGCCTCGATAAAGCTGGTTGTTTTCCTAGGTGCGCCGACTTCGAGAGCATAATTTTTAGGATAGGGCAAATACCACCGCTGGAACAGATAAATCAGCACAAAGATAATCGCACAAATGCCAAACGCTGTCGCCCATCCATATTTAAGCGCAGACACGCTAAAAGATGATCCGAAAAATGAAAGCGGAATGTCCTGATATATTTTGGTGTCGCCTGCATTTCCGGTGACTAAATGCTCTTCTGCAAGCTTACCGGCGAAGAAAACCAATACACCGCTACCAGCAATCACTGCACCTCTATAAGCCGTGTTGCGAACGCCGACAAATAGTGCTTGTTGGTCTTTATTCAAAGCGTTTAAATAAAATCCGTCAATGGCGATGTCGTGAGTAGCTGACACAAAGGCGATCGCCGTAAATATCACCAGCGATATAATAACAGGTTGTGGCGTTAACACACCAAAAGCCAGCAAAGCAAACAAAAAAGCACAAATGATTTCCGTTGTTAAAATCCACTTGCGTTTAATTGAATACAAATCAACAACTGGGCCCCACAAACCTTTTAAAACCCAGGGAAAAGACAACAAACTTGTCAATCCGATCAGTTCGTTGCTGGTTCCCATACCTTTCAAAAAAATCACCGACATTAAATTAACGACGGTGTAAGGGAGACCTTGAGCGAAATACAATACTGATACCCACAATCCAGCGTTCTGCTTTTTTTCCATTGCAAAGATATTTTGGCTAGTTACTTATTTGATTTACTGAGTGCGATCGACAATTTCCGGTCAAGTCAACCGCTGACATCACAGTATATGTTATTCTGATGCCAGTGGCAGCCATACAAACAGTGTATTTTAGCATCATTCTGACTCACAAATATTTTCATCTTTGGAATAAGCCTGCAAAAGATTTTCTCCGTTAAAATGAACGAGGTGAGTAGCATCTTCTGCTACCCAGACATCAGTTTCCCACGAAATATCAGATAGATATTCCGCCATTGCCTTGCGGCTGAGGAAAGCTGTCACCATCACCAAAGGTACTGTCGAACTTCTAAAAAGATTCTTAAGCTCAGTTTTGCGTTTGGGATTAATCGGGCCGTGAGAAGTAACAGCTTCAATCAACACCAACCAGTTTTTTTCAGTGAAGTGAATAATTACATCTGGCATCTTACCGTGAGCATCAATTGTAACGCCTAGTGCCGTGAGCGATGCTTCGTTGAAACAAGCAAACTTTTCATCGGTATCTCCGACATAAAGCAGCCTGCCACCAGGAGTAAACCGAGCAGCAAACTCACTAATAATTTTGGCAATTAAAACGTTGTGTCCCCCCGGTGAAAGAGTTTTAACCTCGCCTTCAATTATAATTGGAATCCGTGCCATTTCTCGCTCTTGTGCATATCGTTTTTTGAGCGTTTCGACAGAGGCAATGTAAGTGCGAACATTCTTTTCCCAGTCAGAACTGTCATAAGTTCGCAGCAGTTCCAAAGCACTATCTTCTATTTGATATGCCGTTTTTGGACTATTCACCGGACGTTCGGGACTGTCAGGATTAACAACAATTAAACCTGCATCAAGAAACTGATGCACCGTTTGGCGGCGCACAGCTTCCCGCGTATTTGCCGCATAGTTTTTACCGTATTGCTGCTCCATAAATTCCATAATTGGTGTGATTCCCCGAAGTGGAGATTTCGCCGATTCCCAAGCATCCTTTGGCTTGAGGTCGAGCAAAGCCAGAAGAGTTAAGGCTGAACGTTCATTAAGCTGACCTTTGGGAAAACCCAGCGCTGCAAGTATTTCTAGAGATTCATCAATACGATTTTTGATTGTCATCGGGCTATTTTCTAACGGATTTGTCGGCTTCAGCAGTTGTCTCTCGACAAGTTGATCAATCTCCCGTTGTGTAGGAAATATTTCTCCTATTTGAGCGCCAAGTAAAAGTAATTGCTCTAAATTAGGATACTTCAAATTACGCAAATCAGTAGCATTAACTTGAGTGTGTCCGTTAAACAGTCGGAAAAACGCATCTACCAAGCTAGAATTTAGATAAACCGTCAATCCCCGCGCGAGGGTGAGGTCTAATCCGCGTCCCTGTTGGTGAAAGTAATTCAAATGGTTCTCAAAACCAACGCTAGAACTATTAATTTTGTTGGCATCCCAGACAACTGCAACAATTCGCTTTTTCTCTTCCTTTGAGGAGAAGCGTTTGGTCAAAACATAATGTTCGTTAGGTACGAGCTGTGCAGCCGTTTTTTCCGTGACAGCTAAAGCTTGATGCTTTCTCGTTTCTGTGGGATATTCAACACCACCAGCCGAGAAGTGTGCTGGATAAATCAGCGGAACTGTATCGTTTTCTAGTTCTAGCCGCAAGTCAGAGCTAACACGAAAATCTACAACTTTTCCGGTGGAAACTGTCAAACCTAATTTCTCTAGAGTGCAAGTAAATTGAGCCATTTGCTCGACTACTTGCTGGCTGACACGATCCGGTAAAATCCGAATGAATTGGTCGAAATCTTTGGGGTTAACGACATCAGCATATCGTAAATTATGAGACAAAATTAAGTCGTCCTCAGCAATGTTGCTGGAAGTTATAAGTACAGTATCTGGCTTTTCTATTTGTTTGGTAGCTCGCATAATAATAGTTTCTTGCAGCACGGCATCATCGCGAAATATTTCCTGTCGGGATTCAAAGATGTGTATTTGGCGTAAAGCCATCATTTGCAGGAAGACTTGCCGGAAATCTCGAAAGTATAAACCGTTGCAAAAGCTGCGGGGAGTAATCGACACTAATTCACCGTTTGGTTTGAGTAGGTGAGCTGCTGCAACTGTGAAGCCAGCGTAGAGATTGCTGGTTTCTACTCCTATAGAACGCAGCAAGGTTCGGACTTCAGATTTAGCGTCTATCTTGGCATAGGGAGGATTGATAATTGCATTTGTAAATTCGCGTTTTACTGACCGTGTAAATAGATTTGGCTGCAACATATCGGCGCTGTCTTGAATGAAATCTAGTTCGCGAATTTCACTGGTAAAACATATACGTGCACGCTGACATTCAATCCTGCACAATTCTAAAGTTTGCTTGAGGTATTGAATCAAAATTATGTCAATTTCATAAGCTGTAACGTGCAGGCTGCGCGGTTTGTTTGGGCGCTGACAAAGCTCGCAAACAACTGCTGCTAACAGCGAACCAATTCCTGCACCGGCATCTAAAAGCGATATATCTTGACAGTTAAATTCAAACATTCCCGCCATCAAACTTGCGACGGAGGAAGGTGTTAAAAATTGTCCCTTTTCTCCCCTCTGACTTTGCTGCAACTTCTGGGTTGCTTCTAAGCGCAGCAGGTCTACTCGATCGAGTAAATTGCTGGCAGTTGAGGTGCACTCATGCGGCAGGGCTAGCGTTTGAAAGTGCGGTGCTATCATTTGTTCAAAAAGCGCGTTAGCGAAGCCCTCGAAGAGGATCGCCAGTTCAGTCTATTGTCTGCCAAACTTGCAAGGAACAAGGAAGATTTTTCCACTTTCCCCCTATCTCCCACTCCCGTCTGACTTCAAATCACAGCTAGCAAAAAGTTGCACTTTTTTCAAGGATCTGTTATATTAATTCACAGAGGGTTACAAAAGTTAACAAAAGGAGTTCTGATCATGCAAGATCCAAAACGCAACGCTTGGAACTGGGGCTTCAGCGAAGGAGCCGAAAATTGGAACGGTCGTCTAGCGATGATTGGTTTCTCTGCCGCTGTCATCATCGAATTGGTTTCCGGTCAAGGCGTGCTTCACTTCTGGGGCCTGATGTAATTTTGTAGTTAAAACATTTCCAGATACTGAAAAGTTTGGGAGTTTCTTTCGAGACTCCCAAATTTTTTCTAACGATTTTCCCGTCATATCAAATCCGTTGGCATCGGAATTAAGATTACTCGCCGTGTCCTCTATATCATGTCGAACAGTGCAACGGTCAACCCTCAACGGTCAACGGTCAACCGTCAACAATCATTGCTGAGTGCAAGCGGAATCCAAATCACTCTTTCGGGTGATGCTCGATAAATACTCTAGCGGATATATTCTTTTAAGATGCTGTTACGATTGGGATGTCGCAACTTCCGCAGAGCTTTCGCCTCGATTTGCCGAATTCGCTCGCGAGTGACGTTAAAGATTTGACCAATTTCCTCCAAGGTCTTCATCCGTCCGTCATCCAAGCCGTACCGCAGTCGGAGTACATCTCGTTCACGGGGGCTGAGGGTATCCAAAACACTTTCCAAATCTTCCCTCAGCAAGTTTTTAGAGACTTGATCTTCTGGGGTTTCCCCGTCAGATTCAATAAAGTCTCCTAGACGGGAATCTTCTTCTTTGCCGATCGGAGTTTCTAAAGAAATAGGCAACTGTGCGGATTTGGCAATGAAGCGTAACTTCTCGATCGTCATCTCCATTTTAGTAGCTATTTCTTCTTCGGTAGGCTTGCGGCCCATTTCTTGAGAAAGAAGTTTCGTAGTTTTCTTAATTCGCGAGATGGTTTCGTAAAGGTGAACTGGTAGGCGGATAGTGCGGGATTGATCCGCAATCGCTCTGGTGATGGCTTGACGAATCCACCAAGTCGCGTAAGTCGAGAATTTATAACCTTTTTCGTGGTCAAATTTTTCAGCAGCCCGAATTAGTCCCAAAGAGCCTTCCTGGATTAAATCTTGGAAAGACAAACCGCGATTCATGTACTTTTTGGCGATCGACACCACCAAACGCAGGTTTGACTGCACCATTTTTTCCTTAGCCCGTCGTCCCACATGAAGTCGGTGACGAAATGCCGGTAGTGCCATCTCCAAAGCAGTCGCCCATTCATTGTCTTTGGGTTCGCGGTTTAACTCTTCTAACAGTTGCTCTCTGACTCGCTCCAATTCTAGCAAATCGGCAATCTTACGTGCGAGTTCAATTTCTTCATCAGCTCGCAGCAATCGAATCCGACCTATTTCTTGCAGGTAAAGGCGAATAGAGTCTTCTGTATAGTGCTTTTTCTTTGCCTGAGCCCGACGGCGAGCTTTGACACCTTTAGCCGACTTAGTATCGTCTTCCTCGGATTGAGGGTCTGAAAAGTCATCTCGCTCCTCTTCTTCGTCGATAAACAGTTCCAACTCGCTATCGGGTAGAACGCTTTCGGCGTTCCTAAGCAAATCGATTGTTTCCATTTGGGGTTTGATTTTGGTTTCTAGTACGGTGTTTGCCTGGATCATGCCGCCTTCCTCATGCTCCTGAATTGAAGAATAAATAACAGTCGAATAGTGTCTGTTTGTAGTTTAGACAAGTTAGCTAGTATTGAAATTCCCGCAGCAAAAAAACAGTGGGATTTTCGGTCTGCCAACTGACGCAGTTTCTGAAATTGCATCAGTTTTAGAAGTGCAGGTTTGGATTTCTGGTTTGAAGTTGCGATCGCATTCAATCCATCGCAGACATAATTGTCGCAACCTCAAATTGAGTGCTTGGCTTTTTCAAAGCATTGAGTTAGCGCACTATCTGCGATATCTTGCCAGAAGCACGGAACCCATAGAGCCGATAGCACTTCTACAAATACTAGCTTTGCTACTTGGGCTTCTATTTCTTACCCGTACAAGTTTTCCTGCACGGAACCCTCTAACTTTTGTTTTCAAGATATCGAACTTTTGGTTCGCCTGCTGCTTTCACTAGCGATTGTCAGACATCACAGTTGCACGGCTAGTTTTCGCCACCCTGGATGCCCGTCTGTTGTACAAAACGCAAAAGTTTTGGGTTGAAGCACCAAATGGTTAGTATTGGATCTTGCAAAGACCTTTTTGATTGTAGCCGTTCTCACAAAAAATGGAACTTGTTTTCCATTTTTTGCCAAGAACGTGGAAAACTTTGTCAGCTTAGCTTAACAATACGGACTAATGGCTGGCCCAGTTAAATCCTCAGCATCATCCACAAGAACTTTGGAACTTGAGATGGGGGTTGTTTTCTGCGAATATCTGGGTGAACGGGTGCGGCGTAGCCGTCCAGACAGTGAGCAGACAGTTTTCGACTTGCCGGAATTCCGGCTGTAATCCATGTAGATGCGCTCATCTTTACCCTGTTTCCCTGAATTGAATCATGCTCAATGCGCGATCGAATAAAACTTACGAACTTTAGTTGCGAGTCGGCAACTCTGGATTAGAGACCGAGGATTACCCCAAATGAAACGTTGCGGGTTTAGTAGTGCAACAGGGGGCTTTCTTTGTTAAGTTAGCTCACATCTCAGAAATTGGGTTTAAATTTAACGTTAAATCACATTAAGTTCTTAACGTCATATTCTTATTTAAGCAGTTCGACACAAGTTTGTCGCCTCAAGAGTCAAAATCATCTGGATAAATTGTACTGAGAGTTAATCCGCCACGCAACTCCCGGCTGCAAACTTTTCAATAACTTGCTGACTTTCGGTGAACACTTAGGCGATCGCACTCTCAGAAGCCACACAATTCGCAATCTTTCGGAACCACAACTTCGCAGTTCCTTTATATATATCGTTACAATGTAAAGATTTGATTAAGACGCTTCATAAATTTTAAGTAAAATTGCTCCGTTTTCTTGAATCAGAACGATCGCCTGGTAAAGTAGACTCATCGCTGGCTAATGGATGAGCTTAAGGATGTTGAGCGATAGGAGGGAGAATGCGTTGTCACCATTAATTGAGTATTAGCAGAAGCACAACGACATTAAAATTATTACCGATTCCGCAGTTTAGGGTTAACAAACTCATTCAATCCTTCTCCCACCAAAGACAATCCCACTACCATTAAAGTCATCGCCAAGCCAGGAAACAAAGCCGTCCACCAAATGCCAGTAGGTAGTGCATCCAGGGCTAAACGCAAATCGTGTCCCCATTCAGGAGTTTCTTCGGGAAGTCCCAAACCGAGAAATCCCAAACCCCCCAAGGTTAAAATTGCATCAGCGGCGTTGAGTGCAAACAGCACCGGTACGCTCTGAATCACGTTCAGAAACAGATAGCGAGAAAGAACTGTCCAAGTATCAGCCCCCATTGCTCTAGCGGCTTCGACAAATAGTTCAGTTTTGACGCTTGCCGTGTGATTTCTGACAACGCGGTAGTATTGAGGAATGTAGGAAATGCTGAGGGCGATCGCAGCATTCAATACCCCTTTCCCCACGACAAACGCCAGAGTCAAAGAAAGCAACAACCCCGGCAAAGTATAAATCGTATCCATTAAAAATAACAAGATGCGATCGAGCTTGCCACCCAAATAACCGCTAACCAATCCCAGCGGTACACCGATCGACAAACTCAAACCTGTAGCTAAAATTAACACTTGCCAAGCAGCGCGAGAAGCAAACAGCGTGCGGGAAAAAACATCATAGCCACTTCGGCTAGTACCAAACCAGTAACTCCCTGATGGCGGTTCATGGATCGGGTTAATCAAAGCATCTGTAGGATTTTGCAACCATCCCCAAGCCTGCATAGCTGGAGACAAGCTGGCAATCAATACAAACGCAAAAGTGATGGCCAAGCCCACCCACATCATTTTCATTGACAGGTTTGACGGGGCAGCAAGGTTGAGAAATCTCGGAAGTCGGAGTCGGCCTTGAGTCATTATTGCTATCTATACAATTTTAGACTTTTAGATTTTAGTAGGAGAAAGCCTAAAAAACCCGGTTTCTCTCCAAAATCATCTGAGTTGCCACCCAAGACTTTGAGAAACCGGGTTTTTTACGAAATCAAGGGCTAAAAAACCCGGTTTCTCTCCAAAATCATCTGCATTGCCACCCAAGACTTTGAGAAACCGGGTTTTTGGTTGCTGTGTAAGTCAGTTTAGATAAAATCTAGGTTGCCAAGTCTAAAATCCAAAATTGATCGAATTCCTACAAATTGCTAGCAATTAACTCACGATACTGGCTTTTTGGCTTAACTCCTTTGAGTTCCGTCACCAAAGCCTGATCTTTGAAATACTGAATGGTCGGTGTTCCAACAACACCAGCATTTTCAGCAATTTCTGGGTCTTCCTCAATATCAATTTCCACATAGTGAATTTGGCCGTCGAACTCATCTACCACTTTGTTCAAAATCGGCTTGAGACTGTGGCAAGGGCCACAACTCGGAGAAGAATATTTGACCACGATCAGTCGATCGCTATCGTGGAACAACTTCCGCAGAGCATAACCTCCTTCGTGTCGCGTCTCTTTGATATCAAAGTTCTCGCTGGTTTCGCGCACTCTTGGAGTTTCCGCTGCTGCTGTGGGTTTCTCAGATTCCTCGGTTTGATGGAATTCCTGAGTTAAATCATTCGCCGAGAGCCAACGTTCTGCCAACATCGCACCCATACAACCGCTACCAGCAGCAGTGATTGCTTGGCGAAACTCGTGGTCTTGGACATCGCCGACGGCGTAAACTCCCTCGACGCTAGTTTCCACGGAACCATGTTTGGGAGCAATGTAGCCGATTTGGTCGAGTTCTAGTTGACCTTGGAATAA
>Ga0209591_10007081_pt1 | contig 12365 bp, 6 predicted proteins | sample MAT01_FD_187207 | JGI IMG/M metagenome (GOLD analysis project Ga0209591, IMG submission 187207) | Freshwater microbial communities from Lake Fryxell liftoff mats and glacier meltwater in Antarctica - MAT-01 (SPAdes) (version 2) | ecosystem: Environmental > Aquatic > Freshwater > Ice > Liftoff...
GGAGGCTCAGGCCAAGAGAATAAAGCTTTATGAGCATTTTACTCAAGCAAGTTGTGGTCCTTGTGCGACTCAAAACCCTGCTTTTTCAGCTATTTACAATGTCAATGCCTTTTCAATGGCGCACGTGGCATACCACACATCGTGGCCTGGTGTAGATCCAATGAATGCTGCGAACGCTCCAGAGGTTGCGGCTGCTGTTGGTCTTTATGGGGTTATGGGTGTTCCCAATATGATTGTTGATGGTGTTAATGTTGGAAGTCCGACAAACGTGAGTCAGGTAAGTGTAGATCAAGCTGGTATAAGTCCAGTTAGAATTAAAGTTACTGATACTGATGACAGCGCAGGACTGCACACTGTTGTGGTTTCTGTTCTACAATTGGGTGATGTGCCTACAGGTTCATATATCATTCGTTCAATGGTGGTTGAAAAAGAGATCGTCTATGCAAATCCTCCAGGTTCAAATGGAGAAAAAGATTTTCCTAACGTGTTCCGTAAATTCTTAGGAAATGGATTTTCAGGTGAAGCATATATCCCAACTGGAATTGGCGAAACAGTAACATTTACTTATACTTATAATGTAAACGGTACAGTTTGGGCTGAAGATCAAATGTATCCATTAGTTTACATTCAAGAGACAGCTTCTAAAGCTGTACTTCAAGCTGGTTTTGAAGGAACATTGAATGTTGAAGGTTCAAATGTTGAAACAGAAACTTTCCAAAAAGGTGATAAAACCAATGGAAATGATTTCGATTTTACAATGGCTAATATTGGCGAAATCGACGAAATAGTAACAGTTTCTTTAACTGGTACTTGGCCTTCAGATTGGTCAGCTCATGTTAAGGTTAACGGCCTGGAATATGGAGATGGTGATCAAATCAATTTGCTAGCCAATTCAGTAACGAGCGGTTCACTGCACGTTACAGTTGGTCAATTACCTGGTATTGGCGATTTCCAAGCTGGGATAATTTCTGGTGCTTCGAATGCTTTACAACAGTTTGCTTATATTGTAATATCTGGTGTAACTGACCTTATAATAGTTTCAGATAATAAACCTGCTACAGGTAATCCTAACTTATTTCAACCTTACGAAGATGGTTTGGTTGCTGTTAACGAATCTGCAAGAGGAAGGGTTGGATCAACCTTGGTTCTAAAAGGATTTCAGGCTAATGTACTTGATGAAGTAGATCATATCTATTATAGCATTGGATGGACATTCCCTGCTATGACAGACGAAATGGCATCATATTTTCAGGATTTTATGGATACTGGAGGTAATTTGATGATCGCTGGTCAAGACGCTGGTTGGGATATGGCTTCAGGAGATGTAAATGCCAATGGCACTGCATTCACGAAGAGTTTGTTTACTGATTATTTCAGTGCTAACTTCAAGGCTGACGGTGGAACTGCCAATACACAAATTAAGGCTGTTGCCACTGATGCTGTTTATGGAACTTCACTTCCGTCTGGTATTAAGCAATCATATGGCAGTGCCAATTACTATCCTGATGAAATGGATGCAATTGCACCTGAAGGTTATGGTTTTATGACTTATCAGAATAATAAGAATTGTGCTGTGCGTGCTAATCATGGCTCTTTCAAAGCAGTTGTTTTGGGTATTGGTCTTGAAATGGTCAACTTACAATCAGTAGCTACTGGAATTATGGCAACAACTCATGACTGGTTCCACGGTAAGTTGACTGATACAGAATTCGACCAAGCAATAGAAGCATTGAAAATGGGTCAAAACTATCCAAATCCTGCAAATGAGTTCACATACGTAAGATTGAGCGCGCCTTCAAAAGAAGAAATGACTCTAACTATATTTGACATGATGGGTCGTCCCGTGCTTAATGATGTTTTCGCTGCTGGTGTAACTGAGCAAAGAGTTGATGTTTCAACTTTAACGCAAGGTGTTTATACTTACCAGTTGTCAAATGGCAAATCATTTGGTTCAGCTCGTCAGTTGACTATTGTTAGATAATATTCAATAAAATATACGTTTAGAGCTGTCAGATATACTTTCTGGCAGCTCTTTTTTTTTAGCTTTGCCCTCTAAATTTTAATTATCATGAAATTGCTGTTGAAAAATCGTCTGCCGCTGCTAGTTTTGGGACTGTTGATTGGTTTTCAAGTATTCGGTCAACAAAAAATGTTGACTCTTGAAGATGCCATTTTGAAACAAAGAAGCTCACTGGCACCTAAAAGGCTGGCTCAATTGCAATGGGTAAACGGAAGTAATAATGTAATTTTTATCAACGATAACCAGTCATTGGTTTTATTTAATTCAATTCAAGGTAAAATTGAATCAAGCTTTTCTTTAAAAGAAATTAATTTGATTCTTAGATCAAATACAAGGGATACCTTGACTTCGTGGGGAATAATTAGCAGTTCCAAAAACAATACTATAGAAATAAGGAATGTCAAAGGCATTTATTCTTTTTCAACAAATGAAAAAAGTGTGGTCACATTCAACAAGGAAATTGCCTTGCCTGAAAAAGCTTTTCACGAGGACAGTGAAAATCCTGTTAAGCATATTGCCTACACCATCGATAACAATTTATGGGTTTATAATGCCAACAAGAAAAGTTTCAAAGCGGTCACTAGTGAGAAAGATAATAATATCGTTTGTGGCCAGTCGGTGCATCGTGATGAATTTGGCATATCGAAAGGAAGCTTTTGGTCTCCTTCTGGGCAAGTTCTTGCCTTTTACAGAATGGATCAACGGATGGTTACAGATTATCCAATCATGGAGCTTGATAACAGACCATCAGGCACTACCATGATTAAATATCCAATGGCAGGCAACAAAAGTCACCATGTTACTGTCGGACTGTATAACATGAAATTAGGCAAAGTGGTTTATTTGAAAACTGGATTGCCTGCTGAACAATATCTAACCAATATTGCTTGGGCTCCAGATGAAAAGTCGATTTACGTTGCGGTATTAAATCGTGATCAAAACACGCTAAGACTCAATCAATACGACGCAAAGTCAGGTAAGTTTTTGAAGATGATCTTTGAAGAGCTTGACGAAAAATATGTTCAACCACTTCATCCCATGCAATTTTTGCCAAATAATCCAGCACAATACATTTGGCAAAGTAAACGAAATGGTTGGAACCATGCCTATTTGTATGATTTGAATTCTGGCATGATCAGAGACCTAATACAAAACAAAGGAGTTCCTTTGGAAGTAACTGAAGTATATGGCTTTAACCCATCGGGAACCGAATTATTTTTTCAGGCAGTTGAACAAGATAAAATTGATCGTCAAATTTATGTTTCAAGTGTTTCGACAGGACTTGTAAGGAAATTATCAAAGCTTTCAGGTACAAATTCAGCAAGCTTTAATAGTGATTATACTGCCTTTATAAACACAAATAGCAGTTTAAAAGTCCCCAAGATTATAGATATTATCCACGTTCAGAATGACAGAAATGATAATTTGTTGATCTCTGACAATCCAATGAAAGATTACCTGCTTGGAGAAGTAGAATTATTGACTCTCAGGGCTGATGACAATACCGTTTTGAATTGCAGAATGATTAAACCAATTGACTTTGATCCCAATAAAAAATACCCAGTTATGGTTTACGTTTATGGTGGCCCAGGAGTTCAAATGGTAACGGATACTTGGCTGGGCGGTGGTGATATGTTGTTTCAGTACATGGCACAGCGAGGGTTCATTGTATTTACTATGGACAATAGAGGAAGTGCCAATAGAGGAAAAGCCTTTGAACAGGCCAGTTTCCGTACTTTAGGAACAAATGAAATAAACGATCAAATGAAAGGAGTGGATTACCTAAAAAGTTTGTCTTTTGTTGATGGCGAAAAAATGGGCGTTTTTGGTTGGAGCTATGGAGGATTTATGACAACATCCATGATGACTCGAACACCTGAGGTATTCAAAATTGGCGTGGCAGGTGGGCCTGTGATTGATTGGTCATTTTATGAAGTGATGTACACCGAACGTTATATGGATACACCCGCAACCAATCCTGATGGTTATGCCAAATCAAGCTTGTTTCAGTATGTCGATAAACTTAAGGGAAAACTTATGCTGATTCATGGTACCTCGGATGATGTGGTGGTTTGGCAGCATAGTTTGAAATACCTAAAGGCAGCAGTTGATAAAGGGATACAGCTGGATTACTTCGTATATCCTGGACATTTACATAATGTTCAAGGCCGAGACCGAGTCCACTTGATGAGAAAAGTTAGTGATTACTTTATCGACAATTTGAAGTAAGATATCAATAAGCTGATAATTTCATGAAATCTTTACTTGTTTCATGAAAGCATAGAATCTTAACCCAAATAAGATCTGAGGTTGTTTCTGTTGTATGACTTTCGGAGTCTGCGTATCGCACGTTCTTTGATCTGTCGTACACGTTCTCTTGTCAATTGATAGACCTCACCAATTTCTTCGAGCGTCAGTGCCTTGAAACCATTTAAGCCATAGTATGCTGACAATACCTCAACTTCACGCGGAGATAATATAGATAGACCCTGTTGTACTTCTTCTTTAAGAGATTGTTCCATCAGAATTCTGTCTGGGCTCTCGTCAGTGACAGAAATTACATCTAGCATTGTTGAATCACTGTCATCACTTGCCAATGGTGCATCAACGGACACGTGCCTGCTGTTGCCACGAAGCATGTTGGAAACTTCTTTTGGAGTCATATCCAACAAATCAGCCAGTTCTTCATTGGTAGGTTCTCTTTCAAATTCTTGAATGAAAGTTAAGAAGGTTTCATTGACTTTATTGTAAGAACCAACTTTGTTTAGAGGAAGCCTAACGATTCTAGAATATTCAACAATAGCTTGCAATATTGCTTGGCGAATCCACCAAACTGCGTACGAAATGAATTTGAAGCCTTTGGTTTCATCAAAGCGTTTTGCAGCTTTCATAAGACCAACATTTCCTTCATTGATCAAGTCACTCAGCGAAAGACCTTGATTTTGGTATTGTTTTGCAACAGAAACTACGAAGCGCAAATTTGATTTAGTAAGAATATCAAGTGCTTCTTGATCACCATCTCTGATTCTAACCGCCAATTCCGCTTCTTCATCAGCAGTAAGCATGCCAATCTTGCCAATATCATTGAGATATTTGTCAAGTGCAAGACTTTCTCTCGTGGTAATTTTATTGGATATTTTTAATTGACGCATGTTTGTATGACTTTATGTTCTGTGGGCAAATTTTCTATACTATAGATACGTTTATACCCCCATATAGTTGCATGGGTATTTGCGAAGACTTGCTTTTTTGAAAAATAGATTTTAAATTGCGTGGTTTCTATTGCAAATCTAAAGCGGATTGCCAATTGTGGTTTTTGCAGCCTTGATCTACTGTTTGAATCAGTTGGGATCATTTTCTATTGATTTGAGTTTATCTATGTGCAAATGATTTTTGACAAGGATTCTTGATTTGCTGAAATCTCTTTACTCCTAATTGGTTCATGGTTTTCCATTTTGTGCTCTATGAAAGATTTTGATTCCACTTATATTTAACTTGGATCAATTTCTTTATTCCTTAAACTTTGTAGCTTTGTGTACAACAATTAACACCATACTATTATGAGTCAAGAGATAAGAAATTTAGAGCCCAAGCAGCTTTGGAACAAATTTGCAGACTTAAATGCGGTACCAAGGCCTTCCAAGAAAGAGGATAAGGTTATTGCCTTTATGAAAGATTTTGGCAATAGTTTGGGGCTTGAAACTTTTGAAGATGAAATACGGAATGTAATCATCAGAAAGCCTGCCACTCCTGGTATGGAAAATCGCAAGCCAATCGTATTGCAGGGTCATTTAGATATGGTCCATCAAAAAAACAATGATACCATTTTTGACTTTAACAGCCAAGGTATAGACATGTACGTAGATGGAGACTGGGTCCGGGCAAGAGGCACCACTTTAGGAGCTGATAATGGTTTAGGCGTTGCAATGATGATGTCTATTCTGGAATCCAAGGAAATCAAACATCCTGCGATAGATGCACTTTTTACAATTGATGAAGAAACAGGAATGACTGGTGCCTTGAATCTAAAGGGAGGGATTTTAAAAGGTGAAATACTTTTGAATATGGATACAGAGGAAGATGATGAAATAGATATTGGTTGTGCAGGCGGTCTGGATGTTACCGCAACCCGTAGCTATCAATCGGTTTCAACTCCATCTGATTGTCAGGGATTTACCATAAGGGTCAAGGGCTTGAATGGAGGCCATTCAGGAATGGACATTCACAAAGGATTGGGGAATGCCAATAAAATAATGAACCGTTTGCTCTATGATGGATTCAACAAATTTGGACTAAGAGTTTCTGAAATAAGTGGTGGAAGTTTGCGCAATGCAATTCCAAGGGAAAGTGTTGCCAAAGTAACGGTTGATGAAAGTCGTAAGAAAGATTTTGATGCTGCAATGAAAGGATTGGTGAACGAAATCAAATTCGAGTTCAAAACAACAGAGCCTAATTTGGTCATAGAAATCGAAAAGTCCGATTTACCAAGCAGCGTAATGGATTCTGAAGTTCAAGACAAATTAATACAATCTATTTATACTGCACACAATGGCGTTTATAGGATGTCAGCAGATATGGAAGATTTGGTAGAGACATCCAACAACATTGCAAGAGTTTTGGTGAAGGAGGGCGAAATTTCTATTCAGAATTTGACAAGATCATCAGTAGAAAGTTCGAAATTGGATTTGGCTAATGCTTTAAAGTCAGCTTATGAGCTTGCTGGTTGCAATGTTGAGTTTAGTGGTGATTATCCTGGTTGGACACCAAACGTGAAGTCGGAAATACTTGATCTGTTTGTACACATTTATGAAAAGCAAAATAACGAAAAGCCAAAAGTAGTGGCATGTCATGCAGGCTTGGAATGTGGAATCCTCGGCAAAAATTATCCGGGTATGGATATGATTTCATTTGGACCAACTATTCATGGCGCACACAGTCCGGACGAACGAGCTTCAATAAAGTCCTCTCAAAAATTTTGGAAATTCGCGATAGAAGTTTTGGAGAATATTCCAATGAAGAATTAAAGATTTCAAGCTTGGGAAGAAATTTAATCAGGAACATCTATATACAACAAAAGGGGCTTTATTAGCCCCTTTGTTTTCCTTTTCAGGAGGTTTATTTCATGAGATTATAACGGCTTTCAATCAAATTCATAGTAGCGTATAATGCCTTTGACTTTTTTGTCAGAGCGCAATTGTGGGTGATAGTTAAATATAAATGGATGCATATCGAAATCCAGCTGAAGACCTTCGCCCAATGCTTCCATAGCCTCGTACTCTTCATTTTTAGCAAAATGTGCGACAGATTTCATGTAGTAGATCTCTGGCCCAGTGGTGTAGTCTTCTGCTTCTTCCAACAATTCCAATACAGCATCGTGATCGGCTAGTTGATAGTGATAATCAGCGGCAGCAATCCAAGCTTCCGGTATTTCAGGACCTATTTCAGTTGCTCTTCGAAAAAAGAGTTGAGCCCGTTTGTGTTCACCTTGAGAGGCGTAAGTTTTAGCAAGAGCGATAAAATACTCTTCATTTCTATCGTTTAATGAAATGGCACGTTCGAAATAGTTGGCAGCGAGGTTCCAAGTTTCATCAGCGACATAACTTAAGCCTAGTAGGTAGTAGATTTCGTCATCCATCGGTTCCAAATTGCGAGCCATAAGGAAGTATTTTCTTGATTTGATTTGATTTTTCATCTGATAATATATCTGGCCTATATTTTTTAGGCCATCTGCATCTGGTTGAAATTTTTCCAGGTAATCATAATAGCATTCAAGAGCCATTTTGTATTCCTTAATCAGAATACAAACTTCAGCGCAATACTTATAAGCCAATTCGAAACTAGGTTCGAATTCTATGCTTTTTTGAAACGATTCTATTGCGTTGTTGTATTGGAACAAATAATACTGAGAATGAGCCAAATTGTACCAAGCCCTGTAACAGTTGGGATTTACTTGAAGGATTTCTTTGTGAAGTTTGATGCTTTCACGATAGTTCTTAGTCATCTCTATGCTCCACCAGATTTCTTGTAGTGCAGTTTCATTATTGGGATCAATATGCAATACATTTTTTAAGCATTGAAAATTATTGTCAGCGTCATTCATCAATTTATGAATTGCAGCTTCTTCATTATATATGTGTATGGATTGTTCAAGAGAGGCATATGATTTCCATTTTTCTAAACAGCTCAATGCTTCAGCATAATTTCCGTTTGCTCTTGCTGCTTCAAAAAGCAATTTGTCTAATCCAGTATCAAATGGCAACAAAGCTGTGACATGCGAAACCAGGTGATAGGCCAGTTCTGATTGTTCAGATAATAAAAGTGACTCAATTTTGTATTTGAGGTAGGGAACAGATATCCTTTTACGTAAAATATGTTCCTCTACTACACTTACCCAGTCTTCAGTGAATGAATGAATCTGGAATAACTCTGCAATTTGTCTAAATGCCTTTTCCTCAACAGAAACGACCGTTCCATTCTGTGACACTACATTTGTCTCATTGATATGGTTCTTGATGGGCTCGTTTGGTGTGCTAAATTGTTGTTTCATTGCTAATTTCACTGTGGTTATATGCCTCTAAGATACGGCAGTTCTCCATATTTGCTTCACATTGAATAAAATGTTTTTAGGAGGTACAAGTTGATTAAATAACATAAAATAATGAAGTACAATAAAATAAGAAATTAATAAAAATAAATATGAAAATATTAATTATTTTAAAGCCTTGGTTTGTATGGCTTTTCTTACTTGTGATACTTTTTACTTATAATGATACGATATAAAGTAAGAAATAACTATAAATAAAATTAGGAACATATATAATGTGACATGATAACAAAAAAAAGCTATGTCAAGAGACATAGCCAAACTTACCCAAATTAATGGTTACGGTTTTTAAGGGATCTATATTGTACTCTTTCGGAGTAAGGTATTACGGTTTATTATCATAATATTATCAGTGCAAAATGTATGCCAAAAATAAATATATGTATATACTTGATTTAAGGTATTGACAAAATTGATTTTTAGGTTTGCAATTTTAGTTGGTAGAAACCTTTGTAAATTTTCTTATCAATGCCTTTTAAATGCGATTTTCTCAGGCCGTGGGTGCGTTTTAATAATTTAAAGTTTATTTTGGAATTGTTTCTATGCAAACGTGATGCATCGTTTTTGGTTGTATCAGTATCTTAGATATGAAATAGGATATAAATCAATTGCTTTATCTTTAAAGAATCTAGGGTCCAAATGAATCAGATATGAGATGTTATAATAAGTTAAGCAAGAATAGTGGTTCAGCTAAAATAGATTGTCTTTATATTTTGGTGAACTTAATTAAGAGCAAGATTGACATAAATTCAACCAACTAAAAAATACTAACAGTATGAAAAATTGATTGTGCTTTTGTTTGTCGCTCTTTCTCAACTGTCTCAAGCGCAAATAGTAAATATACCAGACATTAATTTCAAGAATGCCCTTATTGGATTAGGCGTAGATACAAATGGAGATGGTCAGATACAAGAAAGTGAGGCTTTGGATATTATAGGTTTAAACCTAAAGTCGAAAAATATTTCATCTCTTCAAGGTATAAAAAGTTTTGTCAATTTAAAACATTTGAATTGCCAAGGTAACCAATTGACTAGCCTGGATCTTGAGGGACTTACGAATATGCAAAATCTATTTTGTGACAACAACCAACTCAACAGTTTAAATCTGCACAAGCTATTATTTTTACAAGATTTGTTTTGTGAGTTTAATCAACTACAAAGTCTAGAATTGCAGGGACTTACAAATTTGACAAGAATATATTGTCAAAATAACCTACTCACTAATCTAAATGTACAAGGACTTACCAATCTCCAAGTTTTAGTTTGTTCGAGCAACCAACTCATCAATCTGGATGTACAAGGATTTACCAATCTCCAATTGTTATATTGCCAGGGTAACCAACTCACCAATCTGGATGTACAAGGACTTACCAATCTCTCTTATTTAGATTGCAGTTCCAACCAACTCACCAATCTGGATGTACAAGGACTTACCAATCTCTCTTATTTAGATTGCAGTTCTAACCAACTCACCAATCTGGATGTACAAGGACTTACCAATCTCCAAACTTTAGGTTGTGACGATAACCAACTCGTCAATCTGGATGTTCAAGGACTTCCCAATCTCCAATCTTTTTCTTGTTACTCTAACCAACTTGTATCACTCAATATAAAGAATGGAAACATTTTTTCAAGTGTATATTTTTATGGTAACCCAAATCTTAAATACATCTGCTGCGATGATTTTAAAATAAAAGATATTTCAGCTCAAGCAACCCAATACGGTCTGACCAATTGCTCTGTCAATTCCTATTGCAGTTTTACGCCTGGAGGTAAGTTTTATACCATCAAAGGTGAAAACAAATTGGATATTGACAACAATGGTTGTGATGCTGGTGATATTTTATACCCCAATCTTAAATTTTCAATTACCAATGGAATTGATTTTGGGTCCATTATTGTTAATACCACTGGGGAATATTCTATTCCAGTTCAAGCTGGAACTCATATCATGACTCCTACTTTAGAAAATCCAAGTTATTTTCAAGTGAGTCCATCCTCAATTCAAGTATCTTTTCCTAATGTCGGTGATTCTTTGATTCAAAACTTCTGCATAACACCCAATGACATCTATCATGATGTGCAAATTACAATTCTACCCATTACACCAGCAAGGCCTGGTTTTGATGCAAACTATAAAATTGTATACAACAACCAAGGCACACAAATTGGAAATGGTACCATCAATTTTCTTTTTGATGATTCCGTGTTGGTTTTGGTAAGCACTGACTTAACACCTGATATCCAAAGCACTGGACTTTTAAGTTGGAATTATGCAGACTTAAAACCATTCGAGAGCAGGTCTATTAATTTAGTGCTCGATGTAAATAGTCCAATGGAAACACCAACAGTAAATATTGGAGATCTGTTGAGTTTTGAGGCGAATATTTCTATTTCCGATCCTGATGAAACACCTCTAAACAATGTGTTCAACTTTAGGCAAACAGTTGTTGGATCCTATGATCCCAAGGACAAAACCTGCTTGGAGGGCAATACCATTACACCCGATATGGTAGGTGAGTATGTACATTACCTTATACGATTTGAGAATACTGGCACTTTTGCAGCTGAGAATGTGGTGGTCAAGGATGTGATAGATGCGTCTGTATTTGATATACAAACTCTCGAGTTGATAGACGCTAGCCATGAATTGTTTACAAGAATCAAGGGCAATGTGGTGGAATTTATTTTTGAAGGCATTCAGCTGCCATTCGACGACGTTACCAACGATGGTTATGTGGTTTTCAAGATCAAAACCAAACCGACATTGATTTTGGGTGATTCTCTAAAAAACAAAGCCGAAATTTACTTCGATTACAATTTTCCAATCATCACCAACGAAACACAAACTCTGGTAAAAAATGCTGTAGGTACCACAGATACCAAAGAATTGAGTGTTGATTTTTTCCCTAACCCAGCAAAAGATCAGGTACGCTTCCTGATCAATGAACAGATCGAAAAAGCCCATATTTACGATCTAAATGGCAGGATTTTAAGATCAACCACTGTAATTAATAATCAATTGAATATTGAAGCATTGCAAAACGGCACATATATGGTAAGGTTGTTTGCAGGCCAGAAGACATATATTGCAAAGGTTGTGAAGATGTAAATAAAATTGAGAGGTGTTTAATTGTTTGGTTTAAGTTATTGTTCACATCATTTAGGACACCTATTTTGCACCAAACAAAAAAACTCCGGAGCTTGTAAGCTCCAGAGTAAGATAGTTTTTCAATTTACTAGAATGGGTTGGGACTGGCTTTTGTGATTTTCACGAATTCATTGATGCTGATTTCCGTAGTATTCATTTTAGCACCATCCTTGTTGGTGTACTGTCGGTACTGCAATTTGCCATTGATGGCTACTTCATTACCTTTAGCAATATGTTTTTGAATATACTCTGCTGTTCTACCCCAAGCTATGGCGCTGTGCCATTGGGTATCACTTTTCCACTCCCCATCTGTTCCTTTATAGCGATCTGAGGTTGCCACTGAAAGTTTTACCAACTTTTTGTCTCCTTCAAATGTGATGGTTTCTGGATCTTTGCCTACGTGTCCGATTAATTGAACGTTGTTTCTTAACTGATTCATGATTTTTTGCTTTTTGACTTTAATTAATTGCTTTTAACACTCATGTTCTTTTTTGTGATGATCATCTGAACAATACATAGACGCAGCAGCTCTTCATATTCCACACGAAAAACTTAAATATTTTTACATTTATTTTTATGTAAAGTGTATTT
>Ga0209591_10007083_pt1 | contig 12362 bp, 4 predicted proteins | sample MAT01_FD_187207 | JGI IMG/M metagenome (GOLD analysis project Ga0209591, IMG submission 187207) | Freshwater microbial communities from Lake Fryxell liftoff mats and glacier meltwater in Antarctica - MAT-01 (SPAdes) (version 2) | ecosystem: Environmental > Aquatic > Freshwater > Ice > Liftoff...
TGTGTGGTGAATGCGTGGCCATGAATACCTGGTTGTTCTCGCCCACATTGCGGTACAGCTGGGCGATTTTTTGTTGCCACGTTGGGTGGAAAGCGGCCTCGGGCTCATCTACCATGATGATGGCATCTTTTAGATCTAGCTGGCTAAGATAGATAGCTCGGAAATATAGGTGTTGCTCGCCGTGGGATAGTTGCTCAAAGTAAATGCGTTGGCCATTTGCACTCTCGAAGACCCATTCTTCACTTTCTAAATCCGCTAGACGAGTATTGAGATCAAGATTTGAAAGGGGCTGGGTGAGTTTGTTAATCTGCCTCTCTATTGTCTCCTTTGGAGGGTGGTTTTTGTTCTCGAAAATCTCATCCCTCGTTTCTTTCAATGATTTTTCCTTGGCTTCTTTTAGGTATTTAGTAATGTCGCAAACTTTTAAATAAGTAACAACATAGGCAGGTTTATGAACCTCCTCAAATTTTACAGGAAAATAAATGGCCATTAAGTTTCTCTGCGAGTGAGAAAGCATAACAGTTTTATGAAACTCTCTAAACCCATCGTGGGAAACCTCAAATTCGACGTTCCGTGTCTCTAGATGTTCATCCCCCAGTCGAGGGTCTTCCAAATGAAATACATCAATAAGGAGAAACCACTCAGACACTGTTTGGGTAATCTCTAATTCTATTTTAACCTGTGCCTTATCAAATTCATCAGTAAAGTGGTGATTTAAAAACTTGCTTATCACCTCCAACACCGTAGTCTTCCCACACCCATTCACCCCTGCCAAAACAACAGTATCCAGCGTATTCCCATCTGCGTCCGTGAAGTCAAACTCCACGTCGTCGAAGATTTTGTAATTCTTGATTTTGAGCTTTCGGATTTTCATATTGCGCCGATTTAGTCTGCAAAACTAATCAATTCTGATTTTACATCTAGAAATTCACCTGCCCGTCCGCGACGTAGACAGATTCCTACGGAATGACAAAAAAATCCAAGTTTACAAGTCCAAAGTTTAGCATTGGGACTTGCAAACTTGCAACTTGCCCACTTGAAACTACTTAATCTCTTATTCTCCCCATCCCCATCATCTTCAACATCCACCTTGCCAGCGGTTTCTCAGGATTCTTCCGCTTCCTTAAATCCAAGAACCATCCAATTTTCTTGAGAATCGGCACCTTATGCGTCTCCACAAATTCGATGAGCGTGCCATCCGGGTCTTCGATGTAAGAGAAGTAGCCTGCCGCTTCGCCCATATCAAACGAACCGCTCGAATCCACGGTGAATGGGTGGCCTTTGGCTTCGCAGGTCTTTTTCATTTCAGCCATGCCCCTGATGTCGAAGCAGAGGTGAATATAGCCGAGGTCGCCCCAAAAGCGGTTTTCAAATACTTTGCGTGGTTCGCGATCCAGGCTTTGCACCAATTCAATTTCTGTATCGCCGAGCAACGGACTGAATGGCCCTTTGCGTTTTTCCGGGTGGCGGAGCAGCACACGACGGTAGCGGCCAAAGCCCCCGTCTACGCCGTGCCAATCAGCAAAATCATCGGTTAGATCGTACACAATGGTTTGATAGCCGAGTATTTCCGAGTAAAATTTGATGGAACGATCCATGTCAGATACGCCGACAAAGGCACCATATACACCACCCGTTTTAATCTCTTTTCCAGAGCTTGGGCTTGAAAACCAATCCGTTGCGCCCACAATTTCAAAGGTATTTCCCCAAGGATCTTTCACGAAAAAATGCTCCTGACCCGCTACCGCCGAAGGCTTGCCGGTGGGGGAGGGGCATGGGCTCGGATTCGTCTGAATATTCACTCCGCGTTTGCGGAGGTAATGAAAGGTGGCCTGCACATCAGCAGATTTGATTTTGCAGATGCCGATCCCGAGGTCGCCAAGTTGAGGTTGGAAGGCTGGAGGCACAGGGGTTCGGCCCGTGTATTGCCAGATTTCCATACCACCGCCTCCGAGCATATTGAGGGCTAGAATAGCATGCCGTGATTGGGGTTTGCCACCCGTGTAGGGGAGCATGAGGCCCGCTTCGGCAGCTTCTTCAAAGATCGGCACATCCATACCGAAATGTTGGCGATACCATTTGAATGCTTCGTGAACGTTGCTTACGCCGATGCCAACTTGTTGAATACCAGAGATGAACACAGAAAATTAGTGTTAAGTGTTGAGTGATAAGTGTTAAGTGATGCCGGGCTAGTTTTTACTGGTTGGACAATCGCCTAGAATGGTAATTTGCTTGGGATCGTGGAGACTGATCGTGATGCGTTCTGTCGGGTTTTTTCCAGGCTGCGTATTGACTTTTTTCTTTGCTTTTCCCGTGACGCGCACCATTTTTTGCTGATATTCAGCGGCGGTTAAAAACTTAGACTGATCCTCTTCCCAAATGGCTATGGTCAGCACATTATTGGGGTAAGCCACAAACATATCCAGGAAAATGGGCTTGCCTTTCACTTGTTCTTTCAGGCTGGCACGCACTACGCAGCCTTCTACGCTGATCAGTTCGCCATCGTGTTTAAGTACTTCCTGCGGATCGGTAAGGATAAAAGATCGGTCAGCAGAAATGGAGTCGCTGGCTTGTAAAGGGTTATCTGTCTGAGCTTTAGCCAAACTGTTGCATAATCAGATAAATTTTGGGCAAAGGTAAAAAAGGAAACCTGACCCACGACTTTAGATCATCCGCTGGATGTTTTTGAATTTAACACAAACTTCATATTGGCTTAAAACTCGGGTTACATAGAAACAAGACTTTTGCACCAAAATCTGTATCCTAACATGAAGCCTTTATCTAATTTATGCGCTGCCAAATTATTTTCTACGGCAGCCCTTTTGCTCTCCACTTTTTTTCTTTCCGCCCAAACGGGCATTATTGCCGGAAAAATTATTGATGCCAAATCTGCCGATGCCCTGATCGGGGTTTCGATTAAGCTGGATGAGGGCGCCGGCGGTGCTATCACCGACTTTGATGGCAATTTTCGGATTACAAACGTACCTGTAGGCAAACACAAAATTACCGTGAACTACACGGGCTATTCAAGCAAAAGCCTTGAAGATATTGATGTTAAGCCTAACGAAGCAACTACTGTGGATGCTACCATGGAAGAAGCTGCAGGCGAAATACTCACTGAAGTTGTAGTCGTGGCAAAAGCCAAAAAGGAAAGCACCAGTGCACTTACTATTTTCCAAAAAAATAGTGTGACTATGGCTGATGGTATTAGTTCTGAAGCCATCAAGCGCACCCCGGATCGGACTACTGGCGACGTAATTCGTCGCGTAAGCGGTGCCACGATCCAGGACAACAAATTTGCCATTATCCGTGGCCTCAATGACCGCTACAATGTGGCGATGCTCAACGGCGCACTGCTTAGCAGCACTGAGCCAGACCGCAAAGCATTCTCTTTCGATTTGTTTCCGTCAGCAATGCTTGATAATCTGATCATTGTAAAAACAGCTAGTCCAGATTTGCCTGGCGAATTTGCCGGAGGTGCAATTCTGGTAACCACTAAAGATATTCCCGAAGCCTCTTTCTTTCAAGCATCTGTAAGTGGTGGTATTAACTCTGTGACCACTTTCAAGCCATTTTTATCTGGTAGCGCCGGAGGCACTGACTGGTTGGGGAATGATGATGGCACTCGTGCTTTGCCTGCTGCTTTTCCTGGCACAACTGACTTCAAAGCGCAATCCAAAGCAGATAAATATCGCAGCTCCCAATTATTCGAAAATGACTGGGCGATCAATGAAGGAAATAGCGCACGCCCAAATATTGGCGTTCAACTTAGCGGAGGGTACGTAAAAGACCTTTCTGAAAAAGTACAGTTTGGTATGACACTTGGTGGTGCGTACAGCAACAACAATCGGCTTCAAAATGGAGCGCGCGCAGACTACGATGTAGCTGGTCAGCTATTTGATTTTAATGACAAACAGTTCAAAAACAATGTGTTGTGGGGTGCTCTTTTCAATTCTGCCTTGAAAATCAACAACAAACAGAAGATCGGACTTCAGGCCACTTATTCAACCAATTCGGACAATATTATTAGTGACCGATCTGGATTCGATTTCGAGCAAGCGCGTAAAGTAAGCTCCACGGCCATAGAGTATACAGAAAACCATTTGCTTACGACCCGTCTGTATGGCGAGCACCAATTGTCTGAAAAGGGAATGCGCCTCAACTGGGGCGGTGGCCTCAACCGCACTACGCGTAATGTTCCTTCCTTACGCCGGATGTTCTATTTTAAGAACTTTGAGGATACGTTGGATGTCAATATTCCTTTTCAGGCTTATGTGCCGTTTGGTTCAGCTGATCCATACCGCAGCGGTCGTTTCTATTCTAATTTGGAGGAGGATACCTATAACGGAAACGTTGATTTGAGTATTCCTTTCATCATTGGCAAGCAAAAACAATCCGTTAAAATTGGTGGCTTGTACCAAAAGCGCGACCGCACGTTTGATGCACGGGTAATGGGTTATGTTTTGGGCAATTTCCTCAAGTTCGATTATAGCTTGCTCAACCTGCCTCAGGATCAAATATTTACGCCTGATCATATTGGTGAAACTGGTTTCATCATGGATGAAATCACCAATCCTAGCGATGGTTATACCGGTCAATCAGACTTAAGAGCAGGCTACGTGATGCTTGACAATAAGATAGCGGATAAATTACGTATTGCTTGGGGAGCACGGGTGGAGAATTTCCGTCAGCAGGTACAGGCCGCACAATTTGGCGGTACAGCAATTAAAGTTGATACGACCATCACTGCATTATTGCCTTCGTTCAATATGACTTATAGCCTCAGTGCTAAGCAACAATTGCGGCTATCTGGTTCTAAAACGGTGTGTCGTGCAGAGTTCCGCGAGCTTGCACCTTTCTCCTTCTTTGACTTTTATCTAAATGCGAATGTGGTAGGTAATCCTGCGCTTACGCAAGGTTCTATCTACAATGCTGATATTCGTTACGAACTTTATCCTGGTCAAAATCAATTGTTTAGCTTTAGCTTGTTCTACAAGAAATTCAAAAACCCAATTGAGTTCACCTTTGCGGCTGTTGGCGCTGGGACTCGTACGTTTTCTTTCAACAACGTAGCAAGTGCCAATAACTATGGCGTAGAGATGGAATTACGCAAGAATTTTGATTTTGTAGGCGCTGAAGACCTGGTATTCTTCACCAATGCATCTTTTATCCGCTCCAATATTGACCTGTCAAAAGGAGTTTCTTATTATGACTCAACCCGCGCACTGCAAGGCCAATCGCCTTATATTTTTAATGCAGGGCTTACGTATAATATTACTCAATTTGGGCTGAGCACCACATTGGTTTATAATGTAATTGGTGACCGCGTTGCACAAGTAGGTACGGTCGGGTATGGCGACATCTATGAGCGCCACCGTAACTTGTTGGACTTCTCAGTCAGCAAGAAACTAGGTCGTAAAGGAGAAGTGAAATTGACCTGGGGAGACATTCTTCGTCCTGAATTCATGTATTACCAGGACAATAATGCTTCACACAAATACGAAGCGGATAAGGATAATGTGATGCAGCGTCTCAAGCTGGGTAGCACTATTACGCTGAGTATGGGGTACAAATTCTAGTAGCGCGAAATGAATTTCGCAAAAATGAATATTCATTGATGAGCGCGAAATGAATTTCGCGTTAGAAGATATTACCTGATGAGCGCGAAATGAATTTCGCGTTACAAGATTATTACCTGATGAGCGCGAAATGAATTTCGCGGTACAAGATATTCCCTGGTGCGTGCGAAATGAATTTCGCGGTACAGGAAAAGAATTTTGGATACAGATTTTAGTAGTTTAAAGGTTAGGAACTTTACTACGAATGCCCGCGCGACGCAAGTTGTTCGGGTTTTTTAATACGACCGTTTATTAAACCTAAATTCACATTGGCTTAACCGTGTTTTGGCTCGATTACCCCCATTTTTGTGCCAGTAAAGTTCCACAGTGTAAACATGATTTTGCCACCCGCGCCCGTGACTTCTCTCCTTCTTTTGCCAATTGTTCAGTCGCCCGTTTTACCCGTTAGCTTACAGGCAAAATACTTTCCCGGCGCGGGTTTTTTTTGCATCAAATTTCCTCTTTATAGTTGGCCTCTGTCATCGGTAAATTTTTTAAATGAAACGAGAACTCGACATTGTTGTTATTTCTGACGTGCATCTGGGTACTTATGGCTGTCACGCTCGGGAGTTAAACAACTACTTGAAAAGCATTGAGCCTCGAACCTTGGTGCTCAATGGTGACATCTTCGATATGTGGAATTTTAAGAAGAGTTATTTTCCGAAAGAGCATATGGAAGTAGTGCGCCGATTGTTGAAAATGGCCGTGAATGGTACAAAAGTTTATTACCTGACGGGCAATCACGATGATGTATTACGGAAGTTTGGAGAGATGTCATTGGGCTTGATTCACCTGCGCAACAAGTTGGTGTTTCAGGTGGATGGTAAAACACACTGGGTATTTCATGGCGACGTATTTGATCCTTCGATACAGGGCGCACGTTGGTTGGCAAAGTTGGGTGGGCAAGGGTATGACATGCTTATTCGCCTCAATCGTATGATTAACAAAATACGGAACCTGGTTGGGCTGAAACATACGTCTTTTTCAGCCAGGGTGAAAAGAGGGGTAAAAGGGGCCGTGCGTTTTATTGGTGATTTCGAGGATATTGCTATTCAAAGGGCCGCTGAAAATGGCTACGATAGCGTCATTTGTGGGCATATTCATCAGCCTCAAATCCGTGATGTGCTGGCTAAAAATGGACGAACCGTCACCTACATGAATAGTGGCGACTGGGTGGAACACCTTACTGCACTGGAATGCAAAGCAGGCCTTTGGGAAATGTACCAGTACCATAAAGCCGATTTTTACAACCCTAATCCGCGCTTGCAAGTAGCGGAAAAGGAAGGGCAAAATGCAGAACTCCTCATCGAAGAAATGATGGGGCGGGTAAAGGGGATCGCAGCCTTTGAGTTGGTGTAACTGGTCTTTAGGCTTATTCAAGATATTTCATACGCACAGTTTAGCAGGTTTAGTGAGCCGGGCGAATCAATTTCGCCCGGCTTTTTTGTGCTATGAACTTCCGTTATCTGGCCGGATATGAATCGTTTTCTCAGTTGCGGGAAATCAATAGGTTTCGATCAGGTAGGCTACTGCTTAACATTCTCTTCATACAGACTTAAACCACACTTAACCCACGCAATCGCGCTTTCCACCGTGAGCGTACGACCTTTGTGTGGCAAAAATTATCCAACAAATTTGCCTTTTCTATGAAAAAAATATTGTTACTCATTGTACTCCTGGTTGCTATTATTGGCAGCATGAGTGCCCAAATCGTGGTTTCGGGGGACATCTCCACAAACACCACCTGGACAAAATCCAATACCTACCTCCTTAGTGGGTTTGTATATGTGTCAGATGGCGCTACCCTAACCATCGAGGCTGGCACAACGATCAAAGGTGATAAAAACTCAAAAGGTACCTTGATCGTAGCTCGCGGTGGCAAACTCATTGCCAACGGTACGGCTAACGAACCGATCGTTTTTACCAGCAACGAGACCACTCCAAGCTATGGCGATTGGGGTGGCTTGATCATCTTGGGTAAAGCCCACACCAACCAAGTATTTAGCGGCACTACCGGTCTTGGTCTGATCGAAGGCGGTATTGACCCTGTTAAAGGTCTTTACGGCGGCGGCGATCAGCCAGGCGGTGCAGTAAACAATGACAACTCTGGTATCCTTCGCTATGTACGCGTGGAATATCCTGGTATCGCATTCCAACCAAATAACGAGATCAACGGTATCACCTTCGGTGGAGTGGGTAGCGGAACTATTGTTGACAATGTACAAGTATCCTATGCCGGAGATGATTCCTTCGAATGGTTCGGCGGAACTGTAAATTGTAAACACCTGATCGCTTATCGCGGCTTGGACGATGATTTTGATACAGACAATGGTTATTCTGGTAATATTCAGTTTGCCCTAGCTGTACGTGACCCACAGGTAGCAGACGTGAGTGGCTCAAATGGTTGGGAAGCAGACAACAATGCAGTGGGGGATGAAACTGCTCCGAAATCTAAAGCTACTTTCTCTAACGTGACGATCGTAGGCCCGAATGGTACAGTGAATTCAAACTACAGGCGTGCAGCACACCTGCGTCGTAGCACGGAGAATGCAATCTTTAACTCCGTTGCGATTGGTGCTTACCCGGTTGGCCTTTTCATTGATGGCGTTCCCGCAGGCGATAATGCAATAGCAGGAAAATTGATTGTCAAGAACAGTTTCTTCCACGGTATGGCTACGCCATTGAGCACCAATGCTCCGGCTCTTGATATTAATGCATTCGCAACTGCCAATGGGATTTCTGTTGGTACGAACTCGGCGGATGCGCAATTAGTAGATCCATTTAACATTAACCTGCCGAACCCACGTCCGGCAATTGGTTCACCGGTTTTGAATGCTGCTAGCTTCACTACGAACCCACGCATTCAAGATGCATTCTTTACTCCGGTAAGCTATGCAGGTGCTTTTGGTTCTTCTGGTGACTGGTCTTGCCCATGGGCAAAATGGAATGATGCAGGTTGTATTGCTTCTGCTCCGGGACAGGTAACTGTTTCTACAGACATTACGACCAATACGACTTGGACAAACGATAAAGTTTACACGCTTCAGGGCTTCATATACGTAACCAACTGTGCTACGTTGACTATCCAGCCAGGTACGATCATCAGAGGCGACAAAGGTTCAAAAGGTGCCTTGATTGTTACCCGCTGCGCTAAGCTTATTGCTGATGGTACCTCAGAAGCTCCGATTGTATTCACCACCAACGACCCGAACCCAACCTACGGTTCATGGGGTGGTTTGATCATCCTGGGTAAAGCCCAAACCAATCAAGTGTTTAGCGGCACTCCTGGTCTTGGTTTGATTGAAGGCGGATTGGATCCTGTCAAAGGCCTTTACGGCGGCGGCGACCAACCAGGCGGTGCAGTAAACGACGACAACTCTGGTACCCTGCGCTATGTACGCGTGGAATACCCAGGTATCGCGTTCCAGCCAAACAACGAAATCAACGGAATCACTTTTGGCGGAGTTGGCTCCGGTACTACAGTTGACAACGTACAGGTTTCTTATGCAGGTGATGATGCATTCGAATGGTTTGGCGGTACAGTTAATGCCAAGCACTTGATCGCATACCGTGCGCTTGATGATGATTTTGACACAGACAACGGCTTTGCTGGCAATATCCAGTTTGCGCTTTCTGTTCGCGACCCACAGGTAGCTGACGTAAGCGGTTCAAATGGCTGGGAAGCAGACAACAACGCTGCCGGCGATGAAACTGCCCCTAAGTCTAAGGCTACGTTCTCTAACGTAACCGTTGTTGGACCATCAGGCACGGCAAATTCCAACTACCGTCGCGCTGCACATCTGCGTCGCAGCACCGAAAACGCTATTTTCAACTCTGTAGCGGTAGGTAACTACCCGGTTGGCCTTTTCATCGATGGTGTTCCCGCAGGCGATAATGCAATAGCAGGAAAATTGATTGTCAAGAACAGTTTCTTCCACGGTATGGCTACGCCATTGAGCACCAATGCTCCGGCTCTTGATATTAATGCATTCGCAACTGCCAATGGGATTTCTGTTGGTACGAACTCGGCGGACGCTCAATTGGTAGATCCATTTAACATAAATCTGCCAAACCCACGTCCAGCCTCAGGTTCGCCTGTATTGAACGCTGCAAACTTCAGCTCTGATCCACGTATCCAGAATACCTTCTTTACCCCAGTAAGCTATGCAGGCGCCTTCGGCCCATCTGGCGACTGGTCTTGCCCTTGGGCAAAATGGAATGATGCTGGTTGTATCCCTCCGGCATCTCCTGGCCAGGTGACGGTTTCTACCGACATCTCTACCAACACGACTTGGACAAGCGATAAAGTATACACGCTTCAGGGCTTCATATATGTAACTAACTGTGCTACGTTGACCATCCAGCCAGGTACAGTTATCAAAGGCGACAAAGGTTCTAAAGGCGCCCTGATTGTTACCCGTTGCGCTAAGCTTATTGCTGATGGTACTTCAGAAGCTCCGATTGTATTCACCACCAACGACCCGAACCCAACCTACGGTTCATGGGGTGGTTTGATCATCCTGGGTAAAGCCCAAACCAACCAGGTATATAGCGGAACTCCCGGTCTCGGTTTGATCGAAGGCGGTATTGACCCTGTTAAAGGTCTGTATGGCGGCGGCGACCAACCTGGCGGTGCAGTAAACGACGACAACTCTGGTATCCTGCGCTATGTACGTGTTGAATATCCAGGTATCGCGTTCCAGCCAAACAACGAGATCAACGGGATCACTTTCGGCGCAGTAGGCAACAAAACCATCGTAGACAACGTACAAGTTTCTTATGCTGCTGACGATGCATTCGAATGGTTTGGCGGTACAATGAATGCTAAGCACTTGGTAGCATACCGCGCTTTGGATGACGATTTCGATACTGATAACGGTTTCTCTGGTAATATCCAATTTGCACTTTCCGTTCGCGACCCACAAGTTGCAGACGTAAGTGGCTCAAATGGTTGGGAAGCAGATAACAATGCAGTGGGCGATGAAACTGCTCCGAAATCTAAAGCTACTTTCTCTAACGTGACGATCGTAGGCCCAAGTGGTACTGTGAACTCAAACTACAGGCGCGCAGCACACCTGCGTCGTAGCACGGAGAATGCAATTTTCAACTCCGTTGCGATTGGTGCTTACCCGGTAGGCCTTTTCATTGATGGCGCTGCCACTGCTTTAAACGCACAAACAGGTACCCTTACAGTTAAGAATAGTTTTTTCCACGGTATGGCTACTCCATTGAGCACCAATGCCGCTGGTTTCGACATCGCTGTTTGGGCTGCTGCCAATGCGATCTCTACTGGTACCAACTCAGCAGATGCACAGTTGGTAGATCCATTCAATATCAACCGGCCAAATCCACGCCCGGCGCCCGGTTCACCTGTATTGACTTCAGGTAGCTTTAATTCCGATCCACGTATCCAAGACGCATTCTTTACTCCAGTTAGTTATTCTGGTGCTTTTGGCCCAACTGGTGACTGGACTTGCCCATGGGTAAAATGGAATGACGCTGGTTGTATCCCGGCTCCTTCTATTACACAAGTAACGGTTTCTACCGATATCACAGCCAATACGACCTGGACGGCTGATAAAGAATACACCCTTCAGGGCTTTATCTACGTTTCAAACTGTGCAACCTTGACCATTCAGCCTGGTACCGTAATTAAAGGGGACAAAGGTTCGAAAGGTGCGCTTATTGTAACCCGTTGTGCGAAGATCGTTGCTGATGGTACAGAACTTGATCCAATTGTATTCACAACCAACGACCCGAACCCAACCTACGGTTCATGGGGTGGTTTGATCATCCTGGGTAAGGCACAAACTAACCAGGTATATAGCGGAACTCCCGGTCTTGGTTTGATCGAAGGCGGTCTTGACCCAGTTAAAGGTCTTTACGGCGGCGGCGACCAACCTGGCGGTGCAGTAAACGACGACAACTCTGGTATCCTGCGCTATGTACGCGTTGAATACCCAGGTATCGCGTTCCAGCCAAACAATGAGATCAACGGCCTGACTTTGGGCGCTGTTGGTTCAGGTACTACGATTGATTATGTGCAAATTTCTTACGCTGGCGACGACGCTTTCGAGTGGTTTGGTGGTACCGTAAATGCAAAACACTTGATCGCTTATCGCGCTCTGGATGATGATTTTGATACAGACAATGGTTTTGCAGGTAATATCCAATACGCACTCTCTGTACGCGACCCACAGGTTGCAGACGTAAGTGGCTCGAATGGCTTTGAATCTGATAACAATGCTGCTGGAGATGCTACTACGCCTAAAACAGCACCGTCCTTCTCAAACGTTACCATCGTTGGACCTTCTGGTACTCCAAATTCTAACTACAGGCGTGCAGCTCACCTGCGTAGAAACACTGAACTGGGCCTTTTCAACAGCTTATTGGTGGGGAACTACCCAGTTGGTCTATTCATAGATGGAGCTGCTACAACGGCCAACGCAACAAGCGGTTCGCTGGAAGTGAAAAACACTTTTTTTGCAGGCCAAACGGATCTTTTGAATGGAACTGCGCCATTTGATATTGATGCATGGTTTGCTACAACAGGTTTTGGCAATCAGCAATATACCACCAATGCAGAGGCGAAATTGAGAGATCCATTCACCATTGACGCTCCGAATGCACAACCTGCCTTTGGTTCACCAGTATCGGGTGCTGGCGCGTTTACGGCACCACGGATTAACAAGCCATTCTTTGATAAAGTAAATTACGTTGGCGCATTTGCTGGTGTCAATGGTA
>Ga0209591_10007087_pt1 | contig 12357 bp, 7 predicted proteins | sample MAT01_FD_187207 | JGI IMG/M metagenome (GOLD analysis project Ga0209591, IMG submission 187207) | Freshwater microbial communities from Lake Fryxell liftoff mats and glacier meltwater in Antarctica - MAT-01 (SPAdes) (version 2) | ecosystem: Environmental > Aquatic > Freshwater > Ice > Liftoff...
GCACTGCCCGTGCCGGGAAGATTCGCGACCGAAATCTTCCAAAAATAATCGCGGCTCACTCGGGGAATTCTCATTCGAGCAGTTTCCCGCCGGACACTACTTAATAGTTCGAACCGAGGGAGGGAGGCAGGTATCGCGTCCGGTCCTGCACTACAACTTCGACGCCATTCTGGCCGTGGGTTTCCGGGTGCGGAGTCACCGCGGCACGCAGTTCCGCCAGTGGGCCACCGCGCGCTTGAGCGAATATCTGGTGAAGGGCTTCACCATGGACGACGAGCGGCTTAAAAATCCGCCGGGCAAAGGCCAGAAGGATTACTTCGACGAACAACTGGAGCGCATCCGTGACATCCGGTCGTCGGAGCGGCGCTTCTACCAGAAGGTGCTGGATATCTACGCGACGAGCGTGGACTACACGGCGGAGGCGAAAGCCTCGCAGCAGTTCTTCGCCACGGCGCAAAACAAGATGCACTGGGCGGCCCATGGGCAGACAGCGGCGGAGGCGATCCATGCGCGAGTCGATGCCACGCGGCCCTTCATGGGGCTGAAGACCACCCGGCCCGGGGGTATCATCAGGAAGGAAGATGTATCCATTGCGAAAAACTATCTCGATCATGAGGAACTCGGTACCCTGAACCGGATCGTGAACGCCTACATCGAGTTCGCCGAACTTCGGGCCCTGCAACGCAAGGTGATGACAATGCGGGACTGGATCGTGAAGCTGGATGAGTTCCTCAAGCTTTCCGAACACCAGTTGCTGGATCACGTGGGCAAAATCACCGCAGAGCAGGCGAAAATGAAGGCGGAGCTCGAATATGACCAGTACCGGAAGCTGCTGAATGCCCAACCACGCGGCGTGGATTTGGATTTTGAGAAAGCAGTGTCGGAATTGAAAAAATTGCCTAAACCGAAGAAACCCCAGCCACCGAGGTCATGACCACCCCCGTCTCCATCCCCTCCGTCTCTGTCACCTATGCCGCAGACGGCAGCTCCACCAAAGAAAACTCGATGGGTATGCGCCCCATGCAGGAGCGCGCCTATCAAAAACGCGGCGAGCAGTATCTGTTGATCAAGTCGCCCCCGGCCTCCGGCAAGAGCCGGGCGCTGATGTTCATCGCGCTCGACAAACTCAAAAACCAAAAGATCAAACAGGCCATCATCGTCGTGCCGGAGAAATCCATCGGCGCCAGCTTCCATGACGAGCCCCTGAGCGCGTCCGGTTTCTGGGCGGATTGGAAAGTGGAACCAAGGTGGAATCTCTGCGATGCGCCGGGCACGGACGGCGGCAAGGTCGAGGCACTGAAGAAATTTTTGGACAGTGAGGACAAGACGCTCGTTTGCACGCACGCCACCTTCCGTTTCGCCATGGAAAAATTTGGTGTGGAAGTCTTCGACGAACGCCTGATCGCGGTGGATGAGTTTCACCACGTTTCTGCCAACCCGGATAGTCGGCTGGGCGATCACGTTCGCCAGCTCATGGCCCGCAACAAAGCCCACCTCGTCGCGATGACCGGCTCCTATTTCCGCGGCGATGCCGAGGCGGTGTTACACCCGGACGACGAAGCCAAATTCGATACCGTCACCTACACCTACTACGAACAGCTCAACGGTTACCAATATCTCAAGCAGTTGGACATCGGCTATGTTTTTTATGACGCGGCCTACACCGACAAAATCATCGCTGTCCTGAACCCGAAGGAAAAGACCATCGTCCACATCCCCAACGTGAATGCGCGAGAGAGCACGAAGGACAAGATCCGCGAAGTGGAACATATCATCGAAGAACTCGGCGAATGGCAGGGCACCGATCCGAAAACGGGCTTCCAGCTCGTGACGATCGCTGACGGAACGGTTCTGAAAATCGCCGATCTGGTGGACGACGATCCGGCCAAGCGCGACAAGGTGTCTGCTGCGTTGAAAGACCCGGCGCAGAAGCACAACCGCGACCACATGGACATCATCATCGCGCTCGGCATGGCCAAGGAAGGCTTTGACTGGATCTGGTGCGAGCACGCGTTGACCGTCGGCTATCGCTCCAGTCTCACCGAAATCGTGCAGATCATCGGCCGCGCCACCCGCGACGCCCCTGGCAAGACCCGCGCGCGCTTCACCAATCTCATCGCCGAACCGGACGCCAGCGAGAGCGCCGTCACCGAGGCCGTGAACGATACGCTCAAGGCCATCGCCGCGAGCCTGCTGATGGAGCAGGTGTTGGCGCCGCGCTTCGAATTCAGGCCCAAGAATCCAAACAACCTACCGACGCCCGGCTTCGACTACGCGGATAGCGGTTACGATCCGAACAAGTGCAACATCGGCGTAAATCCCGAGACGGGCCGCGTGCAGTTGGAAATCAAAGGTCTCGCCGAACCCAAGAGCCCGGAGGCGGAGCGCATCTGCCGCGAGGATTTGAATGAGTTGATCACGGCCTTCGTGCAGGATAAAACGGCCATCGAACGAGGTATGTTCGATCCGGAAGTGGTGCCCGAGGAGCTGACACAGGTGAGGATGGGCAAGATCGTGAAGGAGAAATTCCCGGGCTTGGGTGAGGAAGACCAGGAGGCAGTCCGACAGCACGCCATCGCCGCGCTCAATCTCGTGCAGACGGCCAAGCAGTCGGTGCTCGATGGAAACACCACGGCGACGCAGAACACCTCGCTTATCGACGGGGTGCGAAAATATGCACTGTCGGTCACGGAACTCGACATCGACTTGATCGACCGGATCAACCCCTTCGGCGAGGCCTACGCGATTCTCGCGAAGTCGATGACTGCGGAGCGCTTGAAAATCGTCATGGAGGTCATCGCGGAAAGACGGGTAAACCTCACCTTGGAGGAAGCGCGCGATCTCGCGAAACGAGCCCTGAAATTTAAGCAGGAAAAAGGACGTCTGCCTTCGCTCACCGCGATGGACCCGTGGGAAAAATGCATGGCGGAGGGCATCGCCTTCCTGCAACGGAAGGTGAAGGAGGTCGGCTCCAATGGCTGACGACACCAACGAGGATGATATCGAATTGCTCGGAGCGCTGGGCGTGGAAGCCGAGCCGGTGGCGACCGGTGGCCGCACCGCGAAGGAGCAGCGCATCATCGCTGGCTTTGAGGAGATCGAACGGTTCGTGGAAGAGCATGGGCGGCAGCCGGAGCACGGCGAGAGTCGCGACATTTTTGAACGCCTTTACGCGGTGCGCTTGGATCGCATCTGGGAGTCCGCGGAGTGTCGCGGGGTGCTGGCGGGATTGGACTCCAAGGGACTGCTGGGGCCGGATATGGGCCCCGCGAGAGTCGCGTCGAAGAAGATCCAGCCGATTATGAATTGCTGGCGGCGTTGGGCGTAGCGGCAGATCCCATGGACGACGTTACCAAGCTCGTCCACGTGCGCCCGCGCGAAGCAATCAAGGCGGCAGAGGAAATCGCTCAAAGGAATCCCTGTAAGGACTTCTCTGCGTTCCAGCCGCTCTTTGAAAAAATTCAGCGCGAGTTGGCTTCAGGGGAGCGCCACACTCTTCCTTACAGAGACAACGCTGATACGAAGAAAGGCGACCTGTTCATCCTCGATGGCCAAAAAGTAATTGTGGCGGACATGGGTGACTCATTCGTTAGCGATTATGGTCGTCCCGACCGTCGGCTGCGGGTGGTCTATGACAACGGCACAGAAAGTGATTTGCTCCTTCGCTCGCTCCAACGGGCCTTGAACAAAGACAAGGCGAGCCGTCGGATTACCGAGCCTGGCTTTGGGCCACTCTTTTCCGAGGCTGAGGAAGCGGACGATTTGCCAACCGGCTATATCTACGTGCTGAGGAGCAAATCGGATGATGCTTTTATAGTGCAGAACCGGTTAGTGATTCACAAAATCGGCGTGACCGGCGGAGTCGTAAAAAGCCGAATCGCAAACGCGAAAAAGGATCCGACCTACCTGCTGGCTGACGTTGAAATCGTGGCGACCTTCAAACTCGCGAACATCAACCGTAAAAGGCTCGAAACCCTGTTACACAAATTTTTCGGCAGCGCTCGATTAGATGTGGAACTGAACGATCGCTTCGGCGCATCGGTGGAGGCTAGAGAGTGGTTTCTCGTTCCATTGGCGGTGATTGAGGAAGCAATTCAAAAGCTCATCGAAGGCACAATCGGCAATTTCCGCTACGATCCGAAGGCCGCGCGGATTGTCGGGATATAGTCCGTCCGTGAATCGCCATGCCTAAAGCCTCGCGCTCTGAACGTCGTGAAGCCGCGCGCATGGAGGCTGGTATCAAACTGGCCGTTTTTGGCGTGTCTGCTCTGGCGTTCCTGATTGGCGGCGTGTCCGGCTTTGCGGGCGCGTTCGCTGCACTCGTCTTACTTTTCGTTGTCGTTGCCGTCGCAGGCTTGGCTGGTTGGCTGATTTTGAAGAGCCGGCTTGTCGCTAGGAAAAAACTTGGGCTCCTACTCATCATCTCCGCGTTGTTGACGGCGTGGTTCTGGAGCAGTGCCCGCGCTCCGCGGCAGTGGCACGAAGAAAGCGCGACGGTGGCATCGATCAACGGGCCACCTGCCATTTCCGAAACCGACTACGCTTATCACCCGGATGAGGCGAAAAAGGGAATATCGCTGACGACCACCCAATCAAAATCGTGGGCGAAGCTTTCCGAAGCAAAGAGCTACCGAGCCGGACTCGCCACGGTTTACTACAACCGCGCAAATCCCAGCGAAGTCCGCTTTGAACCGGCCAATGGCTGGACGCGCACGTCGGCGAGTCCGGTCTCGACTCGGATTCGAGTCACCGGCGAAGGCACCGCGACTCTCCGCATCGGCTCCCCGATGTTTCCGAAGATAGCCACAACCACCGGCCCACATGTCGCAAACTATACCGTTGGCGCAACGTTGCCCGTGTGGATCAACCCGATCTCCCAAACCGAATTCAGTTTCCAGCTACGGACCAACGAAGGCGGGCAGAAATACTGGATGGTTGCACTGGCCGGGACACTGGCGCTGGGCGGGCTGTGTTCACTCGTTATCGGTAAGCAGTGGATCGACCCGTCCCGCCCGCTACGGCCAAGCGTGCCGTCCGCCCCCACTGGAACTAAGAGTTACACCGGCCCAGCAACCTCAATCGCCGATCAGCTCCATGCTATCGACTGGTTTCAGTTCGAGGCTGTCGCGGCTCGAATCCTAGAAGCGGAAGGCTGGGCCGTGCTAAAGAGCGGCGGCGCCAACCCGGATGGCGGGGCGGATATTCTCGCGCTCCGAAACGGCCGGAAAGCTGTCGTGCAATGCAAGCATTGGCGCCGGGTCGAGGTTCAACCGAAAATCATCCGCGAGCTACTCGGCACAAAAACGAGCGCACAGTTCACGGCTGATGACGCGATTCTTTTCACCTTAAACGATTGCACCGAGGCCGCACTCGCGTGCGCGCGGGAGAACAACGTGGCGATTTACAATTCGCGGAGCGTCGAGGCAGCCATTGCACGCCTTGGCATCGAACGCTTCCCGGAGTTGACCAACCCCGACGATAAACGCTGTCCGAAATGCGGCGCCGCGATGGTCCTCCGCCACAAGGTGGAGACCCCTTTCTGGGGCTGCTCAACTTACCCCAGATGCCGCGGGACGATTGAACGCGTGTAGCCCATCCCGTCATGTCGTCATTCACTTGGTTGGACTATTCCGAACACGAGCGCCGCAAGATGCTCGATGTCGTCGATCTGTTCAAAGAGCGCGATACGCGGGACGAACTTGGAATCGGTGCAGTGCGAGACTCCTTTGCCGATCAACTTTTTCCCGGCACCAGCACCATCATGACGCGCGCGCGATACTTCCTGCTCGTTCCGTGGACCTATCAAAAGCTCGAAAAGAAGGGTGTGAGTTCGGCGCAAATGCCCGACCGTGCGCGCCGGGCGGAAACCGATCTCATCGAAGCCATCGAGCGTTCGGACGACAAAGACCGTAACATTGGCAAGTATGCCAAAACGACTTTGAAGCGCCTGCCCAGCAGTGTGTATTGGCAGGGACTTTCCGTCTGGGGAATTCGCGCCTTTGCCGGTGCCCAGTCGCAATACTACCGCAGTCTCGACCGGCACCACACGCAGCTTGGCCGGCACACCCGCCGAACGGAAGAGCGAGACGCGGAGCACGACGACCTGGTCGTTCCCAACTGGCACGCCGGGCTGATTCCACCTCCCGCTGACTTTCCTGAGCAATGCTCGTTGCGATTGAGCCGCGCTGAGGCAGAACACCTTAGCGAACGCATTCGCTTGAGCCCACGCAGCACGGGCTCGCTTCTCGCCGAATTGGTGGCGCGACACCAACCATGGGATCAGGTGGATTTCGCGTGGCAGCACCCGCAGCTCGCCAGCCTGCCGGCACCGATGCGGGAGCAACTTCTCCATGCCCGTAATTTTTCCGAGGTCATGCACGGAGCCTCGTTACTCTATAATCTAATTCTAGCGGAACAGGCGCACTTGAATGACGCCGTGCGCGACTATCGCACACGGTTCGCGGACTGGGCGAAGGCCGTGGGCGGCCGGTCGAGTGCCCTGAAGGAATGGAAGCGGGAGCGTTTTTGGGAAATCGTGCGTGCGGGCAATGCGCGCATCAGCGGAGCGGCCCAGGACTTCGTCAATGCTTGGTGGGACCTCGCCTTGGGATGCTCTCCCGCGCGGTTACGTGACAGTTCCGCCGCCCGCCGGCTCATCTGTGACCGGGAGCGCCGGCTAAAGAAGAACCTGGCCCGGATCGGAAATCCGCGCGCCCAAGAACTATGGAGCGGTGAATCGGGTTCCGCTCCTCTCGAATTTCGGTGGCTGATCAGTCAAAGGCTTCTAGCAGATATTTTCCAAGGACTGGAGGCACCCCGTGCTTAAACCAGACGAACGCTCCCATCTCTTGGAATTACTCCGGCCGCCCGCCGGCTGTCGGCTCGACCTCGCTGTCGGGACCACGTTCTCGCTCGATCTCATGAGCGCCTTGATGCTCCCGTTGTCTTTCGCCTTCTTTGATTGGGAGCACGATGATGGCAAGTTGACCGCCGACCCGCTCGCCTTGCTCGAGGCCCTGCGCCGTTACGGAACCCGCTTCACGGTTTTCTGCCAATCCGGACAGATTCGCCTGCCGCCCAAGTATCCGCCCCTCATCGCGTTTCTTGAAGGGAGCATCTACGATGTGCAATCGCCCGACGCGCAGGGAGTGTTTCATCCGAAAGTCTGGGCACTGCGCTTCGTCGCCCAAGACGGAGCGGTGCGGTATCGCGTGCTCTGCCTTAGTCGCAACCTCACGTTCGACCGCTGCTGGGATACCGTGGTGGCGCTGGATGGCGAACTCAGTGATCGCTCCAATGCCATCGCAGCCAATCATCCGCTCGGCGATTTTATCGCCAGACTGCCGAAACTCGCGCTCCAACCGGTCACGGCCGAGCGGCGGGAGGGAATCAGAAAAATGGCCGATGAACTACGCCGGGTGCGCTTCACTTGGCCGGAAGGCTTTGACGAACAACAGTGTCGATTCTGGGTGGCGGGGCTCGACGGCCGCAAAGTCGATCCGTTCGGCGACCGGCGCGAGCAAAGCCTCATCGTCTCGCCGTTCCTCTCCGATGCGGTCGTGCGCGACTTTCTCGAATACGACGGCGATACCCATCTCGTTTCGCGTCAAGAAAGCTTACAGGAGTTGCCGCCAAAAACCCTGCGCGCCTGCAAATCCGTCCATTTCCTCCAGCCCGAATTAACCGAGGAAACAGATGAAGACGATCCCACTTCGGAGCGTAGCGAAGTTCTCGATGGGCTGCACGCGAAACTCTTCGTCGTCGATCATGGCTGGGACGCGAGTGTCTTCAGCGGTTCATTTAATGCGACCCGCCACGCGCTGGAGCACAACGTTGAGTTCATGGTGGAATTAGTGGGGAAAAAGAGCCGCTGCGGCGTCGCGCAATTCCTTCGGTCAGTGAAGGGCGAGACAAATTTCGCAGACTTGCTCCAAAAATTCGACCCGGACATTGACTCGCCGCCCGCCGACGCTGCTGGGCGCCAGCTTGATGAACTGGTCCAAGCTACCAAGCAGGCATTGGCGGCGGCACGGCCCCGCCTAGTCGTCACGCCGGCTGGAGAGGGCGAACTATTCGACATGAGTCTCGTGTTCTCCCGCGCTCTAAGGTGGCCGAGCGGCGACGTAATTGTGCGCGCTTGGCCCATCACGCAGCCAGGCGAACGGGCACAAAATCTTGGTGCGGACATCGCGTTTCGCCGCCTTTCATACGAAGGGCTGACTCCGCTCCTCGCCTTCGGCATCACCGCACAAGTCCCGGGAGCGAAAGGTCAGTCCATTTTCGTCATGAATCTCCCGCTCGAAGGCGCACCGACCGATCGGCAGGATCGGGTGCTGCGTTCTTTGTTCGCGAATCGGGATCAGGTTTTGCGCTACCTGCTGTTTCTTTTGGCGTCGGGCGATGAGGCCGCCGCCTCGTCAGGGGATCTGGCGACCTTGCTCTCGGGTAAAGCGGAAGGTGCGGAGCAGACGACCTCGTTCCCTTGTCTGCTCGAAACGATGTTGCGGACGTTGCATCGCGAACCAGCGCAGCTTGAGCGCGTGGCGTCGTTGCTGGAATCGCTGCGGAAGTCACCCGGCGGATCAGCCCTACTCACTCCGGAGTTTCAAACCGTGTGGGAACCCATTTGGGCCACGGCCAAGGAGGCAAAGGAGAAATGAAGCCGCGTCCCGATACCGCAGCCGTGCTCGCGGGCTTAAAAGACTTCCAGCGCAAGACGGTGGACTACGTTTTTGAGCGGCTCTATGGTCGTAATCCAACCCAGCGCTTCCTCGTCGCGGACGAGGTGGGGCTGGGCAAAACGCTGGTCGCGCGCGGAGTAATCGCGCGAACTATCGACCATCTCTGGGATTCGGTGCCTCGCATCGATGTGATCTACATTTGCTCCAATGCCGACATCGCACGGCAGAACGTGCGCCGCCTCGGCATACCCGGTTGCGAAGTCGCCGCCCAGTCCACCCGGCTGACATTGCTGCCGCTGCACATGCATGATCTTCGCCAGCACCGCGTGAACTTTATCGCACTTACTCCTGGCACGTCGTTTGAGCAAACCGGGGGCGGTGGACGTATCGAGGAGCGGGTTCTGCTTTATTGGTTGCTGGATCGCGCGTGGAAAATCCACGGGGCGCTCGCTTCGCTCTATGTGATGCGAGATTACGCGACTAAGACGGATTCGTTCGAACGGGCAGTAGATGCTTTCGACTCGACCCAGTTGAACGAGCAACTCGCAGCAGCATTTGTGTCCGGACTGGCAAAACAAGTTGCTGACGAACAAACCGCCGGTCAGCCAGACATGCGGTCGCGTTTTGAGGAGTTACGTGTTATATTTCGTCGCAGGGATGCGAAGCTCGATCAAGACGCGACAAAGCGACGGACCCGATGGATTGGTGAGTTGCGCCGCCTGCTCGCACGTGTGTGCCTTGAAGCGCTGGAGCCGGATCTGATCATTCTGGATGAATTTCAACGCTTCAAACATCTCCTAGAAGAGGAGTCGGAGGCGGGCGAACTCGCGCATGATTTATTTGATTCCAACACGGAACAGGGAGCGCGCGTGCTACTACTCTCGGCGACGCCGTATCGCGGACTTAGCCTGCATCACGAGACCGATGATGATCACTATGGTGATTTTCTCGCGTTGCTCCGTTTTCTTGAAGATGGCGACGCGACGGAGTGCCAGAAAGTGTTGGCGGAGTATCGCGCGGCGCTGCCGGCGGTGCGATCTCCGGACGGGCTCGCGCGCCTTCGGCGAGCCAAGGAAGCACTTCAAGACCGATTGCAGCGGGTAATCGCCCGGACGGAGCGACTAGCGACTGCCACCCAGCGAGGCGGGATGTTGCAGGATGCGCCTTCGGCCGACGCCCAACTCCGAGCGGTGGACGTGCGCGCATTTCTCGGCGCGCAGCATATTTCGGAGCAGCTCGAACAAGGTGACGTGGTCGAGTATTGGAAATCGGCTCCTTACCTTTTTAATTTCATGGATTCCTACGCGCTAAAGCAGGCGTTTGAAGCGGAGGCTGGGGAGCACGAAATGATAAAATTAGTGCGGAAGTTTCCGGAGGCGTTTCTCGATTTGGACCGTGCACGAGACTACCTTCCCTTGGAATCGGCAAACCCTCGCTTGCGCGGACTGCTCGCCGAAACGGTGGATCGCGGCATGTGGCGCTTGCTGTGGATCGCGCCCGCGCTCGGCTACTATCGTGCCGCCGGGCCGTTCATCGCTCCTGAACTGGCCGGCTTGACGAAGCGGCTGGTATTTTCCGCGTGGCACATGGTGCCGCGTGCCGTGGCTTCCATCGTGTCCTACGAAGCCGAACGCCGCATGATGCGTGCGGTCAACCCGCGCGCCAAGGTCACACAAGACGATTGGAAGAAACAACGGGGCTTGCTCCGGTTCAGCGTTTCTGCGGACCGCCTGACCGGGTTGCCGTTACTTTTATTGGTTTACCCATGCCTCACGTTCGCGCGCGATTGTGATCCGCGCGAATTGGCGCGTGGCAGCTTACCCAGCGCGGCTGAGGTCCAATCCACCCTCGCGGCACGGGTGCGCGGGCTCATCGGGAAATTAAATATCGTCTATGAAAAAGGCGGAGCGGCCGACGAGCGCTGGTATTGGCTCGCACCGATGCTGCTGGATTTCACGGAGTTTCCCGACGCGACACGAAACTGGTGGGAGCGGGCCGACCTCGCTCAAATTTGGGCCGGCACCGAATCAGGCGAGGAAGAGGCCGCTTGGTTTCGCCACGTCCATGAGGCGGCCGAGCTGATTTACGCCATGCGCAAGGAGCGACGCCCCGTGGAACTTCAATCGGATGATTTATTTGATCTCCGCTCAGAACGGGACCGGAAGATGGGACTGGGTCCACCGCCGGAGGACCTTTTCTCCGTGCTCGCCCTTGCAGCCTCCGCCGGTCCCGCCACCGCGGCCTTGCGGGCCTATACGCGGACGCAGCGAAATGGCTCCACCCTTCCTCTCCCGCTGCGTGACGCGGCGGCCCAGACCGGCCGGGCCTTCCTATCGCTCTTCAATCACGCCGAAGTGATCCAGATGATCCGGGCGGAATTTCCCGGTGAACCCTACTGGCAACGCGTGCTAGAATACGCCCACGCCGGCGGACTCCAGGCCGTGCTCGACGAATACGTGCATCTCTTGCGGGAGTCGCTCAGCGTCGCCACTTGGCCGCTGGCCGATATGGTCGCTAAGATTGCGGCAGAGCTCATCGACGCGGTGACACTTCGCACTGCCTCGTTACGAGTAGATAATATTTCTGCCCCAGCCTATGCCCGCGAGATCAAGGTAGAGAGTGAGCCGATGCACATTCGCTTCGCGATGCGTTTCGGGGACGAGCGTAGCGGGGACGAAGTCTCGCCCGGCGTCACGGACGCACCGATGGCGCCACGCAAGGAACGCGTGCGCGCAGCTTTCAATTCGCCCTTTTGGCCGTTCGTCTTGGTTTCAACGTCAGTCGGCCAGGAGGGATTGGATTTTCACCACTACTGTCATGCGATCACTCACTGGAATTTGCCCTCCAATCCCGTAGACTTGGAACAACGCGAAGGGCGGATCCATCGCTACAAGGGACATGCAGTGCGCAAGAATCTCGCGGCGAAATATGCCGCCGATGCGTTGCTCGTGACAGATGCGGACGCATGGGAAAATGCCTTTGCGCTGGGGCGGTCGGGGCGGTCGTCAGATGAGAACGACCTCGTCCCTTACTGGCTTTTCCCCGGCGACGCAAAAATCGAGCGTCATGTGCCTGCTCTACCTTTCAGTCGCGAAGTGGAACGGCTTCACGGGCTTCGCCGATCACTCGCGATCTATCGCATGGTCTTCGGGCAGAGCCGACAGGAAGATTTGATTTCCTATCTCTTAGCCGAAATTCCTGAAGGCGAACGAGCCGCCATCGTGGCCGAGCTGCAAATGGATTTGAGCCCGCCAAACTAAGATGAAAATCGCGCCATCCAAATAACAAGCAGCCTACGCCGATGCCCGGAAAGTTCATGATGGAACGATGCGTCTCACGGACGCCAAAACGCATTTAGTTAAGGTCGGATTCACGGCTGTCCAGTTATGAGTAGTTGATCTCCAGTTGTTTAGAGTTATCGATCTGTTTAGATGTGGTATCAATAGTCTCAAGCAATTCTGGAAGAGCAATTTGCTCCATGGAGGCGATGCTCACGATTTGCAAAATTTCCCAAAGCGACTGCGAGAGGTGCAACCGACGCTTGGCTATGAGCAGATAGGCGCTGATCGCTGACCAAATTTGCACCCGCACGCCGTTGAACGAAGTGCTGTAGAAACCCCGCAGCCGCAGGTGCTGTTTGATCCAGCGAAAGAACAACTCGATGGCCCAACGCCGG
>Ga0209591_10007088_pt1 | contig 12357 bp, 12 predicted proteins | sample MAT01_FD_187207 | JGI IMG/M metagenome (GOLD analysis project Ga0209591, IMG submission 187207) | Freshwater microbial communities from Lake Fryxell liftoff mats and glacier meltwater in Antarctica - MAT-01 (SPAdes) (version 2) | ecosystem: Environmental > Aquatic > Freshwater > Ice > Liftoff...
ACACATTTTAACTCTATTTAGCCCACAGTTTGGTAAAATAATAACAATCCTTACAAAAATTATAAATCCATCTCTTCTCTCTCCCTGTTCTCTGCGCCTCTGCGGTAAAAATAATTACCTTTCACAAATTCCTAACTTTTATTTTGACTCTTGGGAATCACATACCTAATGCCACCTTTATTCCCAGCCGCATCGCCATTGTAGCGGGGGATAACATGAATAGCAGCGTGACTGCGACTTTGCCCAGCCTGTTTATTAATATTGATTCCCACATTAAAACCGTCAGGCTGAAACTCTTTAATTAACATCTCTTGCACCTTGTTAGCCATAAACCAACAAGCCGATTGTTCCCTAAATGGTAGCTCAAAATAATTAGCAACGTGACGCTTGGGGATAATTAAAACATGACCTTTGCTGGCAGGATAACCATCAAACATCGCATAAGCTGTGGCTGATTCAGTTAGTAAAGTTAGGTTTCTGTGCGGATTGCAGAATATGCAGTTATTAGTGGAATTTCTTTGATGGTTGTAATGCACGTATTCGTAGATTTCGCAAGACTCATTTAAGAGAAACGACTTAAACGGAAGTTTGACAATGCACTGATATGTAGGTTTTTTGTGGACGTAATGTTCTCGAAAGCCTTCTTTTTTGATATCCCTTCTCACTGCAAAATACGCTTTACCTCCGGGTTTCAATAGGTGTGATACTTCCATCAGGACATTCGCTTGTTCTTCGGGAAACAAAACATTTAAAACATAAAAGCAAATGATAGTATCAAATTTATGTTCGGGGAATTCTGGAAAATAATAAGAGTCGTAAGCCGCAATATCAAAGCCTTTTTGCTGCAACAATTTAACATCGTTGCCGAAGCCGCACCCAAAGTCTAATATTTTCCCTTGCAGCAAGTTTTGATCTAATAAAAATTTAGCCGGAAATGATAGGTAAATTCTTTCGATTGCCGTCAGGTGGCTGAATTTATTTTGTTGCTTTTTCATGGCGGCATAAACTTGATTTAAATCGATAATCTTCAGTCCGCGCAGGCGGACTTTGTTTGTGTAGAAGCGATTTCAATCGCCGAATCTTATCTTATCTCTTCAGTCCGCGGAGGCGGACTTTGTTTGTGTAGAAGCGATTTCAATCGCCGAATTTTATCTTAATCACAATTGTATCATTATTGCAGTTTGGCGATCGCACCTTTAGCCACCAAAACCTGATCAGTCACCAAATCCCGCACCGTAGCCAACAACACCCGCCTCTCATCCACCTCAAAACTCACCGAAACCCTGTCAATCCCCAACACCCCAGGCGGATTCAAATGCGCCACACAAACCTCCTGATGGTGCCTTTCTAGAGAGCGAAAATCGCTGTGTTTGTTGAGAAAACTGCTCGTCATTTGCCCTTTTTCATTAAAAGTAACCTCCGCTTGCGATACCTCAGCAACTTCCCCAATATCTAGCCGAATTTCCCTTTGCCCTTCTATTGCCACTTGCAACATTAACTCTTCGGAACTTTGACAAGGATACTTCATTTCCTTGCTAAATATCGGCGAATAAGCATAAGCTTTAGCGTAAGGTTCCCAGAGACGAATTGCATAGGTATGACGCAAATAATCATCAACAATCGCCAATTCTGTCAAGGCTAAAGCACCGTGCGCAACAGCTTCAAAGGGTTTATCAGTTTTGACTTTTTGCCGTCCGAAATACGAAACCACTAAGTTAGATACAGCCGGAATCAAAGAAGTTCCTCCAACCAGCAAAACCTGTTCGATATCTACTTTGCCGATACCTTTTCCCAGTGCAATACTCAATACTTCATCTAAAGCTTCTCGCAACTGTTCTAACAACTGCCGAGATTCCAAAATATCCCCAAGCTTCTCTCGGTTTAGCTGCAAGTCATAAGACATAAAATTTTCATCATCAAACCAACTTTCCTTCACCTCATCAACTTGAGAAAGTTGAATTTTTAACTTTTCTGCTATTTCTAATAAATTTTGCCAGCCAACTGGCCCGACTTCTGCCCGCGACGAATTAATCTGCTGCAAATAATCTTCCACAATCCAAATGTCAATATCTTCGCCACCGACATAAGCATCTGATTTTGCTAATACTTCCGCCCGCATTAAATTGGGAGTTTTCGATTGGCTATTTTTGATTGAGGAAGCAGGTGCTGTGCGGACTAAACTTATATCTAAAGTGCCGCCACCAAAATCGACTACTAAAACTAGAGAACCGGGACGTTTTACTGCATATCCCAAGGCGGCGGCTGTGGATTCATCTATTAGCTGAACTTCCGCAATTTTCAGCTTTTCTGCTAAGTCGCAAAACCAATCCAAATATCGCTCAAATGCTCCGACTGGTACAGTGAAAATTACTTTATCTGGCTGTATATTTTGCTGATATAATTGTTTCCAAATAGTCTGGATAAACTGTTCCGCTATTGATTCAGACGTGTAAGTTTCGCCGTCTAGATTGCGAGCGGGGGGATGAAAATCGGTAGCCATGTCGCGCTTAAAAGCTTTGAAAAAACGATCGGGCTGGGATTGTCCCAAACGCTCAAATCTGACTTTTTCTCCTAATACCAAATTTCCGGCATTTTTGACAAATACCAAAGTCGGAATTACAGGTATTTCTCGATCATCTGGGCTCGATTTATTTGTTTTGAAAATCCGGGACATCTCGCCCAATCTCAAAGTTTCAGGCGTTTGCGTATCCGGGTTAAGAATGCAAACAACCGTGTTGCTGGTGCCGAAATCAATTGCAACTGTAGTCATGTTGATTTTAGATTTTAAATTTAATTTTTGATTCCCGCTGGAAGTGTGCGACTGACTTTAGCTGGAGCCAGAATTCGCTCTCCATCTCGATAGCCAACAAATCTAACGTAAACTAATTCTCCTTCTGTTATGTCTTCAACATCCGGCTGGTGCAACTGCGGATTGTAAGCCACTTGTTCCCAAGTTAAACCAATCGCTTCAAAATTCCAACTTGACAAAAGATTTTCTAAGGGGGTAAAAAGAGCAGAAAGATTTTTGGCACGCATTTCCGGCTTAGCTTCTGCCATTTTTCGGGCGGCGGGATAGCTAGTTAATAAAGTTTGCAACTGTTCAAAGGTAGCACGACGAAAATCATCGGTTAGTTGAGTTTTTTGCTGCTGCAATTCATCGCGCAGCCGGAAACATTGCTGCTTTAATTCTTCAATTTCGCTGAGATTAGTGCTGATTTCCGGCGGTAGGGGGAGCGCGCTAAGAGTACGATCGAACTCTTGAAAATTCAAATTCAGCACTGTTGCCAGCCGCCTCAGTTGGTCTATGGTGAGTTTTCCCACGTCTCCCTGCCGCACTAAGCGCACCCCGAAGCGAGTTAAGCCAGATTTAGTGGCTAAATCTTGCCAATCGCGTATGTCTAGCTGATTCATCCGTTCGCGTAGAACTGTATCATACTTAAAGTCGATCGCATCTCCGGCCTCCGATGCAGCATAAGCGTAGACTAAAATTAGAAAAATGCCCCCGACAGCAAGGGCGATGCTGAAGGCAGGCACTGTTTTGACATCAACTGTGACATCAACTATGGCATCGAGAAGATAGAACATTGTTAATTTTTCTAAACTTGTTTTAAAGTTTGGGTTTGTTCGGTGGTCAAAATTTCTTCGCCTTGGTAATATTCTGGCAGCAATTCTTGAGATTCTACTTTTCCCAGGGCTTTTTCAACTCCGGCGGTAGTTTCGGTGCAACTCGAACCAGTGGCGTTGAGAACAGTTTCGGTAATTTTGCCGTCTTTACCGATGCGGTATTCTACTTGGCGGTATTCTGCCATAGTTCCTCTTGAGTTTAATACTTGAGTATTGAATGTTGACTGTTGAGTTATATTATAGATCAATACGGTTCAGTTAACGCTATTTGTCATTGCGAGCGTCCCCGCGAAGCAATCGCAGAGAGTATGTCAGTTATCAGTTAACTGATCTGCGCCCTGAGCAATTAGCTTCTTAACTAAACCATATTATATTATAGATTGTGTTTGCGAGTTATTATAATGAATTTTTGTAGCGACAATGCAACCGGGGTTTCACCGGAGATTATGGCTGCGATTGCAGCGGCTAATTGCGGTGCAGTTATGTCCTATGGAGATGATGAATACACGCAGCGTTTGCAAGTTAAATTCTCGGATTTATTCGAGACATCGGTGACTGTTTTTCCTGTAGCAACCGGTTCCGCTGCTAATGCTCTAGCCCTGGCGGTTATGACTCCTCCTTACGGCGCTGTTTACTGTCACGCAAAATCTCATATTAATCTGGATGAATGCGGCGCGCCGGAGTTTTTTACTGGCGGCGCAAAGTTAGTGACTCTACCAGGAAGTCATGCTAAGATTAAGGCAGAGACTTTAGGTGAAATGCTCGATCGCGCTGGCACAGGAGTAGTCCACCACGTACAACCCGCCGCCGTCAGCATCACTCAAGCCACAGAAGCTGGCACTGTCTACAATCCAGCGGAAATTGCCCACATTTCGGAAGTTGTTCGCAGCCACAATTTATACTTGCAGATGGATGGAGCTCGCTTTGCCAATGCTGTTGCCAGTTTGGGCTGTGCGCCTGCGGATATTACTTGGCGCGCCGGCGTGGATATCCTCTCGTTTGGAGCCACAAAAAACGGCGCGATGGCTGCGGAATCTGTAGTATTTTTCAATCAAGAATTAGCAAAGACTTTCCCTTTTTACCGCAAGCGCAGTGGGCATCTGTTCTCGAAGATGCGGTTTTTGTCCGCACAGTTAGAAGCATATATAACAAATGATTTGTGGCTAAAAAATGCGACTCATGCAAATAATATGGCCGCTAAATTAGCGCAAGGTTTAGCAGGACTTGAGAAAGTAAAATTTTGTCATCCTGTCGAAGCTAACGAGATTTTTATGCAGCTTCCCGAATCCCTGATTGCAGCAGCTTTGAATCACGGTTTTCAGTTTTATAGATGGGATAAATCTACTGTCAGACTGGTAACAGCTTTTAATACTAAAGAAGCAGATGTTAATGCTTTCGTGGATTTTTGTACGGGCGAGCTTGCCAATAATATTTAAAGAGGTTTGTAGTGAGGACTTTAGTCCTTCTAAAAATCTGAGGACTAAAGTCCTCACTACAAACCTAGAGTTTAATGGATTCAGGAATAGGTTCTGCAACTGCGGCTAATTCCGGTTCCTCTACTTCGATATGTGCTTCTAAAAGCGCCAGATTTCTCATGTTGGATTTATAAAAAGCATCAAAGATATCTCCGACTAAAGGTACTGAACCCACGACGGCCTCTAAACCGATATTGTAAATCATTTTTCCGAGGGTTTTGGGGGGGATATTGAATTGAGTGGCTAAATACACTAGGTATGCGGAAAACGCGGTATCTACGAGATCCCCAGCACCCGGAACTAAACCGATAATCGGGTCTAAACCAATGCGAAATTTAGTGCCGGGGATGCCAATGGCGGTATCCATCAGGCGGCTGAGTTTGCGGATGCGGTTGAGGGTGGCGAGACGCTCTATTTTGTTCATATTATGATTGTTGAATTAGAAGAGAGAATTTGAAATCTGTCTGAAGAGTGAAAAAATATTGGTTAATCAACATATATCACACCGCCGGGATTACCTGATGAGGGTATCAATCTATTTAGGAAAGTCGAAGGACTGAAGTTCTCACTACAAACGAGCAATTACGTCTAGAGTTCTTTCTACAGGGCAATTTTCCCGATCGACCTTTACGTCTTTAACTTGCATAGTATTTTTTTTGTAACTACCGCACTTTTAAGTGCGTACTTTCCATAATAGCTTGACTCGGTTTAAAGTAGGAATATGTCAGAACACCGATAAATTTCACTGAGGATTCAGAAAATGATTACCGTCAGAAAAAGTGCAGCAAGAGGACACGCTAATCGCGGTTGGCTGGACAGTTACCATACATTTTCCTTTGCCGATTATTACGACTCAAAATATATGAATTTTCGCTCGTTGCGGGTAATTAACGAGGATGTAGTTAGCCCCGGTAAAGGTTTCGGGACTCACGGACACAGCGACATGGAAATCATTACCTATGTACTGGAAGGAGCATTAGAACACAAAGACAGTTTGGGAACTGGTGCAGCAATCAAACCCGGTGAGGTGCAGCGGATGAGTGCAGGTACTGGCATCCAGCACAGCGAGTTCAATCACTCGCAAACTGAGCCTGTTCATTTGCTACAAATCTGGCTGTTACCGGATACAAATGGCTTGCAACCGAGTTACGAACAGCGGGAGTTTCCCCTAGCAGAAAGGCACGGACAACTGCGCTTAGTGGCGGCACGTGATGCGAGAGATGGTGCGGTAAAAGTACATCAAGATGTCGATTTGTATGCGGCGGTTTTGGATAAAAATTCGCAAGTTTCTCATGCTTTGCAGCCCAATCGCCATGCTTGGGTGCAAGTTGCTCGTGGCTCAGTTTTGCTCAACGGTTTGACTTTAGAAAAAGGTGACGGTGCGGCGGTTAGTGATGAGGCTGAGCTGGTGATTGAATCAGCGGAAGATGCGGAATTTTTGCTGTTTGATTTAGCATAAAATTCCCCACCCTACTTAATATGGGTTACTACTTAGGAAATAAGTAAATAGGAGGAAGAAAGTAACTTTTATTTTTGCTACCCTTGCTAAGAGTAAGTGCTGAGGATAAATTTTTATGGAACAAAAGCCGATCGCCAGAAAGCATCTTGTTTTGAGTCTCATCACTGGTTTAGCAGTCGGCGCGATCGCAGGCGCACCCATCGGCTGGATGGCTAATGGGTATTATTCCGAGCAGCGTTTGGCTCAAATTCTGATTTGCCGAGAAAAGAATAGAGATAAACCCGTGGCTATTGTTGAGTCTATTTGCGGTTCTAGATTTTAATATTTTTTGCTCGTCCTACGGCTGTGTCAAATATTGTGAAGCCGTAGGCTGCGGAGCCTGCTAAGTTGACACAGGCTTTGAATAGCATAGAAAATGACGCACCCGTAACTGTAAGGTGCGTCAGTTCTTCAATTATCAGTTATCCACTAAAAACTCTAGCTGACGCACGCTACTAACTTCCCTTCTCATTTTGTTTGAAAATACGCCACAAGCCGGAAAACTTATCCGTCCGTTGATATGTGGGTATGTTAAATTTACACAATAATGAATTACAGCAGAACAATTCCGGCTATTTTGAGTGCTACGATCGCCCTAAGCTCGATCGCCCTCATTCCACTGACATCACCTCAAATCGCCCTAGCATTAACCGCCGACGCAGTTAAAAACGTCGCCAAAGAAATTACCGTGCGCATCCAAGGGCCAAAAGGTGGTTCGGGAGTAATTTTAGAGAAACAAGGTAGCACATACTATATTCTTACCAACTGGCACGTAGTCGATAAAGCAGGCGATTACGAGGTTGTAACTCCCGACGGCAAAGCTCACTCTGTATCATACAATCTCATCCGGCGAATGCCCGGTGCGGACTTGGCGATCGTCCCCTTCAGCAGCCCTCAAAGCTACCGCCTCGCTCAATTGGCAACTTCCCCAGCAACTCCCGGAAAAAAGGTTTATGTGGCTGGTTGGCCGGTATCCGGCGGTTCCCTGAGACAACCAATTTTCATCGCTACGGAAGGTCAACTTACCGGCCGTCAGACTCCCTGGAACGGTTATACTTTGGTATACAATAACTTAGTGAGAGCGGGCATGAGTGGCGGGCCAGTGCTCGACGACGCGGGGCGAGTTGTGGCAATTAACGGCATTGTCAGGTTAGAGGACAATTCGGATAAAATCGTGGCGGCGGGGATAGAAATCAATACTTTTATGAAATGGCGATCGACTATTTCGTTGCCGGTAGTTCCCCAATCTCCAACAGCCGGAAACCAGAAAACTCCTGTTAATAATCCGCCTCGGAAGTCTGGAAGTGCGATCGCCTTTGCAGCCACAAATACCCTCAAAGGGCCTTCAGAAGTTGTGAGTTCCCTTGCCCTAGCTTCCGCTTATTTTACCACAGGAAACAGCAACGGCACAATCTCAGTTTGGAATTTCCCCAGTGGGCAATTAAAAACTACCCTACAAGGACACGCAGAAGCAGTAAACGCATTGGCCACGAGTGCGGACGGAAAGGTGTTAGCTAGCGGCAGCGACGACAAAACAGTGAAAATTTGGAATTTAGAAACTGGCGCAGTTGTACGCACTTTGAGCGGGCATTCCGGTGCTGTTTCGAGCGTTACCCTCAGTCCCGACGGCTTGTTTGTCGCGAGTGGCAGTTGGGATAAAACTGTGAAAGTTTGGAATGCCAAAACTGGGGAATTGCTGCGAACTTTAACCGGGCATTCTGGACTGGTGAATGCTGTGGCGATTAGCCCGGACAACAAAATTTTAGCTAGCGGCGGTCAAGACGGTTCAATTAGGTTGTGGAGTTTAGCAACAGGTCAAGCAATTCGCACGATTGGTGGCAAAAATTTGTCTGTTTTGTCCCTAGCTTTTACTCCTGATGGGAAAACTTTGGCTGCGGGAAACAGTAACGGGACAATTGGGTTTTGGAATGTCGGAAACGGGCAGTTAATTCGGCGCTTAAGCGGGCATACTGATGGGGTTTGGTCTGTGGCAATCAGTCGGGATGGGAGTATACTGGTTAGTGGGAGTTGGGATAAGAGTGTGAAATTGTGGGATGTGCGATCGGGTGAATTGAGAGGTAGTTTGAGGGGACATTCTGGCTATGTTACTGCTGTGGGAATTAGTGCAGATGCTAAGACGATTGTGAGTGCGGGTTGGTTGGGGGAAATTAAGATTTGGAAAAGGAGTTAAGATTTTTTAACCGCAGAGGGCGCAGAGGGCGCAGAGGAGGAGAAAGAGAGAGATTTACATTTGATTGAGTAGTGTTATATGATTAAAATATTTTGCATGAAAAAACATGAGCGAACTAAAGACTCAATTGCCAACAGATGTCTGGGTAGTAGCTAGCTGGGAAGAATTTGTCGAAATTGCAGACAACCCGGCTTATGAAAAAGCAAAATGCTACTATCGCAACGGACAAATGAGGATTGAAACTATGTCGGTAGGGCCGGATCGTGCCAGCGATTGTGCGATCGCACTTTTAGCAGTTAACTTATTTTGCACTATTAAAGGTCTTTCTGTTAATGGATTTAATAACTGTAGCTACCGGAAAACAGGAGTTCGAGAGTGTCAACCGGATGTATCATATTATATTGGAGAAAGAGCTAAATTAGCACCGAGTGGAACTTCGATCGCAAGTCTTGACGTTTCTCCGCCGCCAGATTTGGTCATCGAAGTTGCTGACTCAACTTTGGCTGATGATATCGGTGAAAAACGGTTGCTTTATGAAGAACTAAAAGTCGCGGAATACTGGGTAATAGACGTGCAGAAATCCGAAATTATTGCCTTTGCGATTATTTCGGATAATGGCAGTAGGCGGATTGTGCGATCGGAGGTTTTGCCAGGACTAACTATTGCTTTACTAGAAGAAGCCTTGCGCCGAAGTCGCACTCAAGACCAAGCCCAGGTAGGTGCTTGGTTGTTGGCTCAATTTCAGCAGTAATCGATATAAATAAGCTAGCTTTAAAAAACAGAATACGCAGCAGATACCCGATTTCGCAAAAGTTGTCGGGTATCTCAAACAATTAGTTCTCGAACCTACACGACTAAATCTTCGATCGAGAATTTCAATAAGTCGCACAGGGCTTTGATCTGTGCTGGGTAAAGCTTGGGGACGTGTCTATCGGTTTCCCAGTTGATGACTGTCGATTCCACCACATTACACGCTCTTGCCACTTGTATTCGAGTCAAACCTAGACTTTCACGTCTTTCTCTTAGCTTTTGCCCCAGCGTCATTATCTATTCCGTACTTATGTTCAGTTGATTTTATTCATTCAGTTGACTATATGTAGTTCGTGTCTTAATCTAGAGATAGACACAAAGTCTAACAACGGTCAAAAGCCAGTCCGCGCCCTCGACAAGCATTGAACGGGCTTTGGCTCCAATACAAAATGGAGACAAATTTAATTATGCCCTACAAACAGCGCCTTAACAGGTGGTTGGTTGTTCGCCTGCTTCCAAATATGCAGCGAATCACTGTAGCCCATTTCTTCAGACATTCCGATGCTGACGGCTATCTGCGGATCGTCCGGCAGTTAATCCCCAAGGCTCAATTTGTGATCGTTTTTAATGCCGATATCAACCTAGAAACAGCGCCTAGCAATATCGAAGGCAGCTAGTTGAGGGTTCGGTTAGACACAGAAGATTAGTAGTAGGGTGCGTCAGTTGGTAGCGAACTTGATCCACATCGATAATACTTCGCTCAGCACCCTACTACTGGCGTTTCGCTTCCCAGTCCGATCGACAGTTATGATAAATTTGGTTCTTGCCAGACTACACTGGAATACAAAATCAAATTTTAAATTTCGCCATAAATGCGATCGACCTCTGTGCTAGCTGGACTCTGCACTTAGTGGAACAGGCGTCCCGCCTGTGGTTGGCAGAGTCAATCTCAAATCTCAAACCTCAAATCGACATGGCTGCTGAAAAATGATTGAAGTAGAACACTTAAGCAAAACTTACGGTTCAACCGCAGCAATCGCGGACGTGTCTTTCTCGGTCGAATCAGGAGAAATTCTCGGTTTTTTGGGCCCAAATGGCGCTGGGAAGACCACAACTATGCGGATTTTGTCGGGATATTTGCCCGCATCCAGCGGTACCGCCCGCATCAATGGCCTCGACGTTCATACAAACTCGATGGGAGTTAGACAGCGTATCGGTTATTTGCCGGAAAACCCGCCACTGTATCCAGAAATGAGTGTGGAAGGGTTTCTGTTTTTTGTGGCGCGGATTAAGCAAGTATCGGCGGGCGATATCGCGCGAAGAGTTACTTCCGCGATCGAACGCTGCGGCTTGGTTGACAAACGCAAAGTTTTAATCCGTAAACTTTCTAAAGGCTTTAAGCAACGTGTCGGTATCGCCCAGGCGATCGTCCACGATCCACCCGTGATCATCTTAGACGAACCAACCGTCGGGCTCGACCCCCGGCAAATTATCGAAGTCCGCAACTTAATTAAAAGTCTGGGCGGCCAACATACAATCATTCTTTCGACCCACATTCTGCCGGAAGTCAGCATGACTTGTAACCGCGTCACCATCATCAATCGCGGTAAAATCGTCGCTGCGGGTACTCCAGACAATTTGATGGGAGAGTTGGCGGCCGGAGAGGGTTACGATCTCGAAGTTGAAGGCGAGGCGGATTTGCTAGAGAGTCTGCTGCTACCTTTAGTGGAAAATTTGCCGGGAGTTCGATCGGTCGAATTGATTCCAAACCAGCAATTTTTAGCCAATCGCTACCGCCTGCGGGCCTTGTGCGAATCGGACATAGAACCCGGACGAGAAATTGCCGCAGCTATCATCGCCTCTGGGTTCGGACTCTGCGAAATGCGTCGCAATCGGGCTACTCTCGAAGATGTGTTTTTGAGGCTGACAGCCGCTGAAAACAAACCGGAAGAAACACTGGTTCACAGCGAACCGGAGGTCGATCGCAATCTACAAGCAGCGACAGCAATCCCAGATGCGATTGTGGATGTCGATCGATTGGAATCACCATTGATTGTGGACGATTTGCCAGTTTTAGATAGGCAAGAGTCGCCCTATGATTCTCAACCTGAACCGGAACCAGTTGCGGAGATTAGAGAGTCGATCGAACTTCCTGAACCTGAACCGGAACCTGTTGCGGAGATTAGAGAGTCGATCGAACTTCCTCAACCTGAACCTGAACCAGTTGCGGAGATTAGAGAGTCGATCGAACTTCCTCAACCTGAACCTGAACCAGTTGCGGAGATTAGAGAGTCGATCGAACTTCCTCAACCTGAACCTGAACCAGTTGCGGAGATTAGAGAGTCGATCGAACTTCCTCAACCTGAACCCGAACCAGTTGCGGAAATTGTAGAGTCGATCGAACTTCCTGAACCTGAATCCGAACCAGTTGCGGAGATTAGAGAGTCGATCGAACTTCCTCAACCTGAACCGGAACCAGTTGCGGAAATTCCAGCAACGGTAAGCGATTTAGAACCTGAACTGCAATCAGTTGCACATTTTCTGGAAATTGCAGAGAGACAAGAGTCGATCGAACTTCCTCAACCGGAAGCAGCAGTTATAGAAACACTAGAATCGATTGACGATTCTCCATCCGAACCGCCTCCGGTTCCAGATTTTCTGCAAATTGCCAAAAAATCGGAGTCGATCGAACTTCCTCAACCTGAAACGGTTTTGGAGACACCAGAGTCGATCGAACTTCCTCAACCTGAAACGGTTTTGGAGACACCAGAGTCGATCGAACTTCCTCAACCTGAAACGGTTTTGGAGACACCAGAGTC
>Ga0209591_10007091_pt1 | contig 12354 bp, 11 predicted proteins | sample MAT01_FD_187207 | JGI IMG/M metagenome (GOLD analysis project Ga0209591, IMG submission 187207) | Freshwater microbial communities from Lake Fryxell liftoff mats and glacier meltwater in Antarctica - MAT-01 (SPAdes) (version 2) | ecosystem: Environmental > Aquatic > Freshwater > Ice > Liftoff...
TCGAAAATAGCACGGCCGCATAGTGCGGCCGTGAGATGTACCCAGGGCGGGACTCGAACCCGCACGACTTGCATCACTGGTGTTTGAGACCAGCGCGTCTACCGATTCCGCCACCTGGGTAGGTGTTCCCTCCTTTGCACAAGGCTTCGGCGGGTGAATGGGCGGCGAAGTTAAGCAGGAAGGCCCACTCCCACATCGTTCAGGAGTGAGCCTTGTCCGGAACGGTTGGTCACTCCTTCACGAAGCGACCCGAGGCTGCGAACCTGCTTCCAGCGATCCGCGCGGTATAGAGGCCCGGAGCCAGCAGCTGTACGTCGATCGCGGTCACGGCTCCGGTGGTTCGCGAGCTGCTTACTTGTTTTCCTTGCGCATCGAAGATCTCGATCCGGTCGTCGGCGCTGAATTGTCGGGTGCTAACGTTCAACTCTTGGTTCGTCGGTACGGGGAAGAGCGAAAGACCCAAGTTCTCCATACTGTGATCCAGCACACCAACCGTGGTTAGTGCATCGCACGCGGAGCCTGTCGCCACAAGACCTGGTATCGTCCTTGCGAATGTGGCAATACTATCCACGCGTTGCTGAAGAGCGGTGATACTGGCAAGCGCTCCACCCGTTGTTGCACGTGCGAAAACGTAGGCAATGAGGAAGTCGTTCTGAGCACCTGGTTCCAATGTGATCGACCCTAGCGTGCTCACACCACGACGGTCGAACGGTCCTTCTACCGATTCAGCCCAGTCCTGGAGCGAAACACCGTTGGTCCCTGACCCGAACGGATCGGAGTCTCCAGGATACACGAATAAACTGGACACTGCTCCGGGCTCTGTGCTGTAACCCATACCGCCATGTGACTGATGTACGCCATCTTTCCAATAGGAGCCCAAGTAGGAGAAAAAGTGCGAAGGGCCAGTCGGGTCCGTAACGGCGAAGCTACCCTCTCGCAGCCAGGTCATCGTATTGCTCAAACCATGGCGTTCATTATCGATCACCAGATCGCCGAACCCGCTTCCGCTGATAGCCGGAAGGGAATGGGAGGTCAGGTTGTCCAAACCATCGGGATCTACTTTCGGACCGTTAAGTACCACCATGCCAAAGGCTGGTGGTTGCGATCCAAACCCGGCCATCCCGTGGCAGTCCCCGTCGTGCTCGTCCTGATTGTACACGTATGACATACTTCTACTGACATCTGTCCCGACGAAATCATCGAAAGCACAGCCTAGGTCGGGGTCCAAGAAATGACCAACGCGGAGGTCATTTAGTGTTTGGTCACTTCTATTGAAGACCGTGTAATGGACGAACACCGTTTGTTCAAGCGCCGGATCAACCGCGCTATAGGCGAAGGATGTCATGTGGACCTCGACACCCAGCGGTTCCCCGTTGCTTTCCGTGTGGGGTGCCAACTTGTCGTTGAATATGGAGAATAGCGCATGGTCCCCGGATACGCACGGATGGTCACCGTCGCTTGCTGAGTAGGCCCCATCCATATTGTAGTCGAAGAAGGGTGCGAGGTATGCGGCTTGATCACTGTCAGTGTCACCTACAGCGGGCCACGTGATGAAATCGGAAGGGATGTCATACCCGTCCGGAAAGGCCATGCTCAAATCGCATTCCGGGTCGTTCAGACATGCGAAATATGCCCTATGTCTTTCTACAGCTAACGCATTCACGCTCCAGACATGATCGTATGCGGCGGAGACTTCAGGGGAAATGCTCGCATCGCCGGAAATTGTGAGTGGTCCAGGAAAGAAGTCGCTGCCTTCGGCTCTAAAAAAGTCGGCTGCCACCTTGAGTTGTCCATCATCCGTTAGGCCCGCCAACCACAATCCAGCGCTGTAAATGATCAGTGTCCCGTTGCCCGCAGGAACGAAGAAGGTCGGTGACCCTCCGTAAGTGTCCGCTCCGATATGCCCTTCAGCTGATACCGTGAATTCGACATCATTTACATGCAACGTGCCGTAATACTGAGCGGCTATTTCAGAAACGCTATAGCCGCAGGCTAGAATGAGGAGTACGTTTCTGAACATGGTGCGTCGTGTTAGGTGAACGGAGGTTGGTTCCGAAACGCCAAGCTATCGACGTATGCCGCAATGATGAAATGGTATCCGAGGACCGGTGCCGAAAGCACATTGAACGGTTCTGTCCGGTCGCAAAAGGCTTAGCTCACAGCTTCCCCAATAGCCCCCGCAGGTCCACCTTCTCACTCACGATCCGATCCAGATCAGCGATCGCCACTCGTTCCTGCAACATCGTGTCGCGGTCGCGGATCGTCACCTTCTCGTCCGTCAGTGTATCGTGGTCCACCGTAATGCAATAAGGCGTGCCAATAGCATCTTGACGGCGGTAGCGCTTGCCGATGCTGTCCTTATCGTCATACTGGCAGTTATGCGAGAGCTTCAGCGTGTCGATGATCGCGCGTGCTTTCTCCGGTAGACCATCCTTCTTGATCAGCGGCATCACGGTCACCTTTACCGGTGCCAGCGGCGCGGGAATGCGCAGTACCACGCGATCCTCGCCATTGGCCAGTTCCTCCTCTTCGTAAGCGGCGCTCAGCACGGCAAGGAACATGCGATCCAAGCCGATCGATGTCTCCAGCACATACGGGATGTAGCTCTCGTTGCTTTCGGTATCGAAGTAGCGCAGCTTCTTTCCGCTGAACTCTTCGTGTTGCTTCAGGTCGAAATCCGTGCGGCTGTGGATGCCTTCCAGTTCCTTAAAGCCCATAGGGAACTTGAACTCGATGTCGCAGGCGGCATCGGCGTAGTGCGCCAGTTTGATGTGATCGTGGAAGCGGTAGTTCTCAGCGGGCATGCCCAGTGCGCGGTGCCACGCCATGCGTTTCTCCTTCCACGTGTCGTACCACTCCTGCTGCGTACCGGGCTTGATGAAGAACTGCATCTCCATCTGTTCGAACTCCCGCATGCGGAAGATGAACTGCCGCGCCACGATCTCGTTGCGGAACGCCTTCCCCGTTTGTGCGATGCCAAAGGGCAGCTTCATGCGTGCGCTCTTCTGCACGTTCAGGAAGTTCACGAAGATGCCTTGTGCCGTTTCCGGACGTAGGTAGATGGTGGCACTCTCGCCGCTCACACTGCCGAGCTCGGTGGCGAACATCAAATTGAACTGGCGCACTTCGGTCCAGTTCGCGGTGCCGCTCACGGGGCACTTGATCTCTTCGTCGATGATCAACTGGCGAATGGCTTCCAGGTCATTGGCACCGAGCGCGGTCTTCATGCGGCCTTCCACTGCATTGATCCGTTCCTGTGCGCGCAGCACGTTCGGGTTCGTCGCACGGAACTGCTCCTCGTTGAACGCTTCGCCGAACTTCTTCTTCGCTTTCTCGGTCTCCTTCTCGATCTTGTCCGCATACTTGGCCATGTGCTCTTCCAGCAACACATCGGCACGGTAGCGCTTCTTGCTGTCCTTGTTGTCGATCAACGGATCGTTGAAGGCATCCACGTGACCACTGGCTTTCCACACGGTGGGGTGCATGAAGATGGCGGAGTCCAGTCCAACGATATTCTCGTTTAGTTTCGTCATGGCTGCCCACCAATACGCCCGGATGTTGTTCTTCAGCTCTACGCCGTATGGGCCGTAATCGTAGGTGGCGCTGAGGCCATCGTAGATCTCGCTGCTTTGGAACACGAAGCCATACTCTTTCGCATGGCCGATAAGGGTTTTTAGGCGATCTTCTTGGTTGCTCATTCTTCGTCCGCCGAAGCTTTATGCGAAGGCGGTGGGTTGTTGCGAACGCCTTGGAATGCTTTGGCGACGCGGCCGCAAAGATGGGGCTTTGGATTCCTTGCATTGGAGGTGGGTATTATGGACAGGAATGAACACGGATGGAGGCCGTGTCCATTTTCAGTCCAAGGAAGTCCATTGGAACCACCCCCTCTATCTTTACCCCATGTCCAAACCGCATCCCATTCTTGCCCGCCGCATCTTCTGGGATGTGGACTTCGACAAGCTGGACTATGATGCAAAGGCAGGCTTCATTATCGAGCGGGTCTTCGAGCGTGGTGATGTTGAGGACATTCGAAATTGCAGGCGGTATTACGGCGATGATAAGGTGGTAGATGCCTTGCTCCGTGCGAAATTCCTACGCCTGGATACGCTTCATTTCGTCAGTGCCATCTTTGAGAAACCCCTTGAAGCGTTCCGATGTTACGCATTGAGACTGTCGAACCCGAAGCTCTTTCCGTACTGAAGCGGTTGATGCGCTTGTCCGAGTTGCAAGACTTCAGTCTTGTCGGTGGCACCGCGCTTTCGCTTCGCTATGGACACCGGAAGTCCGTGGATCTGGACCTGTTCGCCACGGAAGCGTTCGATCGAGAAATTGTAATACGGGCTATTTCTGAGGAATTCGGCGCCTCTTTCGCGCTCACCTCGTCCAAGGCTGCATGGGCGATCTTCGGGTTCATTGATTCGGTGAAGATCGACATCGTCAAGTATCCGCATCCGCGCATCGCTGATGTCATCATCGAAGAGGATGTGCGTATATACGATGATGCGGATATCTCAGCGATGAAGATCCAAGCTATCCTCGGCCGAGGCAAAAAGAAGGATTTCTGGGACCTTAACGAGCTGCTGCTGCATCACTCGTTGCAGTGGGTAATGGACAGACATAACGAGAAATACCCTAATCAAATGCTGGCTATCAGCATCCCGAACGCCTTGGTCTGGTTCAACGATGCCGATGAGAGCGATGATCCCGTGAGCCTGAATGGACTTTCTTGGGCGGATGTGAAACGATCTATTTCGAGGATCGTCAACACATTCCTTCTCTGATATTCACCATAGTTGAACAATGATCGAACACCGCGGCACCCTCATCAGCGAAGACCTCTTCGCGAAGCGTTTCGTTTGCGACCTCAACGCCTGCAAGGGCGCGTGCTGTGTGGCGGGGGAGAGCGGCGCGCCGCTGGAACAGGCGGAGGCCGACCTGCTGCAGGAGTTGTGGCCGAAGATCAAGCCCTACATCCCGGAGAAAGGCCAGCGCGCGATCGATGAGCACGGCGTAAGCGAGGTGGACAGCGATGGCGATCTCGTGACCACGCTTGTCGAGGGGAGAAAGGAATGCGCGTTCACCGTGTTCGACGAGAAGGGCATTGCATTGTGCGGTGTGGAACGCGCGTGGAAGGACGGTGCCATCCCGTTCCGCAAACCGATCAGTTGCCACTTGTACCCCATTCGAGTGGTGAAGCTGAAGGAGCACGATGGATTGAACTACCACAAGTGGCCCATCTGCAAGCCGGCCTGCACCTGCGGTGCCAAGTTGGATGTGCCGGTATACCGTTTCCTGAAGGATGCGTTGGTGCGTTCCTATGGTCAGGAGTGGTACGATGAACTGGACGACATCCACACGGCTTGGGTGGAGGAGAAGGCGGAGAAAAAGCCGAAGTGAGCCACCACGCGCTCCCAACGTCTGTTCGTTGCCGCAAGAGCGCCTGTGACCAACCCTTTGCTGACGGGTATACGAACGCATCGTGCGGGATCGTTGCATGGACGTTGGGTGATGGTTCGTGAACGCCCGTTGGACGGCGCTTGCAGAAGGGGAAGGCACCGTTATCGCCCTACGGCCGTGCGGATCCTGCATTGTTAACGGATCGTGAATAGAAATGTCTTGGAGGATATCGTTCTCGCGCCTTTGCCCGTCGCCATTGAGGAACCGGGCCGTGTTGAAAACTCCGGGAACATCGCCTCCCTTATCGCTTGCCAGAGGCCGTGTCACGATCCACTTTTGTATCCCGACGACGACGCGAGGAACGACGCCTGCGGAACCAACACAAGACCGGGATTTCGAAAAAGGGAGCCTTCTCCCAATGGGATACGCTTCCCCAATTTTAAGCAACTGGAACACATGAGTACCAAGAACACCGGAACACAGATCAGCATGGAGACGCTGTTGCCCGCCGATGTGGCTGCCGCGAACGAACCCTTGCTAAAGGATAACAAGGACCGCTTCGTGATCTTCCCCATCCAACACAGTGACATCTGGCAGTTCTACAAACGGCACGAGGCCAGCTTCTGGACCGCAGAAGAGATCGACCTGCATGCCGACCTGGTGGATTGGGACACCAAATTGAACGACGATGAGCGCTTCTTTGTCAAGCACGTACTCGCCTTCTTCGCCGCCAGCGATGGTATTGTGAACGAGAACCTGGCAGAGAACTTCCTGCACGAGGTACAATACACCGAAGCCCGTTTCTTCTATGGGTTCCAGATCGCCATGGAGAACATCCACAGCGAGACCTACAGCCTGCTGATCGATACCCTGATCAAGGACCCCATGGAGAAGGACAAGTTGTTCCACGCCGTGGACACCTTGGACTGTGTGAAGAAGAAAGCCGACTGGGCACTGCGCTGGATCGACAAAGGCGGGTTCGCAGAGCGGCTCGTGGCCTTTGCCGCAGTGGAAGGCATCTTCTTCAGCGGAAGCTTCTGCAGCATTTTCTGGTTGAAGAAGCGCGGCCTCATGCCTGGCCTCACCTTCAGCAACGAGCTTATCAGCCGCGACGAGGGCCTGCATTGCGACTTCGCCTGCCTGCTCTACACCAAGCACCTGATCAACAAACTGTCCAAGAAGACGGTGGAGGCGATCATTCGCGATGCGGTGGAGATCGAGAAGGAATTCGTGAGCGACGCCCTTCCGGTGAACCTGATCGGTATGAACGCCAAGCTCATGCAGCAGTACATCGAATTCGTAGCCGACCGCCTCTTGGTGGAATTGGGCAACGAGAAGATCTACCACGCCACCAATCCGTTCGACTTCATGGAGATGATCAGCCTGCAAGGCAAGACCAACTTCTTCGAGAAGCGCGTGGGCGAGTACCAGAAGGCGGGTGTGCTCAACCAAAGCGATAAGAACGAAGCCAAGTTCACGCTGGACGCTGATTTTTGAGAGACTGTCCTATGCAAGAATGTCCGATGTCCTATGCCGTGACCACGGGGTTGCATAAGACAGTCTTCCATAAGACTTAAGACAGCCCTTCAGCCGACAACAGAAAACGAACATTGAGCAGTTGAATAACACCCGACGAACGACTTCGGGAACGATCCAGAGTAGAGGAATTTTATGACCTAGAGAGTGAAGGAGGCAGAACGCGCAACACGTAACGCGCTAACGCATTCCCCTCACTCACAAGGAACCAACCAACGAACCACCCTTCATCCAACGCGGGAGCAACGGAGAAAAGGGAAGGGCCGGAAATTTCCGGCCCCGACAAAACAAAAAGAAGCATGTATGTGATCAAACGCGACGGACGCCGGGAGGCCGTGAAATTCGATAAGATCACCGCACGGGTGAAGAAACTTTGTTACGAGCTGGATCCCATTGTGGATGCCACTCAGGTCACCCTCAAAGTGATCGACGGCATCTTCGATGGTGTCACCACATCGCAGTTGGACAACCTCACCGCCGAGGTAGCCGCCACCATGACGGTGAAACACCCCGACTATGCGCAGCTCGCGAGCCGTATCGCTGTGAGCAACCTGCACAAGAACACCAAAAAGTCCTTCAGCGAGACCATGAAGGACCTCTATACCTATATGGACCCCAAGACCGGGGCCAAGGCCGCTTTGCTGGCGGACGACATACACAAGATCATCGCGGACAACGCCGATGTGCTGGACAGCGCGATCATCTACGATCGTGATTTCAACTACGACTTCTTTGGCTTCAAGACCCTGGAGCGCAGCTACCTCCTTCGCCTGCACGGCCAAGTGGTGGAGCGTCCGCAGCACATGCTGATGCGTGTGGCCATCGGCATCCACAAGAACGATATCGAAAGCGCTGTAACCACCTACAACTCGTTGAGCGAAGGTTGGTACACACACGCTACACCTACACTCTTCAACGCGGGCACGCCCAAGCCGCAGATGAGTAGCTGCTTCCTGCTCCAGTTGAAGGACGACAGCATCAACGGCATCTACGACACGCTGAAGCAGTGCGCGCAGATCAGCCAGAGCGCTGGTGGCATCGGCCTAAGCGTACACAACCTGCGCGCCAAGGGCAGCTACATCAAGGGCACCAACGGCACCAGCAACGGCATTGTGCCCATGCTGCGCGTGTTCAACGACACGGCCCGGTACGTGGACCAGGGCGGCGGCAAGCGTAAAGGCAGCTTCGCCATCTACCTGGAGCCCTGGCATGCCGACGTGTTCGACTTCCTCGAATTGAAGAAGAACCACGGCAAGGAAGAGATGCGCGCACGCGATCTGTTCTACGCCATGTGGATCCCCGATCTCTTCATGAAGCGTGTGGAGCAGGGCGGCGAGTGGACCTTGATGTGCCCCAACGAGTGCCCCGGCCTGGCCGAGACCTGGGGTGCCAAGTTCGAGGAACTGTACGAAGGCTACGAGCAAGCCGGCAAGGGCCGCAGCACCATCAAGGCGCAGGACCTCTGGTTCAAGATCCTCGAAAGCCAGATCGAGACCGGCACGCCGTACATCCTCTTCAAGGACGCCGCCAACGGCAAGAGCAACCAGCAGAACCTGGGCACCATCAAGAGCAGCAACCTGTGTACGGAGATCATCCAGTACACCAGCCCCGATGAGGTGGCCGTGTGCAACCTCGGCTCCATCGCGCTGCCCAAGTTCGTGGAGAAGGGCAAGTTCGATCACGACAAGCTCTTTGCCGTTACCTACGAGCTGGCGAAGAACCTCAACCACGTCATCGACCAGAACTACTACCCGATCCCCGAAGCCCGTCGCAGCAACATGCGCCACCGCCCCATCGGCATCGGCGTGCAAGGCCTTGCGGATGCCTTCATCCTGATGCGTTATCCGTTCGATAGCGTGGAAGCGAAAGTGCTGAACCGCGAGATCTTCGAGACCATCTACTACGCGGCCCTCACCGCCAGCAAGGACCTCGCGATAGAAGAAGGCGCTTACGAGACCTACGAAGGCAGCCCTGTGAGCCAAGGCATCCTGCAGTTCGACATGTGGGGAGGCCCCGGCTTGAACGGAAGGGCGTCCGGGGTAAAACCGAGCGACCGGTGGGAGTGGGATGCACTGCGCAGCGAGATCAAGAAGCACGGTATCCGCAACAGCTTGTTGCTGGCACCGATGCCCACCGCGAGCACCGCACAGATCTTGGGCAACAACGAATGTTTCGAGCCGTACACCAGCAACATCTACACCCGTCGTGTATTGAGCGGCGAGTTCATTGTGGTGAACAAGTACCTGCTGCGCGACCTGGTGAAGCTGGGCCTGTGGAGCGAAGACCTCAAGAACAAGATCGTGGGTGCCAACGGCAGCGTGGCCAACATCCCCGAGATCCCGCAGAACCTAAAAGACCTGTACAAGACCGCGTGGGAGATCAGCCAGAAGGTGATCATTGACATGGCTGCGGACCGTGGTGCCTTCATCTGCCAAAGCCAGAGCCTCAACATCTTCATGGAGAACGCCAACTTCGGCAAGCTCACCAGCATGCACTTCTACAGCTGGAAGGCGGGCCTGAAGACCGGCATGTACTACCTGCGCACCAAGGCCGCTACGGACGCCATCAAGTTCACTGTGGATAAGGCGAAGCTGACAGAGCCGAGCGTGGTTAAGGCCAGCAAGGAGCTGCGCGAAGTGGAACCCGTACGCGAAGCTGTGATGAGCGGCCCCGTGACCACCTCCGGCATGACCGCCGAAGAGGAAGCGCAAGCGCAGATCACCTGCTCGCTGGAGGATCCAGAGGGGTGTGAGATGTGCTCGGGGTAGGAGGTTGGAATGAACTGAACCTAGAGCCGCAGGGTGCGCTTTGGAGAGACCCTGCGGTGGTTTAACAGGTAACGCAGATCTGGAAGGAACCCTTTGGCTATGAAGTGTATATTGGGCTTGAACTGATGACAAGAAACAAGTCAATGGGACGAACCGCGATATCGCTTTTCAGTGGTGCAGGCGGCATGGACATAGGCTTTGAAGCCGCTGGCTTCAAGACCTTGGTGGCCATAGAGAAAGACCCTTCATGTTGTAAGACGCTGCGCGCAAATTTGCCCATTCATACCCGTGTTATTGAAGCGGATGTTCGGGAAGTATCGGGTCAACTGCTATTGCAGGAACTGGGCTTGGCACGAGGAGAGGTTGACATTATTTACGGAGGCCCTCCATGCCAATCGTTCAGTTTGGCGGGCAAACGCGAAGGACTCAACGACCCGCGCGGAATGCTGGTAGGCGAGTTTATCCGGTTGGTGCATGAGATATTGCCGAAAGCCTTTGTAATGGAGAATGTCAAGGGAATGGCGAACTGGGAAGGTGGTAAGGTTTTGGACTTCATAGAGTCGAGCTTCACTGACCCTATTGAATGGGATGGACGATCCGTTTCGTTCCGGACCCAGCACCAGGTGCTCAATGCCGCTAACCATGGTGTTCCCCAATTTCGTGAGCGGATATTCATTGTTGGGAACCGAATGTCAAAAGCTATCGTGTTCCCGGAGCCAACTCACGGCCCAGCGGACATGTTCCTGAAACCATACGCGACCGTGGGCGATACGCTCGGTCTGCTTCCCGAAGCGAGTGAACCATCTGAAACGGCCATGCGCGTTTCTGGAACCATAAAAGCAAGGATCGCGAGCCATGGTTATTAAGAATCACGTTGCCACGGCGCATGCGCCTACTACATTAGAGAAGATCAGGCGGGTACGCATCGGAGGGAAACTTTCCACCGAGCACAAAACCTTCGGATCAACGTATCGTAGGTTGGATCCGAACAAGCCATCGCCAACAGTAACACGCAGTGGCTACCGCGATTTCATCCATCCGACCGAAGACCGGATGCTTACAGTACGTGAACTCGCCTGTCTCCAATCGTTTCCGCTTGACTGGGAGTTCATCGGAGTTCGTTTAGATAGCTACAGCAGTAAACGTGTAACGACAATGACCCAATTTGGACAGGTTGGTAATGCCGTACCACCGAAATTGGCGCAGGTAATTGCAGAACAGGTGATCGCCTCTTTCTTTACTGAAGATTGAAATGGCCAGGGTTCCGCAAGAAGTCACTATCGAGCATTATGGCCTGAAGGCCGGGTTCTTTGCGAACCAATTCATACGCAGAGGCTACTTCGACCTTTTCAAGCAAGCCTCGGCCACTATTGAAGCCATCGGTTCCTCATTGGATTGGAAGAACGCTTCCGAGTTGAATGTCAACGGCGAATTGGTTGCGCGGCTCGCCATTCCGGAGGATCGCTTGGCGCACTACTACTGCCACCCTTCAGTGCTGATCTCCAACCCGATCGTGCTGAACTATTACCGCTGCATCAGCACATTCTCACAGAAAGGTCTGAAGACTGTGAGCCGCGTGTCCAATGTAGAACGGATAGAAGCGGGAAAGCCTTGCTCGCAAGACCAGGCCAAAGCGCTTGCACAGGCCATTAACAGGAACCTGAATCTGGTCTATGGCTCTATCGGGACGTCGGACAAACATCGCGAAAGCCTGATGTACGCAACAGCTGGAACGACAATAGATGGCGGTTGGCGAAACGCGATAGGCGCTGAAGGAGAGCGCGTGGTGAAGACCATGTTGTTGAAGTTTCTTCTGGTGAAGAAGGAGATAAAAGCTGTAGTGCGTAGGAGCGGTCAGGTCGTAGACGTTTCAGCAATTGACGAGAAGTGGATAGAGGCGAATACGTCAGACCTTCAAACCGCGATCTGTACGAACAGTTCGCAACTCCGTTTTGGCAGTGAACCAGACTTGAAGTGTGTAGCTGCCGATGGTGGAACCACCGCAGGAATTGAAGTTAAGGCAGGGTTGGATCCCGCAGGCGCGCTGGAACGATTGGGTGCCATGTTGAAATCATTCGAGCACGTACTTGCTGAAGAAACCTCAGCAGAAACCATCCTGATCGCATCATGCATTACAGATGAGGTACAGAAGCGGTTGAATGCCACAAGGAATGTGAGTCGGGTATTCATTCTCACCGAAGTTCTGAATAACACCAAGGGCCAGGGGACTCGTTTTTGTAACATGGTCCGTGGTTGTTTAGGACTTGCGAATAAGAGGTTATAGTGACTTTGAACCTGCTTCAGGCCATCGCGATCCTTGTGGTTGAACATGTTCGGACCAGTGGAAAAAACCGCTCCCAACGTCACCTTCGCAAGGTTCCTTCGCCTCACCGGCGTCGATCTTGGCATCACGGGCACCAACATCTCCACAAAGCGCCCGGTGGTATTCTCCGCTGGCAACACCCCCGATTTCCCGGTCACCGGGGCCGTTGGCCTATCCATGTCCATCCCCTTGTTATTCAAGCCAAAGTGCTGAACCGCGAGATCTTCGAGACCATCTACTACGCGGCCCTCACCGCCAGCAAGGACCTCGCGATAGAAGAAGGCGCTTACGAGACCTACGAAGGCAGCCCTGTGAGCCAAGGCATCCTGC
>Ga0209591_10007096_pt1 | contig 12351 bp, 6 predicted proteins | sample MAT01_FD_187207 | JGI IMG/M metagenome (GOLD analysis project Ga0209591, IMG submission 187207) | Freshwater microbial communities from Lake Fryxell liftoff mats and glacier meltwater in Antarctica - MAT-01 (SPAdes) (version 2) | ecosystem: Environmental > Aquatic > Freshwater > Ice > Liftoff...
AGTCTGTGCGTAACTTTGGGCGCTCAAGCCTCCAAAACCTACCAGCGCAACGCAGACCATCAAACGAGCAAAAATCATGTGCATGTAATCTCCAATTTAGCCGTACCAGTGCGGCTACAAAGCAATAGAACAATAGGTGAACGATAGTTACCGACTGGGCCGGCTTCTTTGAAACGGAAAAATATTTTAAACTAAACAACCTTCATTTGGCGAGGCAATCATACGTTGATTTGTGGGCTGGCGCTGAATACTCGGAAACTACCCCGTTCTTTTACGGCTCACCGGTCCCGTAAAATGTTGATCAAACTTTGATTGGCCTCCATCACATAACAAAGTCATCGTAAAGGTCTGTGCGGCACCAGACAAATTAAGGCGGATTCGCTCACGGGAATGTCGTGGCGCCGTCCCAAACAATCCGAGAGCAAGAATTACGCCATGCAGCGAATGTCAGTTTTGGTTAAAACAGCCAAGGGCCTCGAAGAGATCGACACGCGTACCCACAAGCTCGCCGGACGCCTGCGTGCCTTATTGTTCATCATCGACGGTCAGCGCACATTAGGCGAGTTGCTTGATCAGGCCGGAAATATGGCCGAACAGTTGGAAGCCCAGCTTCAAGAACTGGCCGCGCAAGGATTCATCGAGGCGCTTGGTGGCGCAGCGATCGGGGATACCGCCGTGACGTCCCCGCCACCGAGCCCCGCACCTCCCGCATCGGTGCAACACGCTCCAGCCAACGCGGTGTCCACGGAATCGGTGAAGCGACTGCTACCGATCGAGGAACTCAAGGATCGTCTGACGAAGATGGTCGCAGAGTCGCTTGGCATGCGCGGCATGTTTATGACTGCACAAGTTGAGGGCGTGAAACTGCACCAAGAACTGGCATTGGTGATCGACGATATCGCGCGATCCATCGCTCTGTCGAGTAGCGTCAAGGTCGCCGAGCAATGGCGGCAGCGCGCGCGGACATTGGTTGAGATTCCATCTTGAGTAACTCGGCACCGTTGTTTGAACCGGTGGGTTGGCCAGGGGCGTCGGGGAGGGCGCGTGGCTGAGCAGCCGGCACCGGTACATGACCCGCGGTCGTTGGCGCAAGCCGGAATTGCGGCGCTCCGTAGTGGGAAATTCACAGATGCATTGAAGCTATTCAATCGGCTGATCAAGGCCGGGCAGGCGGATGCATCCGTTTTCTACGCCTCAGCCGTTGCGTGCCAGCAACTGGCCGACACTGCAGGTGCCCGTAAAGCGGTTGACGGGGCGCTCGCGCGCGACGGCTCGAACTTTCAATTCCTGCTGTTCAAGGCCGACCTGCTGGCGGCCAGCGGCGCGAATCGCGAGGCGACCACGCTGTACTTGGCCGCAGTTCGCGCCGTGCCCAATCGAGACGGGCTGCCGCCTCAGATGCGGCGCGAACTCGAGCGAGCAGAGCAGCAATGCCACGCGTCGACCGTCGATCTGGAGGAAGTCGTGCGCCGGCGACTGGCCGCTGGTAATGGTGCTCTGCTTCCGCGGATCGCCGACACCCTGGAGCTGATGTTTGGCCACAAGCAGCCCTTTGTCCAGCGGCCGAGGTACTTTTACTTTCCAGGCCTAGCCCCCGTCCCGTTCTTTGACCCGCGAGAGTTTGACTGGGTGCCTAAGCTGGAAGCCAATGCCGACCGGATTCGCGATGAATTATGCGAGGTGATGCGTGATCACGCCGCTTTCCGGCCTTACGTGGAAGGAAACCCCAATCTTCCCGGCGACGGTCACGATCAAAATGGCATGCTGAATAATCCCGACTGGGGCGCCTTCTACCTCTGGAAAAACGGTGCGTTGGTCGAAGAAAACGCAGCGCGCTGTCCCAGTAGCGTCAAGGCGATGTCGTCGGTGCCGCTGACTTGCATTCCAAACCGCTCGCCATCGGTGCTGTTTTCATTGCTGCGGCCCGGTGCGCATATTCCGCCACACAACGGGCTCATCAACACCCGCCTGATCGCCCACCTGCCGTTGATTGTTCCGGGCAAGTGCCGCCTTCGAGTGGGTAATGAAACCCGTGAATGGGTGAGAGGCAAAGTCTGGCTGTTTGACGATACCATTGAGCACGAAGCGTGGAATGATTCAAACGAGACGCGTGTCATCCTGCTGTTTGAAGTCAACCGGCCGGACATTACCGCTGAGGAACAGCGATCAGTCAGCGAGATTTTTAGCGCCATCGACGCACACTCGGGCCGCGCTCCCGCATGGGAAATCTGACCGAAGCCCCCGCTGAGCCAAACTAAACGATGACAAGGCAGCGAAATGAGCAACGCCATGAGTAACGAGATACGGGACCTCGAACAGCAGATCGACAGAGCTGCACATTCTGGCCGTCATGACGAGGCGGCCAGGCTATGGGCGCGTCTATTGGTACTGGTGCCGAACCACCTTGGCGCGATCACTGCGGTTGGACAGCATGCCTTTAGGCGCGGTGACATGCCGGCAGCGTGTGACGCGTTCAAGCGCCTCATTGCGATCGACGGATCCGACCCGCAGCAATGGACGAATCTTGCGCTGATTTACCAAAACCTGAAAGATGAAGTCGCCGAAGAGGCTGCCATCAAGGGAGCGCTCAGCGTCGATCCGATGGACTTGCTCGGCTTGGTGCTACGAGCTGATCTATACGAACGACAAGGAAAGCGGCATCAGGCGGCGCGGGCACACGGCGCGGTCGCGACAGTTGCGCCGCCGCTCGATAGATTGCCGCCCCAGTTGCGCCCGGCGGTAGAAAAATCGATGCAATACCGTGCTCAGTACGATCAAGAGTTTGGAAGCTACCTTGACGCGCAACTGGCACCGCTGCTCTCGGAGTTTAAGGGCGAGAAGCTGGAGCGCTTTAGAGTTGCCGTTGACATCATGTTCGGTCGAAAACTTCGCTATGAAGCGCGGCCAATGACCTTCTTTTATCCGCACTTGCCGGCGATTGAGTTTTTTGACCGAGCGCTATTTCCGTGGCTCGATGGCTTTGAAGCCGCGACCGATGCGCTGCGGGACGAATTTCTAAGCGTACTCTGCGAGGAGCACGCGCTGGTTCCTTACGTCAGCTACGAGCCTGACGTGCCGCTCAATCAATGGGCCGAGTTAAACAATTCACCTCAGTGGAGTGCGTTTTTTCTTTATAAAGATGGAAAGCTGATTGAGGCCAACGCCGCCAAGTGCCCGCTTACGATGTCGTTGTTGGCGGGCGCCCCGCAGCCGATTCAAGTAAATCGTACGCCCGCGGCAATGTTTTCATTGCTGAAACCAAAAACACGTATTCCTCCGCATGTTGGTGTTTCCAATGTTCGGCTGGTGACACACGTCCCTCTAATCATTCCTGCTGGCTGCGGCTTCCGCGTCGGAAACGAAACGCGAGATTGGCTCCCAGGGCGGGCATGGGTGTTTGACGACACCATCGAGCACGAGGCCTGGAACGAAAGCGATCAGCTGCGGGTCGTGTTGATTTTTGACGTCTGGCACCCGCATCTGTCGGACGCCGAGCGGACGCTCATTACCGCGCTAGCTGCCGGAATGACCGGGTTTGCGTCAGACAACAGCAGTTTTGACCTTTAGCGCGAAATACAACCACCCATAGAGCAGTGATGCTTAAGCCTTGGGGTTCGCCAAGCAGGAGAAAATCAAGCGTTGGCGGGGTGTTTGGAGCGAAAGTGCTTCAAGAAGCCCGTTCCGTCTTGTGTTTGCGCAGCACAGCGCTTTCGCTCAGCTTCCCATAACGGGCGCGATTTTATGAGTCGCGTCAGGTGCTTGCATTCTGCGCAACATTACCTCTCTCCCGCGTGGCGAGTTTCCAGTGCAGAGGTTGAGTGGTGGCGGCTGCGGAAAAAAGACCGGGTCAAGCGGGCGTCGCGTGCGCGAGCTTCCCCTTCATGCCAAACAGTCCCGCCCTTACGTGCCCGAAGGTATTACGCAGCCAGATACGCCCGAAGCGCGGCCAGCTGCTTTTCATAGTTGTGCCACCTTCCGGAAGCGCGCTGATAGAGCCCTTCGCGCACCTGCCAAACGCTTGCCGTTTTCACAGCGTTTTTGACGTGTTGAAACTGTAAGCAATTCTCTTCCCATTCAAGTCCGAGGAAACCAAGTAACTTTTCGATTTCTGGTCGGGGCTCGCTTACCAACGCATCGTAGTCCAACGTCAGAATATCGTCTCCATAGAGGAGTCGCCAGTGCGCCATCAGGCGTTGGTACTGTTTGTAGTAGTGGCCAGTGTCCATTAAGTCCAACGCGTACGCCATGCCGTGGCCGAGATGCAGAAAATAGATAGACAGGCAGTTATCTAGTGGGTTGCGCGTTGTATGGATAATCTTGGCGTTGGGAAATAAGCGCTTGATCAGTCCGATGTAGAGAAAGTTATCGGGACGCTTATCAGTGATGTGGACGCCACCCGGAAACGTGGTCAACAATTGATTGCGATAACGCGCTGCGTATTGCTCCAACTGTTTTGCGGTCAACGTCGCCAAGCTTGCCGGGAAAGGCGCAAGTTGGTTGCGTACTAGGGCGGGAATGAAGTCGAGCTCGCCACCTGCGCGCATGCGAGAGTGGCCTGCGAGTATTTGTTCGGCTAGGGTTGATCCAGAGCGAAACATGCCGCAGATGAATATTGGAGCAGGTGACAGGTCCGGCCCAGGTGCCGTGGGCACGGCGGGGTTTGAAGCAAAGGTCTGGATAAGTTGATCGACGAAATGCTCGTGTGCCAAGCGATCATAGAGGGGGCGGCTCGATGCCACACGCGCGCCGGTGCGGCTCGATTGATTCGCGTTGGTATACGCTGCGAATGCCTGCTCGAATGCACCACACGCATCCAGTACTTTGCCAAGCGAGAAACCGAGACTTGCCTTGTCCATCGGGCTGGCGCCAGGCTGTGCGATCGCCCGTTCTAGGTTTCCGATTAGCGGGTCGTCGGCCCCCGTGATCCCTTTCAGACTCGCGTATCGCGCCAGTGCCTCATAGTAGTCTGGCGCGATAGCGAGAAGCCTTTGGTATTGCGTGAGAGCATCCTCCCGACGGCCGAGATCTTCGTACAGATTGGCGAGATTGAGCAGGGCAGGCGGATACTTTGGATTTAGTTGGAGGGCTGTTTTTAAGGCGCTCACCGCAGCATCGTCTTGGCGAAGAAAGTCGGAAAAGATGATGGCGCGATTTAGGTGGACCTCTTCAGGTTGCGTGACCCCCCTATTTAGCGCTTCCTGATAGGAATTCAGTGCGACGTCAAAATGCCCCATTTTCTTCTGAAGCCGCGCAAGGTTGTACCAGCTATCAGGCAGGTTTGGCACTTGTGCCAGTAGGTGTTGATACGCTGCGATGGCCTCTCCAAGTCGCCCGGCGCGTTCGAGCGAGGCTGCCTTGTCCAGCATGGATTGAACAGGAATCGACATTGCCTGAAAGTTTGGAATGATTGTCAGCGGGTGAGGCGTCGGCACTGTTGGCTAAATAGTGCGGCTGCGTTGCATTGTGCCATCGAGCGCAGTGGGCAGTCCATCGCGCCGATTCTGTAGATTTCAAGTTGTTGTGGCGCAGTGTTACGGACCCGACGAAAAAAAACGGCGGGCCTCGGCCCGCCGTTTCATGTGCTACGTTGTTACGTGAGCTGCGCTTAGAACTTGTATGTTGCGTTCATGAACACACGGCGACCCAACGTGTCGTACACCTGCGGGAAGGTATTACCATTACCAAAGCCCGTTGGCGTGTTACCGCTGAGTGGTGGATCTTTGTCGAGCACGTTATTTATACCGCCGGACAAAGTCAACCGTTTGGTGGCTTGCCATGCGGCGGCCAAGTCAAAGTAGTCGCGTTTGCCGAGAACACGGTCGACTGCGACCGGAGTTCCACGAAGCAACGGACTGCTGCTCGTCGTGTCGATGCTTACTTCGCCCAGGTAGCGCCACGTCAGCGCAAGGTCAACATCCCATGGTGTTGCCCACGAAGCACGCGCTTTATGACGCCATTTTGGTGATGGCGTTCCACAGGTAAAGCCATAAAGCCCTGCGCAATCATAAGTGCCATCGCCCTTCACCGGCTCCACTTCAAGCTTGTCAAGTATGGTGCCCACAAAATTGATGTTGACGTTACCGTAGCCGGCAATCTTGTGCGCGTAGTTGAAGCCAACGTCCATCCCCGACGTTCTCAGTGAGCCGATGTTAACGTTGTTGGCAACGATGAAGCTGCTCAACTGGCTATATAAGGTTCCTTGGCCGCTGCGCTGAATACCACTACAGTAAATGGCAAGACCGGTATCCAAGCACTTCTGCAGGGTCGTTGTCGCTGGAACGGTGCCAATCGTGTTCTCCACTTTAATGTTGAAGTAATCGAGCGTGATGCTCAAGTTCTTCAGTGGAGTGGCGACGAAGCCCAACGTATTACTCTTAGCCGTTTCAGGTTTCAGGTTCGCGTTACCACCGAACAGCCCAACATACTGTGTCGTTGCGTTTGGTGATACACGGCCATACAACGCCGCAGGCAAGCCAGTGCGAGCGCAGGCAGCTTGGGTTGCCGTCGGGCCAGTGGCCGTTCCAAACGCACCAATACCCTCACAAGGATCAGCACCGTCATACAAGCCCAGCCCGGACGCTGTGTACAGCTCGATCAGGTTCGGTGCCCGCACCGCTTCTTGGTAGGAGCCGCGCAGTTTGAACGCCTTAACTGGCGCCCACTCAAGGCCGATGCCATACGTGTTCGTCTTCGCTGACGGCGCGCTGTAGTCAGAATTGCGGTAGCTGGCATTCAAGCTAAGCAAATCCGCCATCGGTGCACCCTCAATCAGCGGTGCGCGAACCTCGGCAAAGAGTTCCTGAACGGTAAACTTAGCGCCACTGATACCCAGGTTTGGACCACCCGACCCAGACAAATCACCGTCTCGTGTTGGTTGATCGGTGTTGTTGTCGAGTTTCTCTGTGCGACGCTCAACGCCGAACGAAACGCCGATACCACTCTTGGCAGTCGGGAACTTGATACCGTAAATGCCCAGATCGGTCGAAATATTTGCGCCCTGAATGGTTTGTTGCGTTGCCCCTGTTGCGTTACCCGGCACTGACAGATACGCAAGTTGCGCGGGGGTTACGCCACCCAAACGCCAAGGATTGTAGGGAACGCAACTACCACCTGAGCGGCAAACGGTAGCCCCGGTGATTGGATCTCTGACTGCATCCATTGCTAGCTGGATCCGGGCACGCGAAAAGTATTGTCCGACGACTTGCGTCCCATTTACCTTCGATGTTTGCATGAACGCATCGTAGTTCCAGTTGCCGATATCACCCTTTACCCCGACCAACGTACGGAACGAAGTATTCGTGAAGCTTGAGGTCCGCCCGCCACCCTCAACGTTACGGCGACCAAGGTAGATATCCGTGGTATCGGTTGGATTGACCAATCCGAGCGCGGTTCTCCAACTTGCTGTCAACAGCGGGTTTTGTGCGCTAATCGTGTAGATGTTGTCCGTGAAGAAAACGCCACCCGGCGCAATTTGCGCAACGGTGCTGTAGTTGTGGAAGGAAAATTCAGAGTACAGCTTTACACGATCGGTGATGTCGTAATTTGCAAACGACGAAAAGCTATATGTCTGGGACGGGCGCTGATAATGATTGGTAGGGTTGAAGTTGTATGCGTCAGTCGCGGTCGAATAGGCGCGAGCGGTGCCTGCGGCATCCGCTGGCGTAAAGCTGCGCCCGTTGTTCAGATTAAAGAAGCGGCCGATCGCAGATGTCGAAGAGCCGCTGCAGGTAAAGCCCGCTGCACCAGCCGCAACACCGCATGAACTGAAATCACGCTCACTCTGCAGCAGCGCGTTTTCCTTCTTGTAACCAAAATACAGCGTCGCATTGCCTTTGCCATTGGCAAAGTTGCTTCCCATCAAAATATTGGCGTCGAAAATCTCACCATCAGAACTGGTGTCACCAGGGACCTTGAAATTGGTCGGGTTCGTTGCCGCCCGCGTACGAATGAGATCCGCAATGCCGCTCGGATTTTGTTGCTGGTGGTTGTAAAAACTCTGGTTGAGAGAGACTTGTACCCCCTCGAACTTGTCGTTCATGATGAAGTTCACAACACCGGCGATGGCGTCAGAACCGTAAATCGCGGAGGCGCCACCCGTCAGAATTTCAACGCGCTTAATCAAAGCGGCAGGAATCTGATTTAAGTCGGCGGCAACGGTACCTGGGCTGCCAGCGGGAAGGCGGCGACCGTTCACGAGGACGAGAGTGCGGTTGGCACCCAAATTGCGCAGGTTGACCGTCGCAGTTCCGGATGAACCGTTGGAAACGTTGGCACCTTGGTCGGCAAACACTTGTGGAAGGTTGTTGAGCAGATTCTCAACTGACCGCAAACCATCAGTCTTGATGGTCGCTGCATCCACGACCGTGACCGGGCTGGTGCCCTCTAAGTTCGCCATCGGAATACGCGAGCCTGTTACCTCGAAACGATCTACTTTGTCGTCTGCCTTTACTGCTGGGGCCGTCTGCGCGAACGCCGAGCCATACATACTTGCTGCCAGTGCGCCTGCAACAGCCGCCGGCAAGATTCTCAACTTTAACTTCATTGCGTAACCTCCGTGTTGAACAACCAACGATGAACCAACCGTTTGCGACAAAATTCACAAAAATGACCGCAAACAGTCACGAAATGGAAAACAATCCGAGGATAAGCTCCGCAGGGAGCGCTAGCTACGGCATTGTTATCCTTGTTGCCAAAACGCAACAGACTGTCCGCAGAAATTACAGTGACGCCTTGGAAATAGCCAAGTCTCGGTCATTGCCAGCCGCCGCCAGTCCAACAGCGCTGAGCCATTCCCGCCCTGCGAGTCGGCGGGGCAAATCGCCGTCAATTCAGTCAGGGCTAAAACATGCTGGCATTCGGAGAGCACGCGTAACGTCTGGGTTGAATGGTTTTCGGGTGACCGCGTCGTTGGTGTCATTACCGAATGAAGAACGCCCGACATAGGTCGGGCGTTCTTTGGTTGCTCAGTCCTACGATTACCTCGCGGACTTTACGACTCCAACGACAGTTAGAAGTTGTAGCGTGCGGAAAGGCGAAGCGCGCGCGGTGCTTGGAACGAGGTTGGTTGATCGTAGTTCTGGTTCAACTGGCCCGGAGGCGTAATGCTGGTTGCGCGGCTGAAGTCACGGTTTTGGTTGACCGTCACGACGTTGCGGAAGTTGAAGATATTAAATACATCCGCTTGCAATGACAAATTACCCCTGCTGATTTTAGGCATCCACGTTGCGGACATGTCAACTGAGTATGTCCACGGTGTGCGCCCCAGGCTACCCTGCTGCGTCAGTTCGGTACGACCAGCGTTGTTTAAGCAATAAAAGCTCGACGCCGTGGTGTAGTCCCTTGATCCCGTGGCCGAAGTGCCTGCCGGTGGGTTGTAGTCGGCAACGCTAGGCGGCACGAAACCGATACAGCTCTTTGGTGCGCCCGACGTTGCCACGGCGTTGAAGCCCATGCGAACTTCCTTGTTGACAAGGTAGCTACCAAACAACTTGAACGCGTGACGGCGGTCGTTAGGCAAGAAACCCTTCGATCCGTCCGTGAAGGAGCCAAAATCGAAGTCTTGCGTGATACCGGCGTCTTCTTGGTTGATCGTCGAGTTGACGTAGCCCTCAGCCGTTCCCCGTGTACGAGACCACGTGTACGAGCCTTGAACATACCATTTGCCGTCGAACGGACGCTCGAACGAAAACTCCATCGACTCGTACTTACGCTCGTACTTGGCGAGGCCGAGGTAACGCGCCGGGATGGTCACTTCGCGCAGCTGTCCGTTGTTGAGCACGTCAACTTGCAAGGTCAAATCGCGACCCGGGTTGAGGAGCACGCAACCGGCGGCAGTCCGGTAGTCGAAGTTATTGAAGCCGTTGTCACGTGCCCATCGGTGAATGGCGCCTTGGCTATTGCAATAGTCGTCAAATCCGTTCTTGATGTTACGCATCGTTCCCTTGACGCCGAAGGACAAGGCCGCGCTCCAAGCGCGCTGGAAGCCGAGAATGAACTCGTCTTGCGACATGGGCTTCAGTTTGGTGTCGGCGATGGTCGCTGGGTTCGGCAATGCACCGTTCGAAACAACCTGCGGAATGCCGATCACCGCCCCTACGTTCAGCGGCCGCTGCGTGCGCGGATCACGTCCACTGAAGGTATAGAAAGTCTGTGTGAACAACTCCGACCGAGTCTGCCGGATGTTGGTGTTGGAGGCCACCGGAATGAAGTAGCTACCCGCGTTGCCAAACACCTTGAGGGTGGAGTCACCGTTCACGTCCCAAGAAAAGCCCAACCGCGGCGCGAGTAGGTTGTCAGCTTTGACAAAGCTCTTCCGGTCGCCGTTTTTGTTGTCAAAGGATTCCGAGCGCACGCCGCCGTACAACAACAGATTCTTATTGAAACGCCAGCTATTTTCAATGTAAGCGGCCGCGTTTAACACCTCATACGAACCTGACGTTGATTGTAGGATGCGGCCGCGCACGGTCTGGGTGCCAGGCGTAAAGCCCGGAACACCGTTGACGATCCCCGATGCGCCGACAGTAAAGTAGCGCCAGTAAACCCCACCGGTGTACGAGCTAGATCCGGCCTCGGAAGACGTGAACTTCTGCGCGTCGTAGCCTGCCCTGATGGTGTGGTTACCGAGGTTCCATTCGGCGTCAAGGCGATACGCTTCGCGCTTATCCCGATCATCCGGCGCTCTTGGGTCGCGTGTACCACCGCCCGGGAATGGGCCAATCCAACAGCCGATTTCAGCCAGGTTCGTTTCCAGCACGACCGGGCAGTCTTCGCCTGACACGCGCGCGCCCTTAATTTTCCGCTGGAGATCATCTACCTTGCCGTACAAGGCAGACACTGTCAGATCCTTGGTCAGATAACCCGTGTACTTGCCGATGCCGACGGTACCGCCGGTTTCGTTCGTCGTGACGCGACCAGCACCATCGAGCGAGGTGCTATAGGGTGTCCTGTTGGTGTAGTCCGTCAAGGTCTGCTTGCGCTCGTTTGAAATACCAGTGAATTCGAGCAAGTGGTTGTTGGAAATCTGCCAGTCCAACTTCACCATCCCGGTCGGCTTGTCTGATTTAGACTCGGTAGCCGTCGACTGCGTGAAGTCAGTGGAGCGATTGTCACGAGCTTCGACAATCGCAAAGAAAAACAACCGATCTTTGATAATCGGCCCGCCGGCGAAGGCGTTGACGTTCATGCTGCCCGCTTTGTCGTCCTTCTGAAAGACGGTAAAGTTGCCCACGCTGGTGGGCTCGCGGTCCGCGATGTTTTTGCCCTTGGCGCGACCGGATTCTGGGTTCCAATAGATCGAGGCACCGCTCTTCCATTCATTGGTGCCGCGCTTGGTCACCAAACTGATGACCCCACCGAGTGAGCGGCCGTATTCCGCGCCGTAACCACCGGTCTTGATCTGCTGCTGGCTGATCGCTTCGAAGGGAAGCGTTGCGTATGACAGGAAGTTGCGGATATTGGTGACGTCAAAACCGTTGATGTAGTAACCGTTTTCTGCCACCGAGGCGCCGCCAAACGAGGGCAGGCCACCAGCACCTAAGCCAGGTGAGCCCTTGACGACGCCGGGCGCAAGGAGGGCAAACGCGTTCGGATCGCGGGCTACCGGCAGCGCGCGCATCTGTTCGTCGGTAAACACCGTGCTTGATTCAACGCTACCGACGTCGATGTTGCTAATGCGAGCGCCGCTAACCTGAATTGTCTCAACTTTGTCGAAGTTCACTTGGATACCTGAACCCAGCGCGACCACGACTTCGCGGGTCACACCGCCGGAAGTCACTTTGTAACGTCCTGGCGACAACTTCGAAAACGAGAAGCGACCGGTAGCCTCGGCTTTGGCTTCGCGGGACGATCCGGTGTCAACGTTGGTGATCGTGACGGGCGCATTTGCCTTGGCTTGGCCAGACAACGAGCCTTCAGAACTTTGCGCGAATACGCTGGACGAAAAGCCCAGCCCGATGGCGACAGATATTGCAGCGAATCCCAGCGCACTTGAAACGGCCTTCGGCATTGCCTTAAGCTTCATTTTCATTTTGGCTCCCTTTAAAAGAACAAACGACGATTAATCCGAATGCGGTAGTGCTCACACAAATGACCGCAAACAGTCACGAAATGGAAAACAATTCGAGGATAGGCTCCGCAGGGGGCGCTAGCTACGGCATTGTTACCACTGTGGCCAAAACGCAACAGAGGGTACCAGTTTGTTGCATTTTGTGACTATCAGCGAAACACGGCTTCGTGTTTGAGTTTTACGTGTAGTTGGCATTTGGTTGTTGATGCGGCCGCACAGGGTGGGGCGTCGGTAAAAAAATGCCGGGGAGCCAATCAGCTCTTGCTGGTGCGCTGTGGGAAGATCAG
>Ga0209591_10007100_pt1 | contig 12345 bp, 3 predicted proteins | sample MAT01_FD_187207 | JGI IMG/M metagenome (GOLD analysis project Ga0209591, IMG submission 187207) | Freshwater microbial communities from Lake Fryxell liftoff mats and glacier meltwater in Antarctica - MAT-01 (SPAdes) (version 2) | ecosystem: Environmental > Aquatic > Freshwater > Ice > Liftoff...
AATGCCGTGGGAAGGAGTATCCCCAATCGCATCTCAATCGGCTCCATTCCAGATGTAGGGGCTAGGGAAAAAATGGGCAAGTAATGGCGATCGCTATTTGCTAACTGTGCAGGATAGCCAGCAACAGAGAAGACTAGATCAGCCGCCTACATAGGCGCACCTCAAATACAAAAGCCCCTGGCAGACCTGCTAGGGGCTTTTTTGGGGGATGGGCACTTTTAGGTGAATCGTTTAGCTGTGATTGATAATGCGTGCCGTTGATATCGGGGTTAAACGAGTAGTCGTACAGGAATTTACGCTAAGGCTGAGACGCCTACTAAACAGGCGTTTCAAAAATTAGTGCTCAGGCTCATTGAGACATGCTAGTGAGTCTTTAAGTTTTTTGGCGCAGAGACTTTGAACGGCAGAACAGGGGTTTCAGCCTCCTGCGTCCTAGCAGATTCCACTGGTATACCCCTTAACGCCACTTTCTGCTCGCCTACTTATTTAACCCCGATCACACCACCATCCAGCAACGCCGGATTTTTCCTACTTTCTCCCTGCTGGTTCTACAGTGAGATGAATTAGACGACGGTAAAAGTAGAAGTACTGATAGCACTAGCTTGCGTCCACATCAATGTAGCCAATGCCGAGCCTGTTACTTTGTCGCTGATTTGAGTAAAGAAGTCATGACCGTTGTTACCAAGACCTTGAGTAATCGAAAGCCGATCGAATGTCAGTCCACCTGATAGCCCGATGAGGTCTTTTCCAATTTCAAAGTTAGTAATGGTGTCTGTACCTCCACCCGTCGTGATGACGAACAGATCACGACCGCTGCCACTGGTAAGGATATCGTTGCCTGTACCCGAATCGATGTAGTTATCTCCTTCAGCGGCATAGATGATGTCATTTCCGGCTCCAGTGAAGATACGATCGCTACCAGCACCGCCGTAAATCAAATCGTCACCGCTTTTGGTTTCAATCAAGTTGTTGCCAACTCCAGTTGTGATGACGTTATTACCCTCAGCCGCAAAGATCCAGTTATTCCCGTCTCCAGCATTAATAACGTCGATACTGGCACCACCATAGATGATGTTGTTACCCTCGCCCACAGTGATTGTGTTTTTTCCTTCACCTGCAAAGATCCGATTGTTGCCGTCTCCAGCAGTAATCTTGTCATTACCAGGCCCAGCATAGATGGTGTTGTTGCCATTTCCGGTAAGGATGGTATTGTTGCCCTCTCCTGCATCTAGGAGGTTGTCGCCCTCTAGGTCTTCGAGAATGTCGTCTCCCAAACCACCATCCAGGCTGTCATTGCCACTTCCACCTTTGAGAATGTCTTTCCCTGCACCCCCTCGGAGCACGTCATTTCCTAAGCCGCCATCTAAGGTATCGTTGCCGTCGTAGCCTTCGATCGTGTCGTTGCCGCCTAAGCCCCTGATCTCGTTATCCAGGTCGTCACCAATTAGGTAGTCATCAAACTGGGTGCCTTCGAGGTTTTCGGTGTTTTTGAAGCGATCGCCCATTGCTTCTCCGCGCCAACCTCCAGCTTTGAGGCTGACGGAGATTCCAGAGGTGGCATCTCGATAGGAGGCGAGATCAACTCCTGCACCGCCATCCATCAGGTCGCCACCTGCACCACCTACCATGTAATCGTCGCCGTTCTCACCATAAAGCTCGTCATCTCCGGCTTCGCCATAGAGGTTATCGTTGCCGTCGCCTCCATGTAGCTTGTCGTTGCCATTGCCACCGTAGAGGTTGTCAATTCCTGCATCACCAAAGAGGCTGTCGTTGCCCCCATCACCATAAAGCAGGTCATCGTCTGCACCACCGCTGATAGAATCTGCACCATCGTCACCGTGAATCAGGTCAGTGCCGATATCACCGTAAATGTTGTCATTACCAAGACCACCGGAAATGGCATCGTTGCCCTCATTACCGTGGATTAGATCGTTACCCGCGTCACCATTAATCAGGTCATTGCCCTCATTACCGTTGATAACATCGTTATTATCACCACCGTTAATGGCATCATCCCCTGCGTCGCCATTAATCAGGTCATTGCCTGCGTCGCCATTAATCAGGTCGTTGTCATTGCCACCGGAGATGGTGTCGCTGTCATTACCGCCAGAGATGATGTCCTGCCCGTCATCTCCCGTGATTGTATCCTGACCGTTGTCACCAAGAATTCTGTCGTTCCCTTCGTTTCCAGCGATCGTATCGTTGCCATCTCCACCAGAAATTTGGTCGTCGCCTAAATCTCCTGTGATGCGATCGTCGCCAGCATCGCCTGCGATGGTGTCATTGTCATCACCACCAGAAATGGCGTCATTGCCATTACCACCGGAGATAGTATCTAAGCCAGTATTACCTTCAATCGTGTCGTTACCGTTATCACCCGCGATCGAGTCATTTCCTTCATTGCCCTGAATGGTGTCCTGGTCATCTCCACCACTGATCAGGTCATCGCCCAGATTTCCCTGAATATTGTCGTTGCCAGTATTACCTTCAATGGTGTCATTTCCAGCATCCCCAGTAATTCTGTCATCCCCAGCGTCACCCTTAATCAGGTCATTATCGTCTCCACCAGAGATTGTGTCGTTGTCATTGCCACCAGAGATATCATCATTCCCAGCATCACCACGGATTAGGTCACTACCTTCATTTCCTTGAATAAAATCACCGTCATCTCCACCGCTTAAAGTGTCAGCTCCTAAATTGCCTTGAATATTGTCAATACCCTGTTCTCCAGCAACTTCATCATCACCTGAGTCCCCCAAGAGTACGTCATCACCCAACCCTCCCTGGATAACATCATCTCCATCGTCTCCATTTACATGGTCATCATCATTGCCTCCACTAATTGAATCGTTTCCAAAGCCTCCGAAAAGCACATCTGAACCAGAGCCTCCAGAAACTTGGTCGTTGCCGTCCTCTCCGTATAATTTGTCACTCTTACTTCCACCATCAATACTATCTGCACCATCTCCTCCAAACACAAAATTCCAGCCCTCCCCACCCCGAATGGTGTCATTGCCTGAAGCTCCTTGGATAATGTCATCCCCTTCACCTCCATAAAAATCTAGAGATGCATTCGTATTAGACATTTGAATGATGGTATTTCCCTTCCCACCATTGGCAATAATCGTGTTAAACCCTGAATATGTCTGGGTAAATCCAAGTGAGGAGATGCTAACAGAATTTGCAGGCGTTGAATAAAGCTGTGGTGCGGCAGCAAAAGTATTGAATGTACTAAAAGCACCGAAGGTTCTCAATGAATTTGCTGCAATTGGTTGTGATGTCTCAGTGCCTTCAATTATTACTTCTTCGTAACGATCTTCATTAAAGATATCACCACGCTCATCAGCTCTATCTCCAACATTGAGCACTAAATTATCATTCTCTAATGTCGCAAGATCGGGTTGACGATCTCTAGACATAGAACTAGTGTCAAACTGATATAGGGTAATTCGATCGCTTTTCCATAGCGTTTCTCTTACTTGTTGGAATTTGAAGGGATTCCAGTATTCTGCATATACTTCTGCTCCAGCAGTAAAAGTTCCTCCAATATCGAAAAGACCTAACGGGTCAGTAGTAAGAGTTGACCATAGTTCTGAACCGCGAACTTTGCCATCTTTATTGGGATCTACTAAATCTGCCCATAAGCTTGCCTCAATTCCACCTGTGATTCCTGCACTAGCAAGATCAAACCCTCCAATACCAATACCAACTTCACCACCAGCTCTGATTTCTCCATTGATAGTGACCTCTGGAATTTCTCCATCATCGTTTGATGGGTCAGCTACATAAAAGCCATCTAGGATTAAGTAAGCATGAGATAGTTTGTCTTTGTCTTCTTTGTTTGCTAGTTTTTGCAACCCGTAAGTATCAAAGCCGAAGTCAAAATTAGCACTTGCAGTGATTGCCCCACCAAGGCTTAAATCAACACCTGCCATAACCGGGAACTCTTGATTTAAAACAAATGATGCATAAAACTCCGGCATGTCATATGTCATCAAGTCAAAAGTATTGCCTGCAAACAAATCTACAATTGATTGAATTGGATTATCTAAGAATGGAAATTTGATTCCACCACCAGGTAAGCCTCCTAACTGTTTTAACCAAGTTCCATATTGAAATGAACGTTCTTCTAAGGTATTGTCATTGACATCTCCGCCAATCGGCTCTGCTGGCACATTAATTGTTTCTTGAGCTCCTGATATTGCTTCAGTCCGTTGCGCTTTTACCTCATCTTCTAAACCCTTTAAGGATTGATCTATTTCTGCGTAGAAATCAAAGTCTGAACTGAATTTGACGCTAACATCGCTTAAATCAAGTTTGCCGTCTGTGAATTTAGCTCCAACAACTTGGAAATCACCTAGTTCAATCAAATAGTCATCAAGATTTATTCCTTCTAAATCAGGAATACTAAAATCATTAATTAATTCAATTAATTTGCTGAAGTTCTGAAAAAGGACAGTATCAACTTGTGGATAAAAGATTTTTATCAAATCAAAGGAATCAATCTCTCCGTTGCCATCTTCATCAAAGCTGATACCTGTCAAATCCTCTAAATCTTCCAGAAGGGTAATATCTCTATTCAATGCCTCGATAAAAGGATTAAGAGGTGCTGTGATTTCTTGAATTTTTTCTACTAATGGAGCTGCAAACTCACTAATAAGGCCAGCCGCATTGACAGCAACATTATTAAATTCAAAAATAATAGGTAAATTATCATTGGTTTTTTTACCATCTAATTGATCAAATCGCAAACCAGGCCAAACATCAAAACGGGCTGGATCTAAAGAAAACTTCATGTCTGCCTTAATCTCTGGCAGAAAGTCAGGGATATTAAGACTTTGGGTTAGTTTATCAAAATTACTGGTAAGTGCCAGATTAGCTTCAATCAAAGGATCTAAATCTGCAGACACTTCCCCAGCATCGATTTGATTATTCTTGTCATAGTCTTCCCAGTCTATGAATAGGGTTCCATTAAGTCCTGTGTTTCCTTCAGGATTCTTTTTTGCATTGAGCTGAATGAATCCAAGCTCTCCGGTTGCATCTAAGGGTTCTCCGTCTGCAGCTGACTCAGATAATTTTACATTAAGAGTGAGTATGATTTCATCTTTAACGCCAGATCGAGGATTTATATAAATTTCCTCAGAAACCTTAGAGACAGGGACTCTATCGCGATTTGTAAAACCTAGACCAAAACCAAGATCAAGTGTTAGATTCAATTCTGCTTCTGTATCTAAACTCAAGCCCAATCCTGGAATCCCGACATCTCCACTAAGCGTCATAGGAATTTTAATTTTAAGAATATCGTCTAAAAAATCCTTTAGCTCAATGCCTAATACGATTCTATTGTCACCCCCATGTGTGGCCCTAAAAAGGTTATAACTGTTACTCTTTTTGTCTTTACTCTTTTTGTCTAGATAATGTGCAAACTCATAGGCAGTAATAACGTTGTCACGTTCCTTGCCATAATACGGTGAATCTGCGGCAGCAAACTCTTCTGCAATATCTAAACCTAAACCTAAACCTCTTATTGCAGAAACAATTTTGTTTTTCAGATCATAAATTCCTTTGATTATGTCTTGCTTATCAAAGTTTTTGTCAACAAAAGGAATAGTAGAGTTTTCAATGGCATTGATTAAACTTTTTTCTAAGTTGTCAATTCCTTCAGTTACTGTATCTATGATCGGATTGAAATCATATTGGTATATACTTCCATTTGCTTCTGCACTATAAGTTTCTTCTTGAATATTCAGAGAGAGTTTATCTTGCTTTTCCTTGAGTTGCTCTATCAATACACTATCTAAGGCGTACTCATTTCCCAATAAGTGCGCAAAGATTGCCCCTTCGTCTCCAGGAGAGTCGATCGCATTCACCTGATGATCCACCGAATGACCAAATTCTTCGATCAGGACACTGGCGATCGCTTGAGGGTTACTAGCATTTTGGCTTAGGAAGTCCTGAGAGAAATAGATAGTATTTGTGGCACCAACATAAGCAGCATTTGCACCCTGTAGTTCTGCACCTGTAGAAATTTCAATCTGAGGAAATGCGTCAAAATTGCCAGCTTGCCATGCGGTTCTTAAACTGCCGTAATTATTTCCTTCGCCAAAAGTCAACGCCATTCTGGAGTCAAACTCTAGATCGCTAGCAAATCTCTGCACAGTTTGTTTAATCACCTCAGCCATCCGAGCCGTGATCATGGAGTGATTTTCAGAGGTGCCAACGAGCGCTTCCCAAGAAAAATCTTTCGTGATTTCATCAACTAATGCAACATCGATCGTTTGAAATACATTGTTGGTAGACATGGTTGAACCCCTATAAATTGAATAGAAAACAGCAGAAACTTGACAACAGCGTTGCCAGAAAACTTAAAACACTAAACGCCGAAGCTCTAACTAACGATTGCTATGCTGCAATGCACACTAAAAGTTTAGTAAAGCTCGCTAGCAATTAGCCGCATACACTCCTGGCGATCGCACATTTTCAAAACCCTCTTGTACGGGGGTAGCGATCGCTGTATGAACTTTTCTCACCAAAAACATCGCTAGCCAAAACCAAATGCGCTCGTTCTCATATGCGTCTCAAAGTGGAGTAGGTAGTTCTATGCAAAACATAAACTATTAATTAATCAAAGTAGTCGAGAAGCGATCGTCATCTCTAGCCATAAATGGATGCGATCGCACCGTTAGCCTGGTCGCAAAACTTAATCACATTAGAGAACTCAGAAAACCGGATCAAAAAGCTCACTACTTATAGTAGTTACCGATCTGGTGCGGTGCAAATGACAGGCTGAAACCCTTACCCTGTCTGTCTAATGTGTACATCATTCCACGAGGAACTACTATACGTAAGCTTCTAGTTTTTACGATTTCTGTAGTATATCACGTAGAAAAGTGGAAGTAAAATAATTTATGCCACCTTAAATTTTACAAAATCTAAGTGAATTTACTGGTAAACCACTGACAAGATTCCATCTTTTGAAGAGAGAAAATTCTGTATCAACTATGATTTCTGGCAAATAGTACCTTTAGGGTTAGACATTTAGTGTTTACACTGAATTTGAAGTGGTCAGTAAACAGGCGATCACCAGCCTTGACTGAGGGAAAACTTGGTATTCCTAAGCAAGTAAGGATTATTGGGCGTTGCTGGATCCAGGTATGAAACATTGTTGGGAAGTATTGAAACCTCGTCCAAAATCCTGCGAAATGACACCGTCATCCAGCAACGTCCTATTTTTCGTCATTGAAAGTTTTGAACAGCATAGACCTTACCTTGCACTGGATCAGAAATAATGCCATAGCCAAAGCGGGTATATTGTGGAGTGAGCAGGTTTACCCGATGACCATTGCTATACATCCAACTCTTTTGGAAACTCTCGATGATGCCAAGGTTGAGAGTCGCACCGGTTCCCATGCTGCCCGATAGCAGCATGATGTTTTCTCCCACTCCCCCCTGTCCTCCAACGGCAGCGAAGCGATCGGTGGGGTTTTTGCCTTCTGGTGTTATGTGAGCATAATAATTGTGCTTCATCATATCTTCGGCATGAAGCTGAGCCGACCGTGAAAGCAGCGGTTCTTCAACCAAGGATGATAAACCATTTAGTTGTCGATCCCGGTTGACCAAGGCCAGAGCGAAGGATCTCATTTCAGGAAGCGATCGCGAACCGTGAGCATTCCAGAGGTTGACTTGAGGGGTTCCGATCTGCCAACCGGCTCCACCGGCTCCGTTGTTGAAATAGAACGCGTCTTTGGTAAAGAAAAGTAACATCAAAACCAAGAGCACCCCGCCTGGGAAATATTTAAGCCGACCTGCCAAACGCTGATTAAAGTTTGCCGTTAGGTTGAACCCCCGACGGCGATATGGTTCGCCACGATACTGGTTTGATTTGTATTTCCGCATCTTTGTTTCTGTCTGCTACTGGACGTAAAGTAACACCTGATATCCCACCCATGGCTACTTCAGTCATCAGGGAGCTTGACTTAGAATGCCCTGCTTCCCCTGAATCAGGATGTGCCCTTTTCCACAAGAAGTCAGCAAAATAGATAGTGATATGGCGATCGTGGTGAAAAACTGTACAGGGGGGCAAACGGGGAATTCGGACAAAATCGTACGCTAAGCCTAAAAGTCATTTCCTATATGACTTACAGGATTTTATAATTAACATGTCCGGTGTCCTAACCAGCTGGAAACTCGTAAAGACCTGAACTTTTCCCGCCCGACCTGTTTACGCTGCTGCCAAACATAGTCACCAGTTAGGTTTATATGCTCAAGTCGTCAAAAAGATTACAATAAAAGATGCAAGATAACATCGATTCTCATGCAAGACTTAGCCGTCTCCAAAAATGAGAAAATAAGTACAATTACTCAGTCAAAGTTCAATGCTCGGCTGATTCAGCTTTGGCTCTACAAATTCAAAAGCCTCCACACCAGAAGGGCTTACGAAACTGATATCCGAGAATTTCTGACCTTCGTCCATGACAGGCCGCTCAACGAGGTCACCTTTGAGGACTTGCAAGATTTTGATGCGGCGATCGCAACTGGGAAGGAAGGCAAGCCTAGATCGAATAGCTCAATGAATCGCAAAATGGGTGCGGTGCGCTCTCTGCTGACGTTTGGCTGTGAGAAGATTCGCGTCCTGCCGACCAACGTGGGCACTATTATTGATGCCCGCCCGGTGAAAGATGTGCTGGCTGAAAGGATTCTGAGCGAAGAGCAAGTATTTGGGATGTTTGCGGTGGAAGGAAGCCCCCGTAATCTTGCCCTGCTCAAGTTTCTCTACTACAGCGGGGTTAGGGTAAGTGAAGCCTGCGGCCTGTGCTGGAAGGATACGGTCGATCGCGGCAATGGCGAGGGTCAAGTATCGGTGTTCGGCAAAGGAGGCAAGACCCGTGTGGTGCTGGTGCCTCAGAAGTCGTGGCGATCGCTCCTACATCTGCGCGGTGAGGCTAAGGCGGATACCCCAATCTTTGTTAGCCAGCGCGGAGGGGCATTGGATGAATCACAGGTGTTCAGGATTGTTAAGGCGGCAGCTCAGAAGGCAGGGATAGATGGGAATGTCAGCCCCCACTGGCTGCGCCACGCTCATGCCAGTCATTCAATGGATAGGGGGGCACCGTTGCATCTGGTGCAGGCTAATTTGGGGCACTCGAACCCGGCGACTACAGGGAAGTATTTACACTCTCGACCTGGGGATGGGAGTGGGCGGTATTTAGGGTGATTGGCGATCGCTACTACCAACTTTTAGAAGGAGCCAAAATCTGCACGAATCTAGCCGATCTCTCCTGCCCCGCCAGCAACTGTAGAGCGGTAGATGAGGCATTAGCAAAGACCATCAGTGACGCCAAAATTTTTGGAAATGGCCCTTTTTTACACGAATCGTTGCCAGCCCCCATCTCGATCGAGGGTTTAGCAAAGAAGTCGGGGGTTCACGCCCTACTGCCCCACTAATGCCCGGAACTGCCGATCCTGGCGAATGTTATCAAAGTCGGAATCTGTTTTTGCAATGTCCCGCAGCTTCGCATTTAAATCAATTGCCCGTTGCAAATTCTCGATCGCCTCTTTAATTTCTCTTTTTGAGCTATAGACGCAAGCTTTGTTGTAGTAAGCCAGAGCGTAGTCAGGATTGAGTTTGAGAGCTTGATTGAAGTCAGCTATCGCTTCTGAGTACTTGCCCTGCTTGGAGTAAGCAAGCCCCCGATTGTTGTAAGCCAGAGCGAAGTCAGGCTTGAGTTTGAGGGCTTGATTATAGTCAGCTATTGCTTCTGAGTACTTGGCCTGCTTGGAGTAAGCAACCCCCCGATTGTTGTAAGCCAGAGCGAAGTCAGGCTTGAGTTTGAGGGCTTGATTATAGTCAGCTATTGCTTCTGAGTACTTGCCCTGATTGAAGTAAGCAACCCCCCGATTGTGGTAAGCATCAGCGAAGTCAGGCTTGAGTTTGAGGGCTTGATTATAGTCAGCTATTGCTTCTGAGTACTTGGCCTGATCGAAGTAAGCAACCCCCCGACTGGCGTAAGCATCAGCGAAGTCAGGCTTGAGTTTGAGGGCTTGATTATAGTCAGCTATTGCTTCTGAGTACTTGGCCTGCTTGGAGTAAGCAACCCCCCGATTGTGGTAAGCATCAGCGAAGTCAGGCTTGAGTTTGAGGGCTTGATTATAGTCAGCTATTGCTTCTGAGTACTTGGCCTGATTGAAGTAATCAACCCCCCGATTGTGGTAAGCATCAGCGAAGTCAGGCTTGAGTTTGAGGGCTTGATTATAGTCAGCTATTGCTTCTGAGTACTTGGCCTGCTTGGAGTAAGCAACCCCCCGACCGACGTAAGCATCAGCGAAGTCAGGCTTGAGTTTGAGGGCTTGATTATAGTCAGCTATTGCTTCTGAGTACTTGGCCTGCTTGGAGTAAGCAACCCCCCGACCGACGTAAGCATCAGCGAAGTCAGGCTTGAGTTTGAGGGCTTGATTATAGTCAGCTATTGCTTCTGAGTACTTGCCCTGACGGGCGTAAGCAAGCCCCCGATTGTAGTAAGCCAGAGCGTCGTCAGGCTTGAGTTTGAGGGCTTGATTATAGTCAGCTATTGCTTCTGAGTACTTGGCCTGATTGGAGTAATCAACCCCCCGATTGTGGTAAGCATCAGCGAAGTCAGGCTTGAGTTTGAGGGCTTGATTATAGTCAGCTATTGCTTCTGAGTACTTGGCCTGCTTGGAGTAAGCAACCCCCCGATTGTGGTAAGCATCAGCGAAGTCAGGCTTGAGTTTGAGGGCTTGATTATAGTCAGCTATTGCTTCTGAGTACTTGCCCTGACGGGCGTAAGCAAGCCCCCGATCGACGTAAGCCAGAGCGAAGTCAGGCTTGAGTTTGAGGGCTTGATTATAGTCAGCTATTGCTTCTGAGTACTTGCCCTGACGGGCGTAAGCAAGCCCCCGAACGGTGTAAGCCCAAGCGTCGTCAGGCTTGAGTTTGAGGGCTTGATTGAAGTCAGCTATTGCTTCTGAGTACTTGCCCTGATTGAAGTAAGTAAGCCCCCGAGTGTGGTAAGCCAGAGCGTCGTCAGGCTTGAGTTTGAGGGCTTGCTTATAGTCAGCTATTGCTTCTGAGTACTTGCCCTGAACGCTGTAACTAAGCCCCCGACCGACGTAAGCCCGAGCGAAGTCAGGCTTGAGTTTGAGGGCTTGATTGAAGTCAGCTATTGCTTCTGAGTACTTGGCCTGACGGGCGTAAGCAACCCCCCGACCGACGTAAGCCAGAGCGAAGTCAGGCTTGAGTTTGAGGACTTGATTATAGTCAGCGATCGCGTTCCTATAATCACGTTTGTAGAGGTAAGAATTGGCGAGCTGAAGGAAAATGATGTCCTTACTCAGAGCGGCTACGGGGTCTTTCGCTTGCCCCAACGCGGACTTAAATCGAACGATCGCTCCATCCCAATCTTCCTTGGCATATTGCACCGTCCCCAACATAAACAGCGTCAGATAGCTCATCTCGTTCGAGAGCCGAGTTTGCAGCTTAAAGCTGTTTAGTTCAGCAATGGCGGCGGTTTGGGCTGCTCCGCTGGCAGTTTGTCCCAGGTCTGGAAAATAGGCGGGAGGTTTCAACACTTCAAAGTGGGTGCTGAGCTGAACGTAGTCGGCAGTGACCCCATACTCTCCCCAAATCACGATCGATGCTTTTTTGCGCTCACCTGCTGTCTGGGCAACCTCGCTGCCTTGCTGTTCAGTGATGGTTTGGTGGAGTGCTTGCACCTTGACATCGGCATAGGAATTTGTGGCACTTCGCAGGTTCCGCAGAATGTTTTCCGTCACCTGATAGTTTTGCTGCTCAACGCCATCAAAATTAGCAACGAGCAACAGCACCCCGGGCGCAGGCATCGATCGCCACACCCCAAATCCGGCAAAGGTTAGCAGCGGAATCGCAAAGATGCCGACGATGGCTAAACGGCGGGTGTGCAGGCGCGATCGGTGCTTCGATCGCTGCGCTTTTAATCGATCGTCTGAGTCGGGTGGCTCAGAACCGGGAGCGCTTTTATCCCGCAATTCCGGTTTCCAAAACCCGGCATAGTAAAGGCAGGTCAGCGATAGCAACCCGCTACCGCCGATCAGCAACAGCAGCGTCGTAAAATCAGCCCCCTCCTGCCACAGACGAATAAATCCATAAATCAGGCAGGCGAAATATGCCAAGTTTGCCACAAGCTGAACAAAGTGTAGATGGCGACTGTTGAATGGCAGCCCCAAATACACGATCTTTTGCACGATTTGACCAATCTGGATGTCTCGCGCCGTGACGTTGCTAACGGCAGACATATTGAATTTAGGATCAGACATGGTTTGTTTCAGCAGGATCTTCGTTAGACGACATCG
>Ga0209591_10007101_pt1 | contig 12345 bp, 8 predicted proteins | sample MAT01_FD_187207 | JGI IMG/M metagenome (GOLD analysis project Ga0209591, IMG submission 187207) | Freshwater microbial communities from Lake Fryxell liftoff mats and glacier meltwater in Antarctica - MAT-01 (SPAdes) (version 2) | ecosystem: Environmental > Aquatic > Freshwater > Ice > Liftoff...
GTTGAGCTATGCCATTTGTCTGCCGCCGCTGCAAAATCACTTTCACATCTACGGCACCGAGGGTGTCATCGTCGTAGAGCCAAACCGTTTGCTGATCGAGAAACCCAACCAACCGCCGCGGATCATCGATTTGCCGGTGGAGAACGCGCGCCTCCAGATGTGGCAGGCACTCATCCAAGCCTGGCAGACCGAGCGCGATCCTTATTACACACCAGCGCGCGCCGTCCAAGATGTGGCAATCTTGGAGATGGTGGATCGCTCGATCCAGCGCGGCCAGCCAATGCAGGTGGTCACATCCGAACGGGTTTGAATTTAAAAGTAGACATGGTGCGAAATACTGCATATTAATAATTAATTGTGAATAATTAATTATTAATTTTTAATTTTTTGACATCTCGTTGCGATGACTAATGGGTCATTACGATCATTGATTATTGATTATTCACAATTAATTACGCTTCTCCCAAATAAAAATCTACCGCAGTAAGGAGAAAATTCATGCAATATCGTCAACTAGGCAATTCCGGTTTGCGCGTTTCGACCATTGGGCTAGGCACGAATCAATTTGGCGGCAAGGTCGATCAGGCGGGTGTCAATGAGATTATCGCCGGGGCAATTGACCTGGGTATTAACTTACTCGACACCGCCGATGTCTATACCAAAGGCAATTCGGAAACGACCTTGGGTGTGGCGCTGAAGGGCAAATGGGACAAAGTGATCATGGCGACCAAGGTGGTCAGCCCGATGGGCGAGGGTACAAACGACCGTGGCGCCTCGCGCTATCACATCATGAATGGTGTGGAGGCCAGCTTGCGCCGTTTGCAAACCGATCATATTGATCTCTATCAGATGCACAGTTGGGATAAGACCACGCCCGTTGAAGAGACATTGCGCGCACTGGACGACCTGGTGCGCAGCGGCAAGGTCCGCTACATTGGCGCCTCCAATTATGCTGCCTGGCAACTGGCGCGCGCCAATGTAATGGCCGAACTGCGCGGCTGGACGCCTTTTGTCAGCATCCAGAATCACTACCACATGCTGGAGCGTGATCAAGAGCGCGAGATGATCCCTTTCTGCAACGCCCACAATGTGGGCATTCTGCCTTACTTCCCGCTGGCTGGTGGCTTCCTGACGGGCAAGTACGAACGCAATGTACCAGCGCCCGCGGGTTCGCGCGGTGAATCTAGCCCTTATGTGCAAAAGTACATGACGGACGCCAACTACGCCAAGGTTGAAAAGCTGACGGCCTGGGCCGCCGAACGCAGCCACACAATGAGTGAGCTAGCCCACGCCTGGCTGCTGGCCCAACCGCAAGTCAGCTCTGTGATCTCTGGCGCCACCAAACTGGCCCAGGTGCAGGACAATGTCAAAAGCGCCGATTGGCAGCTGACCGCCGATGAATTGAGCGCGGTGAATGCCGTATTAAACGGCTGATCCTACATTTGAATATTTTTGCATAGTAACACTTGTTGGGCCACGGGCCTCGTGGCCCAACAGGTGTTACTTGAATCAGATCAATCCCCAAATGTATATCTGCATGTATCTACCCCTCATATCTAGACATATAGCACCCCTATAATCTTCGTGGTAAGATTTTGGCGCTGGAACGATTCTGGCTAGAGCGCATAGATAGAATGGACAGAGGAAACGGCTTGCATCAGCCTTAATCGTTGAGCATCCTTCACTTGCGTTACTTCCATCTAACCTCTATTGAGTGGCTGCTGCAAGCCTTTACCTGAGTAAGAAGGCGATTGCAAAGTCAAAAATTACCAAATTTCTGCCTACGGAGGATGCAATGATGAAAAAAGCAAGCGCGCGTGTCGCGATCGGCGCCCTGGCGAGCTGTCTGGTGCTGGCGCTTGGGATGAGCTTGTTACGCCCATTGCCAACGGCCCTGGCCCAAGATGAGCGCAATGTAGTTGAGGTCTCCTTGGTCGAGTGGGAGATTCAGATGCCCACCACCCTACCATCTGGACCAACAACGTTTAATGTAAGGAACAACGGCAGCCTAGACCACAACTTTCGCATTGAAGGCGAAGGCATCGTAGATGGCTTTGCCAACGACTTCCCACCTGACCAGGTCCAAATTCTGGAGCTAGACCTGCTTCCCGGGGAGTATCGGGTTTACTCGCCGATTAGCGATTATGCCGCACAGGGCATGGATCTGACGTTGACGGTAACCGATGGTGCGGTGGAAACTGATGCGGCGCAGGCAGCGCCGATCACAGACACGGTTGCCACAACGAATACGGAAGCGTTGACTGATACCACCGCGCTAACCGATACCGCTGAATTCACTGATACGACCGAGTTAACTGACACGACCGAATTAACTGCCACAACAGCGCTGACCGCTACCGCCGAACCAACCACTACGGCGGATGCGTCACTTGATTTGGAGCCAAATGTTGATGCGACTGAAGATACATTAGGCATCTTGACCAGTGTCGATCTGCCCGCCACTTTGGATATTACGGCTGCACTAGGGATCACGGCAACCGATGGCGTCAGCGGCGAAGTGCCGCTGGCCGAGCCGAACGCAACAATGATCGATGTGTTGGAGCAGTTGGCCGCCTTTGAAGCGCCACCAATCAGTGATCTGTCGGCGCGCAATGCCCGCGAAGTCCCGCTGCCAGGTGACGCCGTCGCCGCTTTACTGGCCGAGCAAGGCGAAACTGTTGCCCCGGAAGCGGTTGGTGATATTGCTCATGTCTTGATGCCAAGCCTGGGTGGTGCGGATGATATTCTGGCCCGTGTTTATACACCGGAAGGTGATGGGCCTTTCCCGGTCGTCGTCTACTTCCACGGCGGTGGCTGGGTAATTGCCAACCTGGATAAATACGACGCCTCGGCGCGCGCCCTGACCAATGCGGCCGAAGCAATCGTTGTCTCGGTGGCCTATCGCCAGGCGCCTGAATTCCCCTTCCCGGCCGCGGTCGAAGATGCATACGACGCCTATCTGTGGGTGCTGGAGAATGCAGAGTCCATCAATGGCGATGCCGCGCGTGTCGCCGTCGCTGGTGAGAGCGCGGGTGGCAATCTGGCTGCCACCGTTTCGCTGCTTGCCTTGCAGCGTGGTGATCCATTGCCTGTTTATCAGGTCCTGGTCTACCCGGTGACGCAGTTAGTCTCGACGCAAACCCCTTCGTACGAAACCTACGCCAATGCCGTGCCGCTCAACTTGCCTTTGTTAGAATGGTTTGTCGCACGCTACTTGGCCGATCCGGCCGATGGCTTCAGCCCCTACGCCTCTCCTTTGCTCGTCGATGATCTGGCTGGTCTGCCGCCGACGACGCTGATCACCGCCGAGATTGACCCCTTGCGCAGTGAAGGCGAAGCGTATGCCCGCCGCCTGGAAGCCGCCGGTGTGCCCGTTGTTTATCAAAACTTTACCGGTGTTACGCATGAATTCTTTGGCATGGGCGCGGTGCTAGATGAAGCACAAGATGCCGTGGCCTTGGCCGCCGACGGATTGAATTCGGCCTTTGCTAGTGATGAAGAGACCACCGTCGGTGATAGTGATATTATCACCTCGACCGCGGCAATCACCGATACACCCATGATGACCGCTACGGACGAAATCACCACGACGCCAACCGTGACCTCGACAGATGAGCTTACCACGACGGACACAGTGACTGAATAAGCATTACCGTTTTGTACCCCCATAATTGTGCACTCGGCCAGGCTAATTCGTTAGCTTGGCCGAGCGCGTTTCGCAAGTGCTTCTTCTCGTTCGGAATTTGCATTATTCGCTTAAATGCGGTTTTATAGCGTGCGGCCATCAATCAGGACAACTGGCAATCATCCCTTGTCATTGGTCGTTGGCGGGTGCCCATTGGGCGCGTTATTCGTCGTTGGTCATCTATCGTTATCCGTTATTCACTCAGTGTAACAAGCAATGCAATCTTTTATCCTACGTCAACATCAATTAGAGGCGGTCAAAGCCGCCCTTTCTAAAGCGCCGGGTGGCACATTGACTGCCGTCATTCCGCCCGGCGGCGGCAAGACAATTCTGGCCCTGGCTGTGCTCGATGCCCTGCGCAAGGCCGGCCGGATCGACGCGGCGGTGGTCTTTACCCCGCGCCTGGGTCTGTGTAGCCAGTTCGAGCTGGACTGGAAAGGTGTGCGTGCCCACTTTCAGCCGGGGGCAATGGGTTCGATTGTCCACCGCGAGAACGAGAGCATCGACAGCTTGCGCGCCTTTGGCTATATTACCAGCTATCAATCGCTGTGTGCCGATCCAGCCGTCCACCGCCGTTTTGCGCGTAAACATGCTGGGCGGCTGGCGATTGTCTGCGATGAAGCCCATTATTTGGGCGAGAAGTTGCATGGCAGCGGCGACACCACCCAGGCCGCCAAACTTTTGACCCAACTGGGTGAACACGCCTCGTTCAAACTGGTGATGACTGGTACACCCTACCGTGCGGATGAAAATCCGATTGTCTTTGCCGAATACGACGAACAAGGACGCATTGAAGCGGATGTACAACTGACCTACGGTGACGGCGTTGCTCAGGGCTTCCTACGCCCTTTTGACGCCACCTTGTTCGATGGTACGCTTTCACAAACGCGCCGCCGCCAACGTAACGGCGTCGCCTATTACCGCACGGAAGAGGTAGAGCTGCGCTATACGGCCCAACAGCTAACCAAAGTCGCCACCGATCCGCAGTTTTGGGAAACGGCCGCCCGCCATGCCTACGAGAAGGTCAAGGAACTCCAGGAGGCGTGGCCACACTACTGTGGCATTGCCGGCTGCGCCAATCAGGAACATGCGCGTCAGGTCATGGAATATTTTCAGTCACTCGGTGCACGGTGTTTGTTGGCCGTTTCGGACGACAGCCAGGCCCACAGTAATCTACGCACCTTTAAGAACGGTGGGCGCGATATGTTAGTTACCGTTGGCATGGCGCATGTGGGCTACGACTACAAGCCAATCGCCGTGGCTGCCGTCTTGAATGGCGTGCGTGAATACAACTGGCTCGACCAATTTACCATGCGCGCCGGCCGTGTCCTGCCCAATCGCCCGCAAATCGAGCAGACAGCGTGGATCTTTGGCATGAACGACCTCGCCATGCGTCGCTATGTCAATACCAAGCGTGATGAGGCCGACCGCGTGGTGCGGCTGGCCGAAGCAACCGCGGAGGTAGAAACGGAGCCAGCGCTGGATGGTGGTGGCAGCGATGGGCCACGTCTGCTCTACCACGGTGTAACGCTCGACGGCATTTCTGGGATCGGTTTTGGTCACAACGGTTACTCGGCGGATCTAGCAGAGGAAGAGCCGGAGCAGATCACCGACAAAGAAAAACGTGAACAACTGCGTCGCCGCCGTCAGGGCCTGGCTGGGCAATATGCCGCCAAACTCTACGGCCAGGTCAACGGTGATACAATTCGCCAGACGAATGCTCGGCTGCTGCAGAAATATGGCAAACCGGTCAATCAATGCACCATGGAAGAGTTGGCGCGCCAGATCGAGTGGTTGGAAAGCGAACTGGGTCTGGATGCCGCGCTGGAAGATGCTGGGCCAATTGCGCCCTATGAAGAACCCGGTTTTGTGCAGGGTGGATTGTTTTGAGCAATTTTTGGGTTGACACCGCGATGATTGGGTGCGTTCCAGAAAAGGGAGAATAAAGGGAAAGGATAAAGTGGGCGCAAAAGGAAGCGGAATTAGGGAGGCGAGCTTTGATGAGATCGCGGCCGAAGTGTGTCGAGAGTGGCGGCGCTTGATGAGCGAGTTGGTCGCAGAAGTGGCGATGCAACCGAAGCGGGAAGTGAAAGCACTGGCCACGCAGGGTGCGCAATGGCAAGGAGAAAGGGAAGGGCAAGGGAGCAAGGAACGCTGGGGCAATCACCTGGCGGGAGACGCCCAAGCCTGATAGTGCAGTGATGGCGTCATGGTCAACCTCTTTGCGGAGGGCTGGAAAGCAGTCAAGGTCGTTAGCATTTCTGCCGTCGAGTGCAGCGTCGAGGCTGCAAGTGGCGAAATCGCCGTCAACCTCACCCACCACCGCGATCGAGCTGGTCTCTGGGATGCGGCCTGGCGTCGCCGTGGCGCTCAATCCATGTTCGCCTTGCGCTGTCTCCTGCTCAGCGAGCGCTGGCACGAGTTACCACTTTCCACTTAACCCCTTTTCGGGGACGCACCCGAAATTGATCAGACTTGACAACCGGTTGCAGGCGATCTATAATCTTAATTGCTACCCTAAAATTTAGTAACCCAGCGTAATCCAATGTAAGAATCGCCCAAGAGTTGAATCGGCATAGTTGGCATCAATCATTACGTTTTTTGTCGCTAGCTCCATTGCATGTTAGGCAGAATGGTTTTCACTGACGATAAGCATAGGCTTGAACAGTTGACAACGATAGTGACTCTCTGCTTGTTATTCCATCCATGTCTGCACGGCTGTCTACGCCGTGCTTGCACATAGCTGTGTATAATTTGCTTAGTGACTCAGCACTCCCCGCTGACAGTTGTTTATAAAATTTTTATCTCTGCCGCTTAAATTGACTACACCTTTTACCCAGGGTGCTTGCTCCCCTGTGGTATACCTACATGTTCTAAAAGTAAATTAGAAATTTGTTAAGCTCGCTGGCAATTGATGGTCTATTGCCAATCACAATGTACTCGCGCGCGCAAATCGGATTTGCTACTAATTAGATGATGGCTCCTTACCCGACTGTACGGACATTTAGATGTTTAGCTCATCAGCCGAAAGTGTGCAAACACGAGATTTTACTCAACAGCAAAACATCGGTTTGCACACTTTGCACAGATGAGCCTAGATGTTTATGCTACGGCTCGGTCGTGTAAGCTGGGTCACCTTACCAAGGTGTCAATCCCCGTTGGGGTTTTGCATATATTACCTCATTTTTCACAACTGAATAGCTTCCCTTTTTTTACAAATTTTCTCTAAGCAAGGAGGATCCAATGAAACAAAGATTACTGGCGCTGATCAGCCTATTAGTGATCGCGTCTATGGTGTTGGCTGCTTGTGGTGGCGGCAATGCTGCACCTGCTGCGCCAGCCGAAGAGGCTGCGCCGGCTGAAGAAGCCGCCCCGGCGGAAGCGGCTGCCCCAGCCGCGCCGGGCGCTTATGCTGAAGCACCCGCATTGGCCGAGATGGTGAGCGCTGGCACGCTCCCTGTGGTCGACGAACGCCTACCGGCCCAACCTGTGGTGACAACGCCGCTCGAAGGGGTTGGCCAATATGGCGGCACGCTTCACACCGCGTCCTGGTGGCCAGAAGTGGGCAATGTCCAACTTTACTTCGCCGTTGAAGCCCCGATCAAGTGGAATACTGACCTGACTGGCTATGAACCAGGGCTGGCTGAATCCTACGAGTGGTCAGAAGATGGCATGACCTTTACATTACACCTGCGCGAAGGTCTGAAATGGTCCGATGGTGAGCCGTACACCAGTGCAGACTGGAAATTCTGGTGGGAGGATCTGGCGAACGCTCCTGATCAGAAGCTGTATAGTGTTGCTGCCTATTTGCGCAACGACGATGGCACACCGATTACGATGGAATTCCCCGATGATTATACTGTCGTCTGGAAGGCCACCGATCGCCCGCTCTATATCGACCCGTACTTCATGGCCCAGGGCTATTGGGAATTTGCCAAGACCATGATGAAGCCGGCGCACTATCTCAAGCAGTTCCATCCTGCCTATACAGAGGGCAAGACGTGGGAAGATATGGAAGCGGCGGACAAGTGGTGGGTAACGCCTGGCTACCCGTGCCTCTTCGCCTGGTGTCTCGCAACACTATCGGATGACAGCCAGAACTACACCTTTGGCCGCAATCCCTATTACTGGCGTGTCGATACAGCCGGCAACCAACTCCCCTATATTGACAATATTCAGGTGGAAATTGTCGCTGACGAGCAGACCCGGATCTTGAATTGCTCACAGGGCAAGTATGACACTGCCTTCCGCATCTGTGGTAGCCCCAACGAAATTCCTTTCTTGAATGATAATGCCGAAAAGGGTGGCTATCATCTGCTGGAGAACTACATGAATGGCGCTGGCACCTGGCCAGGCTATATGGTGAATCAGTATTATGTGGAGGGCGGCAAAAATTATGACGACGATACGCCAGAACATGCTGCCGAAATCCGTGAAATTCTCCGCAATGCGGACTTCCGTCGGGCACTCTCGGCGGGCTTTAATCGCCAACGTGTGATGGACGTGGCATGGGGTGGCATTGGTGAAGTTAAGAACGCGACCATCAGCCCGCAAGCCTGGCACTTTGCCAGCGATGAAGGCAAGGCTGTCTTCCAAAAGTGGGCGGAAGCTTTCACCACGGAAGATATTGCCGCCGCCAACAAAATGCTGGACGATTTGGGGATGGCGAAGGGCGCCGATGGTATGCGCACCCTGCCCAGTGGCAAGCCATTCGAGTTGGTGATGGATGTTACGGACTGGGGTGGTAGCCTGAAACTGCAAGTCGACGCTGCCACCGAGATGAAGTCGCAGTGGGGCGAAAATCTGGGCATCAATGTCCGGATCAATAACATCAATGGTCAGCCTGATGTGGACACCCGCACCAATGAGGGTTATTTCATGATCCGCGCCGTCCATAGCGCCGAGATTGACATCTTGACCTATCCAGACTGGATGTTCCCTGTTGTGAACCGTTACTACTTCCCGCTGGAAGGCCGCTGGTACGCCAAGGGTGGCGCCACTTGTAAAGAAGTGGCGGGTGAAGGCAGTCAATACCCCTGCGGCGTTGAGCCTGTCGCTGGTAGCCCGGCCCAGATCTTGCAGGATCTTTACACCAAGGCGCGCAGCACCGCTGGTGTTGAGGATCGTCACAAAGTGGTGTGGGAAGCTGTTGAAGAACTGATCAAAGATGGCCCGTTCGTGATCGGTGTCGGTGGCGACCAACTCGCACCGGTCGTGATTAAGGATACCGTACACAACGTTCTGGACTTTGGTGTCGTGGGACCCTGGGCCCCAGCCACACCTGGCAACCAGATTGTTGCCCAGTGGTGGATCGAGCAGTAGCGTCATTTATGATTTACGATGTGATGTTACGCAGCGTCTCCTGGGAACGCGCCCAGGGGGCACCCGATCCTGCCGGCCTGCTGCCAGGGATGGCGCGGGTACCCACTGGGTGCCCAGTGCGTAATATCACTTGCGATTTACGAGTTAAGCTACAGGATGAGCGAATCGTAAATCGTAAGGTTCATCCTGTGAAAAGTGTGCAAACCGATGTTTTGACGGTTAGCAAAATATTGTGTTTGCACACTTTTGGCTGATGAGCGAATCGTAAATCGTAAATCGTAAATCGTAAATCGTAATGGAGGTAGCCCATGCTCAATTACATTGTCCGGCGCCTGATGTATGCCGTAATCTTGCTTGTCTTGATCTCCTTTGTCAGTTTTGTCATCATTAACCTCCCGCCTGGTGATTTCCTTACCCAAAAGATTGCCCAATTACAGGCCCGCGGCGATCGCAGTGCAGAGAGCCGGGTCGAAGAATACCGGATCCGCTACGGTCTGGACCAACCTTTCCTAGTTCAGTACAGTACCTGGGCGCTGAATTTCCTTAAGGGAGATTTTGGCGAATCCTTTGAGTACGAGCGTCCGGTGCGCGAGTTGCTAGGCGAACGGGTAACCTTCACGATCATTCTTGCATTAGCAACCCTGATCGTGGTTTGGGTATTGGCGATTCCACTGGGTGTTTATTCGGCAGTGAAGCAATACTCGTTGGGCGACCAGATTATCACCACGGTTAGCTTCATTGGCATCGGCATGCCCGGTTTTTTGCTGGCGCTCCTCATCTTATATTATGCCATCACCGTGCTTAACATTGAGGCGACCGGCCTGTTTTCGCAGAAATATGCCGAGGCGCCTTGGAGTTGGGGGCGCTTTGTCGATCTGCTCAAACATCTCTGGATTCCCGCCCTGATTAGCGCCGTGACTGGCATTGGCGGTCTTACCCGCATTATGCGCGGCAATCTGCTTGATACCCTCGGTCAACCATTTGTCGAGGCCGCGCGCGCACGAGGGCTTACCAATAGCGCGGTGATTTGGAAGCACGCGGTGCGCATTGCCATCAATCCGCTGATTGTAATCCTCGGGTCAGAAGCACTGCCTGGCATCCTCGGTGGCGGTGGGCTGGTTTCAATTGTGCTGAATTTGCCAACCATCACACCTTTGTTTGTCGATTCCCTGAAAAAATTGGATATGTACATGGCGGGCACCTGTATTGTCTTGTTCTCGCTGTTACTCTTAATCGGCAACTTGCTTTCGGACCTGGCCTTAGCGTGGGCCGACCCGCGTATTCGGTTGGAGTAAGTCAGTCCCCTATCGTTCCCGAAACCGACGACTCAGACTGACTCACTGACTCGCTGTTTGACTGACTGTCCTACTGCTTCACTGACCTATTCTTTGGAGGGAACATGGCTGTCGCAGAACAAATCTTAACCACCGCTCCACCAAGACGCAAACAGGCAAGCCAAAGTTATTTGAGCCTGGTTTGGTGGAAGTTCAGAAAGAACCGCACTGCCGTCTTCGGTGGCATTCTTCTGATTGTGTTACACGTTGCGATGGTAGGTGTGCCAGAATTTGTTTCACCCTATCTGTTGGAGAACACTTCTGATTATGTAGAAGCCAAACCACAGCGGATTCACTTTTTCGATCAAGAAGGTAATTTTCACTTGCGCCCTTTCGTTTATGGGCTGGAGAAGAAGATCGATCTCAAAAAACGTACGCGCGTCTTTGAAGAGGACCCTACGCGCGTATATCCGATCGGCTTCTTCGTACAAGGCGATCCGTATCGTTTGTTTGGCTTTATTCCGCTGTCCACTCACCTGTATGGAACGATCTCCGATGACCCGCAGGCTTCGATTTTTATCATGGGGACAGATGCGCTGGGGCGTGATTGGTTTACCCGCATCATTTATGGCGGTCGTCTCTCCTTGATGATTGGCTTGATAGGTCAATTGCTGACCATTCTCTTTGGCACAGTTTTGGGCGCTATGTCGGGCTATTATGGGGGCTGGATCGATCAACTAATCCAACGGTCTACCGAACTCCTGGGTGCTATCCCTGATATCCCCCTCTTTATGGCACTGGCGGCCGCTATCCCAGGCTACTGGTCGCCGATTAGTGTCTATTTCATGCTCACCCTCATTCTTTCGTTTGTACGCTGGGGTGGGTTGGCTCGCCAGGTGCGTGGTCTCATCCTTTCCTTGCGCGAGCGTGAGTATGCGCTGGCTGCCAAAAGTGCGGGTGGTTCTGATAACCGCATTATGTTCCGTCACCTGCTGCCTGGCACAATGAGCCATGTGATCGTCATCGCCACGCTTTCCATCCCAGGCATGATTCTGTCGGAGACTGCATTGAGTTGGCTCGGGCTTGGTTTGCGCCCACCACTCACTAGTTGGGGTGTACTGTTGCAAGATGCGGCAACCGTGCGTGCCATCCACACTACCCCGTGGGAATTGTGGACTGTGCCGTTTATCCTCCTGACGATTCTGGCCTACAACATGCTGGGGGATGGTTTGCGCGATGCGCTTGATCCGTATAGTGGGCGCTAAAAAATACGATTTATGATTTACGAAAGAAGGTCAGAGATCGCGTTTTTCGTAAATGGTAAATGGTAAATCAAATAGGGAGTACACCATGTCCGACCCGTTGATTGAGATAAAAGACTTGCGTGTAGAGTTCAATGTACGCGAGGGTATTGTAAAAGCGGTGGATGGATTTAACCTGACCATTAATCGTGGCGAAACTGTCGGTGTGATTGGCGAAAGTGGCTGCGGTAAGTCGGTGACCGCGCGCGCTATTCTTAACATGGTTCCCAAACCGGGGAAAGTTACCAATGGCGAAATCTTATATTATCGCCCAACGCGGGGTAGTCACACCAATGGCAGTAGTGGGGTGACAGATGTACTGGACCTGACAAAGCTGCATCCAGATGGCGAGACGATTCGCCAGATTCGTGGCGGTGAGATCGGCATGATCTTTCAAGAGCCAATGAGTTCGCTCACACCTGTGTACAGCATCGGGACGCTGATTAATGAAGCAGTGAGCCTGCACCGCCTGAGCCCCGTGAAAAAGATCGGCGGCCAGGTTGCTGAAACCATCCAGGCGCACCGCAAGATATCAAAGGAAGAAGCGCGTGTGGTTGCCATCGAGATGTTGCGCAAAGTTGGCATTCCCAAGCCCGAAGAGCGCGTGGATAGTTATCCCCACCAATTGAGCGGTGGTCAGCGTCAGCGCGTGATGATTGCCATTGCACTTTCTTGCGAGCCGGTTATGTTGATTGCCGACGAGCCGACGACGGCGCTGGATGTTTCGATCGAAGCGCAGATTCTCGACATCATGCGTGAGTTA